>Ga0207416_1000957_pt1 | contig 42576 bp, 36 predicted proteins | sample PaiPotPPM11metaG_FD_184107 | JGI IMG/M metagenome (GOLD analysis project Ga0207416, IMG submission 184107) | Iron sulfur acid spring bacterial and archeal communities from Banff, Canada, to study Microbial Dark Matter (Phase II) - Paint Pots PPM... ...
CTGGCGGACGGAATTCGAAACCTTCTGTCGCGCTCCCGTCCCAGCCCACTCCTTGACGACCCGCCAGAAAGCGCGCAGCTAAAACTCTTACTTGGCTGGGAAGCCTAAAAAAATGAGGAATGTCCACCTCGGGAGTGCTTGACACATTTGCGACCGACTCCGTAGCATTGAGGATTGTCTCTGTGCCGGCGTAGCTCAGTGGAAGAGCGAGGGTCTCATAATCCCTAGGCCGTGGGTTCGATTCCCCCCGCCGGCACCATCCCATCCGAGATCTTTCGGAAAATCCCACATGCCGAAGTATCCCCCGCGTAAACTTAGCCGTCTCAGAGCTGGCCTTTCCCTCGGATTGCACGGATCGTTTTGGAGCTTGCTCGTGAACGCAGCGCGATTGCTTTGCGTTCGCAGCCTTACATAGGCTTTGTTTCGCAAATTTCTCGGTGGGTCATCGGCGGCCGAAGGAAACATTTGCGCATGGACCGCAAGCATCCCTTACCGAAGATCTAGAACGGATTGGTATCGTATCTGCCGCGAATTGCTCGGAGGATAATGTATACTTTGCGCGTTCGGCGTACTCCAGTCTGACCTGGGACATCGAATTCCAAAATCTTTTTCTGGAGGTTTTTGTGGCGCTCATTCGAAGCGGGAAGGTTTGCCTCGCAATGCTGGCTGCTTTGGGTTGCGTTTCGGCGGCACGCGCACAACAACCGGACTCCAATGACGACGGTCAATTTCGATTCCGCTTCGTTGGGCCGCGAGTTGGAAACCGCATCGCGTCGGTCGCTGGAGTTCCAGGAGATCCCAGCACTTACTACGCGGGGGCGGCTTCCGGCGGCGTCTGGAAATCGACGGACGGCGGCAACCGCTGGATACCAATCTTCGATAAGGAGCCTGTTGCTGCCATTGGCGCTCTTGCCGTAGCCCCGTCCGACCCCAGCGTTGTGTGGGCTGGAACGGGCGAAGCTTGGGCGATCCGCGATAGCGATGTGATGGGCAACGGGATCTATAAGTCCACAGATGCCGGGAAAACCTGGACCAACATGGGACTGCCAGAGACCGGACGCATTGGGCGAATCATCGTCAACCCGTCTAATCCGGATATCGTTTTTGCCTGTGCTCTGGGACGCACGACGGGACCGCAGCAGGAACGCGGCGTCTTCCGCACAACAGACGGCGGCCAGCATTGGGAACGCGTACTTTTTGCTGGAGAGAACGTCGGGTGCTCCGGCCTATCTATGGATCCGCACAATTCTCGCGTGCTCTTCGCGGGAATGTGGCAAGTCGAGATGCACACGTGGGCCGAGTTGAGCGGCGGGCCGGGTAGCGGCGTCTATGTTTCGCGCGATGGCGGGACGAAGTGGACTCACATTGAAGAACACGGCTTGCCGCATTCACCCCTGGGAAAGATTGATGTGGCTGTTGCGCCAACCAATTCAAATCGCGTCTATGCGCTGATACAGACCAAGGACCAGGGCTCGTTGTGGAGATCGGACGACGCAGGCTCGCATTGGAAAGGCGTCAATTACCAGAGAGCTTTGATTGGCCGCGCAGGTTACTACATCCGGATCGCGGTCTCGCCTGCAAGCGATAATGAAATCTTGATTGCTAACAGCTCCTTCTTCCAATCGTTGGACGGCGGTCTAAATTTTCAAGAAGTCCGCTGGGGAGGGGACACTCACGACATTTGGATGGATCCGCTCAATCCCGATCGATTTGTCATCACAGACGACGCTGGAATGATGATCACCACTGTTCACGGACGGGGCTTTCACCACGTTACTCTGCCAATCGGCCAGATGTATCACGTGGACGTCGACAATCAGATTCCCTACGACTTCTATAGCAACATGCAAGATGACGGAAACATGCGCGGCCCCAGTGTGCCCATCGACTCACAGGAAACGGGCTGGGATCGCCACATGGGCGGATGCGAATCCGGCTTTACTGTCCCGGATCCGGCCGATCCCAACATCGTCTGGGCCACTTGCTATGGAGACGAAGTCACGCGCTGGGATGCACGGACTAAGGAGGCACGATCCGTAAGCCCGTATCTTCATACTCTTGATGCACCGCCGAACGACATTAAATATCGGTGCCACTGGACTCCGCCGCTTGCCGTTGATCCCTTTGACCACAACGTCGTCTACTACGGCTGCCAAGTGATTTTCAAAACGACGAACGGCGGCCAAAGCTGGAAGGTGACCAGCCCGGATCTCTCGACGCAGGATCCCAGCCGCATTGTGCCCTCGGGAGGGCTCGTGGGAGACAATCTGGGACAATTTTACGGCGAAGTCGTTTTCGCGATCGCTCCCTCGAAAATCCAGAAAGGACTCATCTGGGCGGGCACGAATGACGGTCAGGTCTGGTACACGAAAGACGGCGCCTCCACTTGGACGAACGTCACCAAGAACATTTCAGGACTGCCTGCTTGGGGAACCATCACCAGTATCGCTCCATCGAATTTTGAAGCAGGAACCGCGTATATCACCGTCGATTTTCACTTGATGGACAATCGCGATCCTTTCATTTATAAGACAACGGATTTTGGCAAAACCTGGAAGCCGATCACCAGCAATCTCCCGAAGCATCCCCTGGCGTACGTGCGAACCATCGCGGAAGATCCTAACTGCGCAGGTTTGTTGTTTGCTGGCACGGGGAATGGTCTTTATTACTCGCTGAATGACGGCGGGCAATGGACGCCGCTCCAGACCGGACTGCCCCACGCGCCAGTCACCTGGGCGGTGGTACAGAAAGAGTTTCACGACTTGGTGATTTCCACGTACGGGCGCGGACTCTACATTTTCGACGACATTACGCCACTCGAACAGCTTGCAAAGAACCACTCGGATGCTCCCACGGTGTTCTTTGAGCCGCGCCCGGCGCGCCGATTTGTCCACGGCGGCCAAGCGATGCTGAATTTTGAGCTGAAGTCAGCGCCCAAAGAACCGGTGGAACTGGAAATCCTGAGCCCCGACGGCAAAACGATTCGCAAACTTGAAACGAAGGGTCAAGCCGGCATCAATCGCGTGAAGTGGGATATGCGTTACGAGTCGCCAAGGTTGATTGCGCTCCGTACCGCACCTTCCGACAACGAGCATATTTGGATCGAGCCTCGCTTCCGTGACGCCGACTCTCGGCCCATTACCCATTGGGGAATTAAACCTGCTGAAGTCGGCCCCATGGTCGCTCCAGGCAAATATTCCGTTCGTCTGACCGTGGCAGGCCAATCCTTCACTCAGGCTCTCACCGTATTGCCCGATCCGCGCATTTCGACGCCGGAAGCGGGCATCGAAACCTCAGTGAAAACGCAGCTCCGAATCCGCGACGACATCACGCAAGTCTCTGATACCGTCAACCAAATCGAATGGTTACGCAAACAAATCGACGTCATTGAGACCATGCTTCGTCCGCCGAAGAAAAAAGAAAGCGAAAGACCTCCCTCGGAGGAGCCGGGCTATTACAACGAACCAGAGCCCCCGCCTGCACCGCAAGAAGCACCTACAAAGGGCAAGGCTGAACTCCTCAAGACTGTCGACAGCATGGACAAGAAGCTGCAGGCCATCGAGTTCAAATTGGTGTCGGCGGCGCAAGTCAACAGCGATGACAAGTATTTCGTAGAGGCCGACAAAGTTTACCTCAACCTGATCTGGCTCAACGCTGAAGTCGGCCCCGGCGGCGGCGACGTCGCAGGGGGCACCGACTTCGCTCCCACCGACACCGAGTTGGAGCTGCTGAAGACCATTGAGGCCGAACTCGCGGGAGCCATCGAGGACTACAAAAAACTCCTCAAGGAAGATCTTCCGACGTTCAACCACACTCTTTCTGAAAGCAACGTCGCTGCCGTAGTCGCTACAGCATCAACGGCAGCTTCAAAAGTGGATGGTGAGTAGCGGCGGGTAGAGCGCGCGCTCCCGCCACGCGCGGGTGGCTGCTCTAAATTCAATAGCTTCGCCGGCATTGAGTCCGCGACAGCACGCTCACTGTCATAAGTTTCCCCGCTTTTTGATTGACAAACGATTACTCCTAGCGTATAAGACATGATAGGCAACAGCCTGCCTGATCTGTCGTCGAGCTTGCATCGTGCTGGCGTTATTGTTTTTTTGGGCCCGTCATTCCGTCTAAGTCTTTTTTCTTCCGCATCTGCGAATGAAATCGTCTTTCTCACCCTTTTGCCGCAAACAACCTCTTTAGAATCAGCATGTACAAGGTCCGTCGTAAATATTGATTCTAAAGAAGTTGCAGAAATCGTAAGTCCTGTAGATGCAACACTTACAAAAATACGGGGGGTACCGCCGCCTCCAATCCTGGCGGTCGACACCGAACTTTGCCAATGCCTTGGACCCGTTGCACCCGAAGCCACCTACTGAGTCCCGCATAATATTGCGAAGAAGCGATTTGGAGTGCGGCAGCCTTGCTGCCGCTTTTCTCAGCGCCTTGCACGACCCTATATTTGGCGAGGCTCAATAGGCACCGCAACTCCGCGATCCTCGACAATTTAGGCCACTTCGCTCCCCTTCTTTCGATTGACAGGCGTACAACTGGTTGGGCAGCATGGCAAACCCAGTGGCCGACCCCAACCCCATCTCATCCTTTCTGCCAGCTGTTGTTTATGCAAACCTCGCCGCAGGCGGCGGACGCGCGCGCTCTTCGATCGCACGAATAAGAAAAGTGTTTGAGGCGGCTTTCGTTCCCGTGGAATTCATTTCTGTGGGGAGCACGGCAGAACTCGAGTCGGCCGCCCTTGCCGCGATACGGGGCGGTAAGCGGCTGCTCGTTGCTCTTGGCGGCGACGGCACTTTTCAGGCATTGGTAAACGCTGCGTATGGCTCTGATGTCGTGTTGGGAGTTCTGCCGGCCGGCGGAGGAAACGATTTTGCCGCCGGCCTTCAGTTGCCGGAGGACCCAGTTGCGGCCGCCAAGGCGATTCTGCGGGGACAACAGATAGCTGTGGATCTCGCACGAGCGCGCACGGCGGACGGCCGAGTTCGCCTCTATTTGGGCGGAGGAGGAGTGGGAATAGATGCGGAAGCAGCACGGCACGCAAACGGAGCTTTTCGGCGTTTGCCCGGCAGATCGCGATACGTTGCGTCAGCGCTGCGAGCATTCTGCGGCCACCGCCCCATCGGTGTGCGAGCGGAATTTCCGCAGAGTGGATTGCCACCGATGGAGGTCAAGTCGCTGCTGGCTGCCGTCCTAAATACGCCGACGTACGGTGCCGGCATCAGGCTCGCGCCTGGCGCGAGCTTGGACGACGGCTGGCTCGACGCAGTGATTGTGGAAGACCTTTCTGTTTTCCAGGTTTTGCTGCTATTGCCGCGACTCATGAAGACCGGTGAACTTCGAACACCTCATCTCAAACGGCTCCGGGTTCAGTCCGTGAAATTCACCACGGATCGGCCGTGCATGTTTCACGGAGACGGCGAGATTTTGGGTCCCACGCCGGTGGAGATCGAAGTAGTGCCGCGTGCGGTGAAAGTTCTGGCGCCTGCACAAAATTGATTTCCAGGATCCCCGCTCCTGCGCTTTCTCAGGGCGTGTCTTTGTGGAACACCTTACTCCGGATATCTGGCCAGAATTCCTTCAGTTCGTTGGAGCGGCCATCCCAAAGAATCAGAAACCCAAACGTAGAAGCGTTTCGCGAGGCAGTGCGATCCTTCTCAGGATGGTAAACATTGTAGACTGCGGCCGCCACGGCATTGCCAAGCGACTCAGAAATGTTAAACCGGTCTTGCCCGGAATCCGTGCGGGTGACGAAGAGCCAGTTGACTCCATGATAGGCTCGGCCCGCGAAGCTACCTTTTCCCTTCTGGTAGTAGCGAGGATCTTTATGAAGCAAACTCGGGAAAATAGCCGTCGTCATGTACGTGCCGATACTGTTGTCGGCAAATCACTCGCCATAGCCTTTCCCGCACGCTCCCCAGCCTTGTCCCCAAGACGGTGGATCATTTTTCGCCTGGGATATGGCGGCGAGCGCGCCGTTGGATGGATAGGCGGCCCAATCGAAGACTCCTGCGATTGCAAACCGAAACTTTTGCCCGGAGGTGAGCGATGGAAGGAGGTTTGCGGTTTCAACAGTCCCGTAGTTCGGAAGCACTTCGAAAATGCGGTCGTTTAGCGCGCCGGTTTCTTTTTCCCGCTTGCCCTTGCCGATCTGATCATCACGCGATTCTTTGTCCTGATCAACCTTCCCCTCGTTAGCCTTCTCTGTCTGCGATTCGGCTGGCGTGGGCGCACGCGGCTGCGATTGCGTTGTTGGGTCCACGCTGATCGAGCCAGAAATGCTAGGGCAATCAAAATTCGTATAAACAAATCGCTCGGTCTCCCAATTGTGCTGTCCACATAGAATCCCAATTCTCTCCTGAGAGAATGGGGTTGCAAAAAAATGGGCTGAGGGAGTTTCGAGAAAGCTACGCTCGCGACTTGGATTCGCCTCTCTCAAGAATGGTCTTATCCGGATTTCGCTTTACGCTCGTGGGGTACTCGTCGAGGGACGGATTCATGCAGAGGAGCGCCTTCAACTGCCGATTTCCCATGACCAGTCGCGCCGGCTGGTCAACACCGGTCGATAGCTGCTGGCCACGTTATGTTCCGTTGTCAGGAGCGCAAAAAACTCGCAAGCGATCCAATGTGCTCAACCCTTTTTCTTCTCGATTTTCAGATTCAGCGTGATGTCCTTGCGGCTGTCAAAACTCGAGACGGTGTGTGTCGTCGATTTGGTGCCCGCTTTTTCCGCGTGTATTTCGTAGTCCGCATTTGGATCGAGACCACTAAAGCGATACTTGCCCGTATCGTCCGTATACGAGCTCCGCACGACGTTTGTGCGCGTGTTCTTCAGGAAAACCACGCTTTCCGAAACCAGGTTTTCGGATTTGTCCATCACCACTCCATGGACTGTGCGGAGTTGCGCTTCCCGCTTGGCGTCCTGAGCGGCGGCCGTTACTGTCGTCAATGCCAGGATTACCGCCACAAAGAGAAATCGTTTTGGCGCAATCATTTCTTCTTCCCTCCTTCAGGTTCCATCCGAAACACCAAGCGTGCTTCGCTCACGCCGGTCTTGGCATCCAACTCGCGCGTTTGATCCTCGAATCCCTTGGCATGGACCACCATCTCATACTGCGAGCCCTGCGGCACGCGCACTGCAAAGTCGCCACGTGAATTCGTGTAGTCCTCCCAGCGAAATTTTCTCTCGCTGTTGCGGCGAACTTTAAACTGTACTCCCGGAAACGCATAACCTTTTGGATCAAATATCGTCCCCATGATTAGAAAATCGTGGGCGTGGCTGTACTTTTGTTTTTTCGGCTTTTCAGGAGCCGGTGTCTGAGCGGAAGGCGGGGCCTGAGAAGCTGGAGCGGCAGGTGCCTGCGCCTGGGGAAAAACTGGAACAAATCCGCCAAACATCGCTGCCATTCCCACGAGAACGACCCACGGGGGACTCTTCATCAGTCCACTCCTGTCAAATTAGATGCCGGCGCCGAGGCAAGGGGATGCTGGACAGGCAGCGCGAAAACGGTTACTCCTCTTCTTCTTCTTCCTCTTCCTCGTCATCCTTGATTAGGTCGCCGTTTTCGCCGGCCTCGTCTTCTTCATCCTCTTCTTCTTCATCGAGGTCGTCGGCAATGAGGTTCAAATGCACGGGATGGATCTGCGAGACCTCGAGCTCGGACTCACACTCAGGACAACTCAGGATCTCGCCTTCTTCGACTTCGTCTTCATCCACGTCGATTTCGGTGGAACATTCAGGGCAGCGGATCACGGCTCCATCCTCCGTAGAAATGTTCGCCGGGCGGGGCCCCACAGATTGTGCCGCCGCGACCATGGCGTATTATATACCGCGTTGTCCTAAGTCAACTCTAATGCGCGGCGCGGCTGCTTCGATTGTAAACCGCTCCAGGGTAGATTTCCTAAAGTGACTTCCTCCCGCGAGTATCCCGAGCGGCCCATCGTCGGTGTCGGCGGCGTAATCATCGATAACGGCCGTGCGCTGCTGATCCGCCGCGGCAGCGAACCTCTCCGCGGCGAGTGGTCCATTCCAGGAGGGACGCTTGAGCTTGGGGAATCCCTGCAACAAGGTGTGGCGCGGGAGCTGCTTGAAGAAACAGGACTCGAGGTGCGCGTGCTTGAGCTCATTGAAGTGTTCGACAGGATATTTCCGGGCGACGGCCCGCAGTCGCCAGCCGCGAATTACCGGCCCCGCTTTCATTTCGTCATTGTAGATTACTTATGCGAGCGCATCGGAGGGAAGCCGCGCGCCGGAAGCGATGTGACAGACGTCGCCTTTGCAAAAGAAGACGAGCTTGGTCAATATCACCTGACCGAAACCGCGACTCGTGTTCTAAAAAAAGCCTTCGCCATGGATTTGGCGCGCGGCTAGATGCGCGGACCCGCGCGCTAACTCTCGCTCAGCTCCGCGTTCATCCGCTCACTTTCACGGTGCCTTGGCAATTTCGATGCTTCCGTTGGAATCGGTCAATTGCAGTTGGCAACCTCCCGAACCGATCGTCCCGTTCAGTGAGTTCCCGCCAAGGTTTCCCGTCGCCGTTACCGGCAACTCCGAAGAAACTCTGCCGAAGGAAGTCCGCGCCGCTACGTTGTAGCCCACGCCGTCCGGGATGCGAACTAGGATGGACGAGAAAGACGTCTTGAGGGCGATGTCGCGGCAGCCGCTGGCAGGGCGCAGGGCAGTCACGGAGATCGCGCCGTTCTGATTGTCCACTCGGATGCTCCCGCCAATGGATTCCAGAGTCACACCGGAGAAAGAGGTCGTCACGCTGGCGTCGCCTTTGACGTTTCGCGCGGTGACGGAACCGTTGCTGTCTTCCGCAGTCAAGTTGCCGTTGATGCGTTCGGCCAGGATGCTGCCAAAACTGGTTTTCGCGTAAGCGTCAGCTCCGATGTCCGTGAGCGTGATGGCTCCATTTCCGGTAACTGCGCGAATTCCCTTCGGGACGTTCGTCGCTTCAATAGCACCGAAGGAGGATTTGAGCGTGACATTGCCGCGTACGTCGCGCACCGTAATTTTTCCGTTGGAAGTTTCTGCGTCCAGGCTGGCGCTGACATTCTCCAGCTCGAGATTGCCGAAGGAATCCCGAATGATCACGGAACTCCCAGTCAAAGCACTGGCGGTGATACGTCCATTGTTGCTGGTGCAGCTTACTCGCCCCTTCACGCCGGAGAAGGTCACGTTTCCAAAGCTGTCGATGATGTCTGCGGAACCGCCGATTGTGGAGAAATCCACGTTGCCATTGTTGTCGTGAATAGAAAGGTCGCCACGGATGTTTTGCGCATTCACGCTCCCGAACGATGTCGTGATGTTCGCCGAACCAGCGTCGGCGAGAGTGACCGCTCCGTTGCCGCCGGTGATGGTCGCCGCGCCTTGAACGTTTTGCGCCGTGATGCTGCCGAACCTGTTTTGCACCTCGAGCGGGCCTTTCACATCAGAAACTTGCACGGAGCTGTTCTTGTTGTTGACGACGGCCCTGCCCGAGGCCCCCTCGAGCTCAATGCTGCCGAACGCGTTGCTCAAATTTGCGGGGCCGGCATCGCGCACCACAAGCGAGCCATAACCATTTTCGACTACCACGGCCCCGTGCACGCCCGCGATGTCTACCCCACCGAAACTGTTGCGGATGTTTAGAGGAGCGTCCGAGGGAATCGCGATGTCATAACTGACGGACCAGGAAGAGTGTTTGCTGAGATGAAACCATTTGTTTTCTTCGAGCGGATATATCGTGCGGATGCTGACGCCCGCCCCGGTCTGCTGAACTTCAATCTGAATTTTCTGCGCGAAAGACTCGGCTTCCTCATGCGAGTTCGCCTGAGCGCGAATAGTGGCCGAAATTTTGACGTCGCGGCCGGATTCGCCGTGCACCTTAACCTCCCCAAATTTGTGCTCGATGCTGACGGATTGACCGGCTCCCAGCGTCATGGTCTTCGCAAAATCGCGTGTCACTTCCTCCTGCGCGCGGCCTCCAGCCGCAAATGCGGGCAGCGCCGCGGTCAAAAGGACAGCTGCAAACTGGCAAACCATCCGCCAGCCGCGCAAACGCTTCCTATTTCGGTCCGAAAAGAACAACTTCATCGCTTTTCCTCCAGAATGTCTTCCAGCGTTTGCTGTTTCTCCTGATACATCGCCAGCAGTTGTTGGCGAAGTTGCGCGTTGGACGGATTTATCCCGGCCTGCTCGCGAAGATCGTCGATGGCGCTATCCAAAACGAGCAGCTTTTCTCGGTAGCTCGCTTGCAACGGCGTCGCGGGATTCTCAAGTTGCGGTTTCGCTTGCGCTGCTAGTTTGTCAATCGCTTGCTCATAAGCGGCCTGCGCACGTTCCACCTCGGCAAGCGCCGAACTCTTCAGAAGCGAGTGGTCACCCTGTTCCACCGGCTTCGAGCGATGCAAATAAAGCCACCCGGAGGAAACTATCAAGACCAACACTAGGGCAGCCGCAGCGGCAGTTTGCAGTCCGAGAGTGAAACCGCCTCTCATGGAGAGCCAACCCCATCGTCCGGAACGATGTTTTTGGAAGCCGGCCTCTTTGACAAGAGCGCGCTCGATGCGCGGCCAAAGCGAAGGTGTATCGCTGTAGTCGCGCAGTTCTTGTGCCGCGCCGCTCAGCGCTTTCCAGCTTCGCAGCTCTGCGGCGCAGGCGGCGCAGTTCGCGCTGTGTGCCTCAAGTGCAACCCATTCGGCGGGCGTGCCGTCTTCAAAAATCCTGTCCCGGTCTTCACATTGGATGTTCATCGTGGTTCACCGTGCTCCCGCAGCGCTGCCGCCCCGCGGAGGCTCAAGCACCTGGCGAAGATTTTTCTTCGCCTGAAAAAGTGTGTTCTTCGAAGCAGTCTCCGTAATTTCCAGCATTCCGGCGATCTCCGCGTGATGGAAACCTTCCACTTCGTAAAGCAAGAAAACGTCGCGCTGATGCTTCGTCAAGCCGGACAGGGCGCGTTCCAGCGCCATCCGCAGGGAAGGATGCGCGCCAGGTGCCCGCGGCTCCGGCCGTGGCGAATCCTCGCTGTCGTCGTTCGCCACTTCTTTCTTTCGCATGCGACTGCGTCGCGCGTCATAACAGGTGTTTATGAGAATCCTATACGTCCAGGTAACAAAGCTGGACTGGCCGCGAAAGCTGGCGATACTTCGCTGCACTTTTAAGAAAGTTTCCTGCACGGCATCTTCGGCGTCGATGGGGCCGCCAAGCAAATTGCGCGCCACGTTCTTCATGCGCGCGCCATGCAACGCATAAAGTCGCTCGTAGCCGGCCAGATCACCGGCCCGACAGCGCGCCGCCAGTTCGAGATCCTCGGAACTTGCCGCAGTCATAGCAAGAGGCGGATCTGTTTTTCTCGGGGGGCCTGTAAGGTCTTCGGAAGGTTCCACTCGCATCTCCCGTTCGCGCGGCACGGAAGAGATTCTAGTCTCCCAGGGCAGCGCAAGTCTCATAGCTCCCATTCCTCGCTCCTGGGATATAGACGATTGGGAAGCATGAAACGTCAGGGTGTAAGACTCGAAAGTCCGCTCAGGGGGCCTGGCGGCAAACCGTCCACGAGTTGATTAGACGGGTGTTATTTGGGATAAAACGGCGATAGGTGGCACGTGGAAGTGCCTACTTCTTCCATTTTTTCAACTCGAAAAGCAGCTATCCCGCAATCGCGTCGGGCAAAGCACCCCGGGTGCGCTCTCGCCTGCCGAATTCCTGCACCGCGCATTCGAGGTCGTCGACCGTAAAGTCCGGCCATCGCTTCGGCAAAAACACAAATTCGGCGAAGGCGCATTCCCACAAAAGAAAATCGGAAAGACGTTGCTCGCCTCCCGTCCGAATGAGCAGGTCTACTTCTGTGGAGCCGCCGCGAAGAACTTCCGCGAGAACGTTTGAGAACGACTCGGGCGAGAGTTCCGTGACTTTATAAAAACGGCAGGCGGCGTGATAGATCGCTTCGCGCGCGGAGTAGTCGATTGCCAGGCGGAGGTGAAGCCGCGTGCCCGTTGCGGTGGCAGCTTCGGAATCCGCGATAGCCTGGCGCAAAGAGGCCGGAATGCGATCGCGGCGTCCAATAATGCTCAACCGCACTCCTTCTTCGATGCAGTGCGATGTTTCTGTCAGCAAGTATTCGTGCAGAAGGCGAAGGATCGCATGAACCTCGGCGGCTGGGCGCTTCCAGTTGGCGGAGGACAGCGCGAAAAGAGTCAGCGTATGAATACCGAGGCGTGGCGCCGCTTCAATGATGCGCCGGGCGGACTCGGCCCCGGCCCGGTGCCCAGCCGAGCGAGGCAATCCGCGAGACGCTGCCCAGCGGCCGTTGCCGTCGGAAATAATAGCCACGTGCAGGCCTGAGTCCAAGATTGGTTTAGGCCGGGTAGTGCCCTGATGCTGCATGGTGAGGGGTTGCATGTTGTTTGCTTCTTTCTCCGCCGCCGGGAAAGTACTGCAAACTACTCTATGATGCAAAGTAAGCGTACAAAAAAATTTGCCCTTCTAGCCCTCGCGTGTCGCGCGAATCAATGCCTCCATGTGATTCAAGTAGCGCTCCAGCGCGCGCCGGCCTGCTGCCGCGAGGCGGTATTCCGTTTTGGGCAGCCGTCCATCAAACGACTTCGTACACACGATGTAGTCCGCTTCTTCAAGCTTGCGGGCGTGCACGCTCAGGTTGCCGTCTGTGGTCTTAAGCAGGGCCTTGAGTTCATTGAAAGTCAGTGAGCGGTTCACAGCCAAGGCGCTCACAATTCCAAGACGAATCCGTTCGTGGATCAGCCGGTCCAGATCTGGAGAAACTGCTTCGTGCGCCGATCCCCGCACCCCGGCAAGTGCGGAGTCTCGCTCTCGCGCCCGCTCGACCCGTTCCTTCTGTGCTGTCGATGACTTCGCCATGCGGCTCCTCTTTATCCTCCGTGGTGTCGCGCAATCCAAATTCCGAAGCCGATTTGCAAAACGCCGAATCCCGCCGCCATGAAAGCGTCGCCCCAGGCAGCTGGCGCAAGGAGCGCGCCAGTCCCGAGGCTCATCAAGCAAAAGCCCATAACCGGAACAATCCGCACGGAAAACGCGCCGCCCGTGACGATAGCCGTTCCATAGAGAAGAAGCCAAGCGCCCGGCAGGACGGCCGTAGCGCCTGCCGCGTATAGAGCGAAGGTCAACAAGCCGCCAACGATGATGGGCGGAGCAAAGCTGAGCAAAAATTTGCGGCCGGGGCCGGAAAAGAGAGCCGAATTCGCGCGGTGCGCTTTTGTGGCTGCTGCCGGTGCGGCGATGGCTACTGCAACAAAAGCCTCCACGAGCCAAACGGCAAGCCAAGCGCGAGGCGAAGACTGCCGGGCCGCGAAGAAGGCGGCCGCGAGCGCCGTAATGCCCATGGCTACCCCGCCCCATCCAGGCACGGCGGTGAACTCTGCCGCGCTCTCCATCGTTTCGCGAATGTAGCGGAGATGATCGGCAGCGCGAGCGTCAATGGGAATGGGTTCGCGCTTATTCGAGCGGAGCGGACCTGCGGCTAGCATGGAAAAAGGCTAGCAAGACATTGGGCTGCCGTCAAGTGCTTTGTGCCGTAAAGTAAAGCCCGCCGCAACGTCCATCAAGACCTCTTGGGATAACGCCCCAGGATCGCGTTCCAGCGGATCGTAAAAACGTCCAGAAACATTTGAATGCTATCGTGGAACATGTTTACTTTCGTCGCGGGCGAATGCCCCCAGCGGACGGGAATTTCCAGCGTGTGCAGGCCGTGATGCCGCGCCAAGTACAGTAATTCGGGATCGAACCCAAACCGCTCGATGCGCTGCTGCTCGAAAAGAATTTGGCAGCTTTCCCGCCGGAAGGCTTTGAAGCCGCACTGCGTGTCGACGAACGGCAAGCGCAGGATCACCCGCACGATCGAGTTGAAGATGATTCCGGCGAATTCCCGGAAAAGAGATTCATGGACGGTGATGAGACTTCGGTCAAGGGCGCGCGAACCGATGGCTACGTCGTAGCTCTTAAGCGCTTCAAGAAGCTTGGGCGCTTCCTCGATCGGCGCGGAGAGGTCGGCATCCGTGAAAAGCACGCTGCGGCCGCGCGCTTCAAGCATACCGTGTCGGACGCTGAAGCCCTTGCCGCGATTCACTCCGTTGGAAACGACCCGCAGGTTTGGAAGTATCTTCCGGAATGATTCCGCAACATCTGCGGTGCGGTCTTTCGAACCATCATCGACGACGAGAATTTCCGTCTCTGCGCCCAAGTTGGGCAAATAAGCCGCGATTCGTTCAAGTGTCGCCGGCAAGCGCAATTCTTCATTGTAGGAAGGAATTACGATCGACAGCTCAGGAACTGCGGGACTCATCGTGCCGGCGGTTCCTTCCATCCATGGTAGCCGATGAGGGGCACAAAGCGGCACCCTTCAAGTGTGCGTGTGTGAAACGAATTGCCCTTCCGTTCGATAACCCGCAATTCCTGGTCCTCGGATTCGCCTACCGGCAAGATCAACCGCCCACCCTCCGCGAGCTGAGCGCGCAGTGGCTCCGGCACCGCGGGCGCTGCCGCTGCAACAAGTATGGCGTCAAATGGCGCAAATTCCGGGAGGCCCAGCGTTCCATCTCCACAATGAACATGAACATTGCTAAATCCGAGGCGCTCAAGCCGCGCGGCAGCCGCGTAAGCAAGCTCTGAACGAGCTTCGACGGTGAAAACGATTTTCACTATTTTCGAAAGGACAGCTGCTTGATACCCGCAGCCCGTCCCGATTTCAAGGACCCGTTCGTTGCCGGAAAGGTGCAACGCAGCAGTCATCGCCGCAACAATATACGGCTGCGAAATCGTCTGCCCTTCGCCGATCGGCAAAGGCGCGTCTTCGTACGCCCGGGGGCGAAATTCCTTCGGCACAAACTCTTCACGCCGAACGGCTCCCATCGCCGCCAGCACGCCGGCATCGGTCACCCCCCGCCGCCGCAATTGCTTTTCGACCATCTCAGTTCGCTGGACGGCGAATTCGTCCTCATCGGAACCTACGCTCGGTGTCCCGCCCGCCTCGTTATCGCGAAATAGTTTCATCATGCCCCTATTGTCCCCTCGTCTTCCGCCACCGCGCCAATGCGGTGTCCCGATCCTCAAGCGTGAGAGAGGGCAGCTACGTGTTTTTCCCATGCACGCGTTTCAAGGATCTCCGCGATTTGTGCAATCGCCAGATCGCACTCCTCTTCGCGGTTGTAAAAATGAGGCGAAAGACGCACGCCAGCTTTTGGACGGTAATCCACGAGAATTTCCCGCGCCAGCAATTCGCGGCATACTTCGGCGGCATGCGGACAATCGACGGAAACCGTGCCCGCGCGCTCCGCTGGATTTTCCGGTGTATTTACCCGCCATCCGTGCGCCATCGCAGCTTCAAAGAGGCGCGCCGTCATGCGCATCGACTTTTCGCGAATCGCGCCAATCCCCGCTTTGTTCAGTATGTCCAGCCCCGGTTGGCATGCATACAGCGCGGGGATATGCGGCGTGCCATTCAAATAGCGGAAGGAATCCTCGCGGGCCTCGATGGCGCCTGCCTCAAACGCAAAAGGCCGCCGGTGCGCAATCCAACCAGTGATCGCCGGCCGCAGCTTCGCGCGCAGATCCTCCCGCACGTAGAGATAAGCGACCCCAGGGCCGCCGCATAGCCACTTCAGCACTCCGCCGACCGCAAAATCCGCGCCCAAACCACGAACGTCGACAGGAATCGTGCCGGTGGCCTGAAATAGATCGAGGATAACGTGCGCCCCAACGCGATGCGCCTTTTCAATAATCGCACGCGCATCCACGATGTAAGCACTTCGGAAAAGCACTTGCGAAATCGGCACAAGCAGCGTGCTCTCATCGATGGCCGCAAGAAATTTGTCGAGATTGAACCGGACCGAGTCGTTGCTGGGAACAAGCTCGATCCGCGCTCCGTTGCGGCGCTGCTCGTGATAGAAATACTGAATCGATGGAAATTCCAGATCCGTCATCACCACTTTATTTCGCGGACCGCGAAAATCAAAACACGAACTGATCACCGCCTGAGTCAGCGTGACGTTCTGATGCAGCGAAGTCTCGCCCGGCCCCGCACCGATCAACGGAGCGATTTTGTCGCCCACGCCGACGGCCATCTCCCACCAGCCTTCTTCCCACGCGCGCACCCCACGCTCGCCCCACGAATCCGCGTAAGCACGCATTTCGTCGTACACGCCGCGCGGCATGGCCCCCAGCGAATTGCTGATCATATACGTCGTGCGCTCGAGGATCGGAAATTCGCCCCGCCACTTCAGCAGTTCATCCATCTTGCAACGCTCCATCCGAAATCTTCGGAGACCGGACCTTTCTCCACACAAGGTAGCACAGCGAAATGAGCACAAGCCAGGGAACTCCCGCCTTCAGCGTGATCCGCAGACCGGGGACCCACCACGTCGAAATTAGCACGGCGGTCAGCGCGGTGAGTCCGAAAACTGAGCTCCAGGGCCCTCGCGGCGCAAACCGCACCGGCGGCTTTTCCCATCTCGCAGTGCGCCGGCGAAACGCAAGGTGCGTGACGAAAATCATCTGCCAGACAAAAATTCCGCCGAGGAACGCCGAACCCAGCATATACACATACGCTTTCGCGTGAAACCAATGATCCACAAAAAGCGCCGCGAACATTCCCGCGCTGGACACGAGCAACGCCGCGACCGGCGTCCCGCGCTTGCTCAATCTCCCTAGCGCCGCCGGTGCATACCCGCCGCGCGAAAGTGAAAAAAGCATCCGCGCCATGAGATACAAATTGCAATTGACGCTGGAGAGCGCCGCGGTAAGCACCACGAAATTCATCACTCCCGCCGCTGCGGGAATACCAACCGTTTCGAATACACGCACGAACGGGCTTTCCCCCAACCCGACCTGATTCCACGGCACGATTCCAACAACGACCGCCAGCCCCCCAACATAGAACAGTCCCAGCCGTCCAAGCGTCCACCGCAAGGCCCTTGGCAGTGCTGTTGTCGGATCTTTTGCTTCGCCTGAAGTCACGGCCACGATCTCGATTCCTAGAAAGCTGAAGATGGCCATCGCCACTCCGAGCCCTACTCCTTGCCATCCGTTAGGAAGAAACCCTCCATGCCCGGTATAGTTCGCGGCCCCAATTCGGGGAAATCCGATTCCCAATAGCAATGCGGCTCCGAGAATCAGGAACGCAGTGATCGTCAGCACCTTGATCATCGCGAACCAATATTCGAATTCGCCGAAGTTCGCCACGCTCCGCGCGTTCACATAGACTAGCGCCGCCGAAAAGCCCGCAATCCACATCCACGACGGGACGTTCGGGAACCAATGTTTGCAATAAATCGAAGCGGCCACGACTTCGCTACCGGTGGCGATCACCTGCGCCAGCCAATAGGAATAGCGCATCGCAAAGCCGACCCACGGATGCACGTACATTTCCGCGTACACGCCGAACGAGCCTGCCACGGGATGCGCCACGGTCATCTCGCCGAGCGCCCACATCAGGCAGAGCGCAATCGCCGCTGCCGCCAGGAAACTAAAAATCACTCCAGGTCCCGCGAGTTGTACGGAAATGGCGCTGCCCAGGAACAACCCCGTTCCTATAGCTCCGCCGATGGCAATCATCGAGAGTTGCCGTGGCGTTAAATTCCGATGGAGTCCGGCCTCGCGGTCGAGGATTGCGGCGTGGTCCGCATCGCCGAATCGCGCCTCGTTACTGGATGTTGTTTCCCCCATGCCGCGGCATAGTAACAGAAGGAGGGAGCTTTCACGCCCGCACCACCTGAACGAAAGGCCAGTTAAACGAGAAGCACGCCTGTCCTGCGAGAGCCTCCATGTCTGAGGTGGCATTTCCTACAATCACTCCAGTGGCGGAAACGCTTTGAAATCGCCGCCGCGGAGGAAGTCATGAAGGCGATTCTAGCTCTCGTCATTATTTATGTCGGAACATTTTTCCTTGCCATCCAAGGCGCTTCGCAAAATTCTGTCAGTGGTGGACCGCAAAGCTCAGAAGTGCCGGGCCAGTCAAGCCCAGCGCAAGCCAAGCCCATCGATCCCGTCAAGGAAGCGGACATCCGCTCGCTAATGGAGCTGATTGGCGCCCGCGATCAGGTGCAAGAAGCTGTTAACAATTCGAGCGAGATGTACCGCGAAAAACTTCTCGCCACCGTTCCGGATAACGACAACGGCCAGGCCTTTGTGACCTCGTTCGTCGAAAGCTATCAAAAGAAATTTGACGTCGACCAGGTGACCGAGCAGCTGGTCGCCATTTACGACAAACACTACACCGACGACGACATCAAGACCTTGCTCCAGTTCTATGGATCACCGGTAGGACAGAAAGTGGCTGCGGAGATGCCTCAGATCGCGCGCGAAATCCAGGTAGCCAGCCGCGCAGCAGGCGCCAAGGCCGCGAAAGAAGCCCTGCAGGCATTGAGACAGCAGAATCCGCAAATTGGCCAATTCGCCCGCCTCGGCAACGGTCAGCGCCGCTGGCAGCAAGGTGGCCGCAGGCAACAGGCTCAATCCCAGCAAGCTGCGCAACAACCCGATCCTCCGCAACTTTAAGGCTTCTGCGGCGGCATCCGCTCCTACTGAAAGTGCTTCTTGAACTTGATGTCGATTCCAAACGTGCCGTTGTAATCCCGCAGCGCCACAATCGATATATTGCGGTTCAGGTTGTATTCCACCTGAATCACCTGCTCCTGCGTCGATCCCACATTCGAAACATAAGTAATTGTTAGATCACGCGTGACCTGCTGCTCCACCGTGACTCGTGCCGCAGCATTCTGCGAGGAGCCTGTCGAGCCGACTTCCACAAGTCCTGGATCCACACGAAACCGTGTAATTCCAAACAAGCGCTCGACGCGCCCGCCCAATTGGCTTGAAACCGCTTCCGAGAGAATCGCCGATGCGCCCAATGTGGCGCTTTGCGACGTTCCCGTTCCGCCGCCTCGGATGCTAGCTTCCGAGCTCGTCTGGCCCAGCGCAAGCAGCGTGATGATGTCGTTCGCAGGCAGTGGCGGATCAGATCTATAAGCCAGCGTCAACTTGCTTGCGGGCCCGTTAAAATTAAGCGTAATTTCGTATTGCTGAATCGTCGTTGTGGCTTCCACGTTTAGCACCGGGTCGAGCCGGAAGGGGTTGGCAAAATTCATGTCGCCGCGCGTCACCTGGTATCGGTCGCCGTGGAACGTCAAGTCTCCGGAGAGGATGTGGATGTGCCCCAGCAGAATCGGGTGCTCCCACGTTCCCCGCACGCGAAGGTTTGCTTCAGCCTCAAGCTCTGCGCCAGGCCATTCCAGGCGTGCGTCGGGGGCGGAAAGCGCCGCGATATCGAATTGCAAGTTCCGCAAAAAAGGCGAACTCGTGGATGGGCCGGAAATGCTCCCTTTCGAGGATACGAGCACGCCAGCAGCCTCCAGGCCCTGCGTAAGGGTCACGCGTTCAATCGTAACTTTGCCCGAAAGTACTCCGGAAGTCGGGGTTCCAGCCAGCCGCAGCGAGCCGCCAGCCAGCCAGCTCATTCCTTCGGGGTAGCGAATGCGCACGCCATCCGTCCGCACCGTGATCTCATAGCGTAGTGGACTCTCCACGTAGTTAACGTTGCCTGCCAGGTGCAGCGTTCCTCCACCCGATTCGGCTGTCATGTTTTCAAAAAACAGCCGCGTGGCATCAAAGGTCAGATCGCCCTTGATATTGCTCATCCCCGTCGGAAAATCCGCCACTCGGGCGGAAGCGTTTTCGATATGCACTTTTCCGGTGATGCGCGGGCGGTCAAAGGGCCCTTCGAAGGAAGCGTTGATCTGCGCCGGACCGCTCGCTTGAAGCGTCGGCACGAATCCGCTCAGGAGGCGCAGGTCCAGCGCGCCATTCATTTTCAACCCCAGTGAGCCCCGTCCTGCGAATCGCACCGCTCCGGCAATGGCTATGTTTGTATCGGTCCCTTTGAATGCGGCTTGATCGATTTCCAGGCTTTCCTTCGAAGAACGCAAGTGAATCGGACCCGAATTTTCCAGCTGCACATTGGCGTAATTGAGCGCCAGCCGCGCAAACCGGGCCTCCACGATGATGCCCTCCGGATGCTTCAATTCGCCCGCAACGGTGATGTCGCCATCAGCAACGCCGTGCCCGTTAAACTGCCTGAGGTGCAAAGCCGTCATCAAGAACGGATTCAAGTCAATGTTCACAATCGAGACTTTCCCCTTCAGAGCATAAGGATCAGCCAGCCCCAGTGTTATCTCGCCCGATATGCCTCCAGTAGTCATCGCCGACCTGAGTGTCAGCTTCGCCGTACGACCATCCGAGTTCAAACTCCCATCGAAGCTTCCAATTACGTCTTTCCCGACGCGAAAATCCACCACACGGAATGTCCCCTCGCTCTGCAACGCGGAAATAGGACCGCTCGCTTTCAACCGAAACGTGACACCTCCTCCCACCGGCAGCCTGACCGACTGCAGTTTTTCTATGTTTTCGAGCGGGAGAGATGCTCCCACGAGGTCCACAGTTATGCTTTGGTCCGCAAAACGATATCCTGCTGTCCCGGTCACGATGCCGGCGCCCCTGCCGTTCTCCTTTCCTGGAGCGAACACGCGCAATTCCGCGTCCGCGATCCGTATTTCTGTGGGCGCGATGTTCAGCTGGCCTCGCAAGCGATTGAAAGACACGCCATAAACTTTTCCGTCGGCAAGATCGAACAACCCCGTGACGCTAGGCTCTTTCCGTGTCCCGTGCCCATGCAATTGGCCGCTCAGCACTCCTTCCACTGGATATGTCCAGCCAAAGAGCTTCTGAATTGTCTCGACCGGCGCCTTATCGAAGCTCACATCAGCCGCCCATTCATCGTCCGGCAGAAAACTCCAATCGGTTAGCCCGAGAGTTCCCTCGATCTGGGTATCCATCGCCCCGAACCGCGCGTGGCCGCGCGATAGTGCCAGCTGCGTCGAAGAATAGCTAAGATCGGTTTCGAGGGAGTCTAGCGCAAGGCCGTTATAACGCACTCGCTCCCCTCGGACGTGGCCGCTAAACGTCGGACGGCCATCGGGCCCCGTGATTTTGCCGTCCCATTGCACGGTCCCCGAAATTTCCTGGATGGCGTCTGCCGAACCTCTTTTTGCTCCGCGAATCGCATCAATGAACTTTTTATACGATTCCAGCGCCCCCGTTTCGAAATGTACGTCCAGCGTCGAATTGCGCGGCGCGAGAATGCCCGTAATCGTGCCCCGCGAAGATGGCGTTTCGAACTCTCCCGAGCTAATCGCAAATACACCCGAATCGTAACGGTAGCTGATTTGCCAGCTTGCGGTTACCGGCAAGTGGCCCGCTGCCGGCACGTCCACTGGCGCCCACTCCATCTTGCCTCCAAGCTCGAAGTGCTGAAAGGCATTGCTCCAGGTCTCAATCGTATCTCCGCTTAGCAGCGCGTCCCATTCCAGTTCGTCAATCGGAAAGCCCGGATGCTCGATCGCCGGAAACACTTCCGCGAGATGCATGCCTTGTATGTGCGTGTCCGCGCGGAACTGCACTCCCGCGAAGCGCAGCGTTATCTTTCCCTTCACGCTTCCACCAAATCCTTCCGCGAGGAAGTCAGGCACCACTAGCCCGTCGTTGTTGATGTTATAGCTGCCTCGACTGGTAAGTCCCGCGACATGGAAAATCATATAGCTCAGATGGATGCCGCGCCCAGCGTAACTGCCCGCGCCTTTGTACTGGCCGGCCGCAAACGTTCCTTCCCCGCGCACATCGACGTGTCCCGTTGGTGTCTCCGGCGAACGAAACGTCTCCCGTATATCCTGCAATTCGACCCATCCACGGTAGCGGAAACTCCACTTGGGGTCCGTGAAGCCGGACATCTCCGCTTGCGCGTCGAGGTGCGAATGCCCCACGCTCAACATTCCCTGCTCCAGCGTCAATCCACCGCGCCACAACGTAAATTTCGCGGAAAGATTCGCCGGCGGCGGCTCTGTCTTCCCGGCGCTGAATCGTACGCCCTGCCATTCGAGATCGCCCAAATACAATGGATTCTCGGGAGTCCCGCCCGCGTCCAGCGCGAGCCGCAAGTCGCCTCCTTCCACCGCGAGTGGGGTTTTCACTTCGTTGTACAGGACCCACCCGTTTTCAATTTTCACTTGGCGCACGCGCAAATCAAAAATTGATTCGCGCAGTGACTTCTTGAAGCCGCTTGCTCGCGGCGGGGTTGGCACGTTTGTCGAGCCATCTTTCCCCACACGGATATGCACCTCCGGTTCCTTCACCACGAGCTCCTGCAGCGATACCTTCCCGCCCCAGAAGGAATCTATTTGCAATCCTGCTTGCACCTCCGCCGCAGAAAACAACGGCCTCGTGGTTGCGGGTTCGCTCCCGTGAATCACCAAACCCTTCAACGTGCCTCGCAGCGAAAGCCAATGGATGGAAATCGCCTGCAATTCCACCCGTCCGCCAGTGGCCTTCTCCAGGCCGTGCACGATCCACCGCCGCAGGATCGGATTCCCCGACCCGCTTCCGAAAAATGCAATCAGGGACAAAAACGCGATCACCGTCAGCACCCACGGCGTGTGGATCACCCAGCTCCAGATCGGGTGGCGCTTCCTGACCTTCATTTCGTCCCTTCTTCGAGATACTTTTGAATGTCCAACCGGTCCCGGCTTTCCTTCAGCCAGCGGTCCGCTTGCTCATTGATGCCGCTTTGCACCAGGGCTTCCTGGATGGTGTCGTGCGCGGCTTCCAGTGTTGGAGGCGCCTGGCCTCGCTCCTTCGCTTTCGGCACGACCTTGTTCTGGTAGAAATCTTCTATCGCCTTTTCCTCAACTTGCGCCGACGGGCGAAATCTCGAATCGAGGTAGCTGCCTAGGTACAGCTGCGAAGCCACCATCTTTCGCACTTCCGCGTCGCTTAGTCCGCTTTGCTTCTTTCGCGCTTGGTATTCCTCAGGAGTGGCAAAGGACTTCTCTACTCGCAAAACCTCGCGATCGATTTCCGCTTCCTTGGGTTTTGGAAACTGGGACAATTCGGCTTCCGAGCGTACGATCCACTGATCGATCAACCGGTCCAGAATCGCGCTCTCGCTTTCCGATTTGCCGTTCACCAGTTCCTGATATCGTTGCAGCTCCTGGACGTCGCTCAAGAGGATGATGTCGTTTTCCACTCGCGCCACGATGCGATCCACAACGTCCTGCGCCTTCACAAAGGAGGCAGTAACCAGCGCAATAAAAATCGCGCACAATCCCGCAATCGACCCGCGCGGCATCAAAAAGTCGACCCCAAATTGAAGAAGATCTGAAGTCTCGGCAGCTGTGTGCCTTTGAAGCAAGCTGGTGCCGTTGGCGCTCCCGTTGTGCTGGGGACACACGGAACCACGAAATACGGGCGGTTGAGCTGGTAGCCTAAATCAATTCGAATCGGCCCCACCGGCGTCGCGTACCGAATGCCAAATCCGACCGTATGCGCGAAATAATTCAGCTCGTTCGTGCAGTTCGAGACGCACACCGTGGGATTCGTCGCGCTCGGCGGAAGTGAAGGATTCTGCAGCACGAAGACCGGCTTCGGTGAGGACGCTCGAAATGTGATGCGATCCAGCCGGCTATAGACATTTCCGCCATCATAAAACAGCGCCCCGCCTAGCTGCGTCCCGACGAACGGCAGGCGCATCGGGAAGCGAAATTCCTGGTTCAGCACCAGCATCGCCTGCCCCCCCACCGGGAAGCCCGTGCACGGGTCGCGCGGTCCTGCTTGATTGAGCGCAAATCCCCGCAGTGACGTTCCTCCTCCCGCGAAGAACCGTTCCGGCAGCGGGATAATCTCCGGCGTCGGCCCTGGCGGCGGGGTTGCCGTGCACTGTGTCGCCGTCGGTGCCGGAAATGTGAGCGACTCCGTATTCGCGAATGGCTCCAGAATCCCGATCCGTATCGAACGCGCAAAGCTGAACCGTCTTTTGATCGGATGGTAAGTCGAATTCTGGAAAAAAAATCTCAGAAAGCTCGAACTCGAACCGATGCTGGTGCTCGCAACGTTAAAGTCCGCGCTATTGAAGCTGCCCTTGCTGGCGTCCGCCGGATTGTCTCTGGTGTCGCGCAGCCACGTCACTCCAAACTCAGAAACAAGCGTCGGCTGTTCGAAAAGCGGTATCTCCTCCGGAGCAATGTTTAGGTTTGAAACCAGCACTTTCCGGAACGCATACCGGTACAGCAACGTGGTGAACGGCGTCACCTGGTCCGTTAGTTGCACCGACCCCTCGTATCGCATTTCCGTGAACGTGTTGATGTCTTGCGTTTTTTCGGTATACGCCGTTGCCTGCGTGCTGTAATGCGAACTTCCAAACGTATTGGGGATCGAGTATCCCAGCAGCGCACGGTCTTCAATCGTGCTCCCGCGCAGCTTCAGCGAAAGCGAATCGGCTCTCCCCGTCAAATTGACCTTGGTCAGCTCAAAAATCCCGCGTGGTGCAGACTGTATCTGCCCGCCGGTCGGATTTGTCGTGCTCGCCAAACGCTGCACTTCAAATCCTCCGCCATACGCCATCGTGTATCGCTTCGCTTCTTCCACCAACACTACGATGTCTTTATCCGGGTCTGACCCGTTCGGATTCTGTGGTTCGATCGTCACGCGATTGAAGATGCCCAGGTTGTACAAACGCCGCTGCGAATCCACTACGTCCCCCTCTCGCAATGGTTCTCCTGGTTTAACTTGAATTTCGCGTCGAATCACTCCCGTCCGCGTATGGACGTACCCCGTCAAAAGAATTCGCCGCACTCGCGTTTGCGGCCCTTCCGTAATGTGGTAAACGAGCCGCACCGGCGCCGCTTGTGCTGCCTCTGGCTTCGCGCTTTTCACCTCTTCTTCTTCTTTTTTCTGGCTCTTCCCGTTTTCCGCCGCCCCTGTCTTTGCCACTTCCTTTCCGCCAGCCGCTTTTTCGGCGGTCACCCGCTCTGCCGTCGACGTGAAAGTCGCTTCCGGAAATCCTTCATTGAAATACAGCGCCAGAATATTGTCCCGGTCTGTCGCCACGTTGAAATCAGAGTACGGCTGCCCTTGCGTTGATCCAATCACTCCCAACAATTCTTCTTTCTTGAACGCGTGAACTCCTTCGATGGCGATCGACGCCACTCGCGTCTGCTCGCCTTCCTGAATCGCGAATCGTACGAGAATGTCTCCTTCTTTTCCTTTGTAGTTGTCCAGGATTTGTCCTTCCACCTTCGCATCCAGAAAGCCGTTTGCGTCATACAGCCCTTGCATCGATTCCGCGTCGGCTGTGATCAGCCGCCGGCTAAACCGTCCTCGCGATCCCAATGCTGCTCCGTACACTCGCAGCCGGCTCCGTAGCAGTTCTGTGCTGAAGTAATGATTACCGGTGATTTCAATTCCCGCCAGGCGGTGCCGTTCGCCCCGCTCGATTTGATACGTGATGACCTCTTCCGTACCTTTCGCTCGCTGATCCTTGCCCTGGACTTCCTTCGTTTCCGTCGTGTATTTCACTTGCGCGTCAAAGTATCCGTCCCGCTCCAGACGCTCGCGCAGATTCCGTTTCCCTTCTTCCAGGAGATCCGCATCCACCGCACCCTCCTGGTAGATAGGAATCAGCCTCTTCAAGTCGCCATTTGAAAATTTCGCTCCCGTCACCGCCACTACCACTCGCGGTCCTTCCGTAACCTCAAGCACCAGCGGCAGCGTATTCTTTGCCGCGTCGTATTCCCCGCGCCGGACCGTTGCGCGGGCGCTCAGTCGGCCTTTCTTTACCAGGAATTTTCGGATCCGGCTGGTCCCGCGCTGGATTCGCGCTGTCGTCACCGTCTCCCCGGTCTCCACCTTCAGTCGAGACAGAATTTCCGAGTCGCGGTACTCTGTCCCGTTTTTCAGTTCGATGGATCCCACGCGTGCCCGCCGCCCGGGCCTTATGTGCACCAGGACGTCCATCTCATGAGTCTCCGGATGCGCCACGTTCTCCGCCGAGACCTGCGCCGTATACAACCCCTCTTCCTTCAACACACCGCGCAGACGGTCGAGTCCTTCGTCCACATCCTCTTGCAGGAATGGATGCCCTAGCGAGAGTTGCATGGCTGCCGCGGCGGAGGCATCCGTCGGTGGCGGCGTCAGTCCTTCGATCAGCACCCTGTTGAAGAAGAGATTTTCTCGAACTACGAAATCGAGCCGCACGCCGCTGCCCACCGGAGTTGTGACTGCTTTCAAATCCGCGTAATCGCCTGTTCCGTAAAGCGTGCGTAGGCTCTTCGCAACCTGCTCTCGATCCAGCGGTTTCCCAATCTCAACCGCAATTCCCGTTGGCGATTCCGACAAAACGCGCCCGTTTTCCGTCACAATTCGCACCGCAACCACCGGCGCTCCAGCCGCAGCCGTCTGATTTTTCGCGCCGGCCTGTGCTTGCCCACAACTCCCCGCCGCTCCCAAAAGCAGCGCGAAGACAGCGAATCTCCCTAATCCTTTGCCCCATCTCGAAATCATGTTCACTATCGCTCAGACGAAGCGTAGCACAAGGCCGTTGCCCGCCCCTCTATCTCTAGCGTTATGATGAAGTAAGAGGGACGATGACCGACACCGCCGCACCGGCCCCGCGCTTTCTCGATTCGCTGCAGGAAAAGTACTCCCGTCAGATGCTCTTTGCCGGGATTGGCGAAGAAGGCCAGCAACGTCTAATTGCCTCCAGCGCCGTCCTTGTGGGTTGCGGCGCGATTGGCGCGGCAGCCGCCGGTCTCCTCGTGCGTGCCGGCGTCGGCCGCATCCGAATGATTGACCGCGATTTCGTCGAGCCATCCAACCTACAGCGGCAAATTCTTTTTGATGAGGACGACGCTCGCTCTGCCATTCCCAAAGCCGTCGCCGCCGAGCGCAAGCTTCGCGCCATCAACTCCAGCGTCTCCGTTCAAGGGCTGGTTGCAGACCTAAACCCCAGCAATGCCGAGGAGTTGCTCTGCGGCTTCGACCTCATCCTCGATGGCACTGACAATTTCGAGACCCGCTTCCTTATCAATGACTACGCTGTCCAATCCGATCGCCCTTGGGTTTACGCTGCTGCCGTCGCCAGCTACGGCGTGACCATGACCGTCCGTCCCGGCCTAACTCCTTGTCTCGCCTGCCTTCTCGAATCCTCTCCCAACGGCCACGGCCTTGAAGAAACCTGCGACACCGTTGGCGTTCTCGGCCCCATCGTCAATCTCATCGCCTCGCTCGAAGTTGCGGAAGCTCTCAAGCTTCTCGCCGGTCGCGAAGAGGCTCTCCACGGACGCCTAATCTCTTGCGATGTTTGGAGCGGCCGCTTCCAATCCGTCCGCATCGCCCAGAACCCGGCCTGCCGAGCCTGCGTCCTGCGCGAATTCCCTTATCTCCAGGGACAAGCTCAGCCTCACATCACCCTATGCGGCCGAGACTCTGTGCAGATTCACGAGCGCGGTAGAACTCTCGATCTGGGGGCGCTGCGAGCCAGGCTTGCCGCCACCGTTTCCGATGTCCGCCACAACGAATTCCTGCTCTGTTTCCGCGTGGCGCCTTATCAAATGACGGTCTTTGCCGATGGCCGCGCCATTCTCAAAGGCACTAAAGATCCCGCCATCGCGCGCTCCCTCTACGCTCGCTACATCGGCTCCTGATAACCTTTTTTTCGATTGGAGTTTCGTTCTCTGCGGTGGAATTGTACTCAGCCCTGCATTCAGCGGCGTTTTCACCAGTCACGAGTCACGAGTCACCAGTCACTAGTCTTCAGCGCGTGTGCCCGGTCCGCCCAAACGAGCTGCGCATGTTGGCTCTATCCAGGTTTTCCCGCAGGTTCATCAGCGTCAGGAACGTGCTCAGTATTCTCGCCTTCAAGTCATCCGTCAGATGCAATCCGCTAGTCGCCACCCGCGCCAGCCGCTCTCCGCTCTCCGTGATGAACTTCATGATCTCTTTTTGCCGTTCGTGCGGTGCGTTCCCCAGCGCCGTCTCGCGCCTCATCTCCGCGCAGCTTCCTTCGATCGATAGCGTGAAGTGCAAAACGCAAACCTGCTGCTCCACCAGAGATGGCGGCGAATCGTTCTTGCATCCCGTTACTTTGCACGGCGTAGCCATGGAGCGCGCAATCTGGGGCTGAGAAGATAGGTAACCACTCCTGGCCCCGAAAATCCAGTCTACTTCCGCGGAAGGTAGCGAATCCTGCATGACCCCTTTCCGTACCCCGTATCCCTCCCGCCAATCCGTTCCGGCAACGCCCGGGGGAAATTTATTTTTCTCATTCAAAAATGATTGTATAAAAATGCAAGACGCTGTATATTTGTTTCAGACATGAGCGCCGGAAAAACTTTCCGCCACGGTCAGATCCTCAGGCTGGTTAGCGGGCAGCCCATCGCCAACCAGGAGGATCTCCGCCGCCGCCTCGCCCAGCAGAAAATGCGCGTCACTCAGGCCACTCTTTCCCGCGACCTTCAGGAGCTTAAGCTCGTCAAAACGCAAGAAGGCTACAGGCCCGCCACCGTTCTTCCCGAAGACAACGGCGCGCTCCCTCTTCCTCCGCTCGCCCGCGCCCTTCGCGAATTTCTCGTGGATATTCGCCCTGCGGAAAACTTGCTCGTACTCAAAACCCCTCCCAGCGGCGCTCAGCCTCTTGCCGCCGCCGTGGACGCTTCAAACTTTCCAGAAATCGCCGGCACCATCGCGGGTGACGACACCGTCCTCATCATTACTCCCAACAAAAAAACTCGCGATTCCCTCCAAAAAAAGATCGAAGCGCTCGTGAAATGAGAGATCCTCGCCAAGTCGCCGTCGTTGGTGTCACCGGTTACACGGGCCTCGAGCTCGCCGGCATTCTCCTGCGCCATCCTGCCGTTTCTTCCACCACTTTCTATGTGCGTGAAACACGCGGCGCCAACTGTATCGCCGAACTCTTTCCCCAATTCCGTGGCTGGGGACAAGCTCCGTTGCGGCCTCTTTCCCTCGATTCCATCACTTCCTCCGCCGCGGGAACCGCTTTCCTCGCTACGCCTCATGAAGTCTCGGCAGAACTTGCCCCCGCGCTTCTTGAAGCTGGCTTGCGGGTCGTCGACCTGAGCGGCGCCTTCCGCTTTCGTTCGCCGGAAACCTTTTCCTCCTGGTACAAGCTGCCCACGCCCCATGCCGATTACCTCGGCGAAGCCGTCTACGGCCTCCCCGAGTTGTATTCCGAGGAAATCGCAAAGGCCCGCCTCGTCGCAAATCCCGGTTGCTACGCCACCAGCGTCATCCTCGCCCTTCGCCCGCTCGCCGATGCCGGTTTTGTCGCTCCGGACCAAAACGTCATCTGCGATTGCAAATCCGGCGCCAGCGGCGCTGGCAAAGATCCCCGCCGCGATCTGCAATTCGTCGAAGTGGACGAAAATTTCAAAGCCTACAATCTTTTCTCGCATCGCCACACGCCGGAAATTCTCGAGCACACCGGCCTCGCCGAATCCCAGCTCATTTTTTCCACGCACCTGTTGCCGCTCGCCCGCGGCATTCTTTCCACGATTTACGTCACGCTCTCCGCGCAGCAATCGCCCGATGCCATCGAAGCCCTTTATCGCAAGTTTTACGCCGGTCGCTCCATGGTCCGCATTTGGCCCGCGGGCTCTCTGCCGGAGCTGCAGCACGTCGCGCACACGAATTTCTGCGACATCGGTTTTGTCTTGGACAAATCCGGCCAGCGTTTGATTGTCGTCTCCTGTCTCGACAATCTTGGCAAAGGCGCCGCCGGCCAGGCCGTTCAGAATTTCAATCATATTCTAGGCATCGAGGAGAAGACCGCACTTCAATGAAAACCGTCATCAAGTTCGCTGGAGCTTTGCTCGAAGACGACCCCACCATGCGCGCGTTGGCGCGCCAGGTTGCGGCCCTCGCCCTCGAAGGCCACGAGATTCTCGTTGTCCATGGCGGCGGCCGCGCTTTCACCGAAGCTCTCAAGCGCATGGGCATCGAAAGCAAGTTTGTCGCCGGCCTCCGCGTCACAGACCGCGAGACGCGCGACGCGGCAGTCATGGTCTTCGCCGGGCTGCTGAATAAGCGCCTCGCCGCCGCCATATCCGCCGAAGGCTATCCGGCGATTGGCATCTCCGCTGCCGATGCCCAGTGTTTTCTGGCTGAACCAATGTCCCACGACGAAGTCGCAGGCAGTCTCGGCTTTGTCGGTTATCTCACGGGCTTGAACAACGCTTTCATCGAATCGCTCTGGCGCGAACGGCTCGTTCCTGTCGCTCCCTGCCTCGGCCTCGGTCCCGATAATGAGCTGTACAACATCAACGCCGATCACATGGCCGCTGCCTGCGCCGAGTTTCTTGACGCCGACCAGTTGATCTACCTCACCGATGTCGCCGGCGTGCTCGACGGTGAAAAAGTTCTCTCCGCCATCACTTGCGAAGAAATCGAACGCCTCGTCCAGTGCCGCGTCGTCTCCGGCGGTATGATTCTCAAGCTCGAGGCTTCCAAGCGCGCTCTTGAAGGTGGCGTCCGAGAGGTCCGTATCGTCGGCGGCGCTGCCACGGATGCTCTTCTCCTGGCGTTTCACTCCGCCGATCCCGGCTCGGAAGACCACTCTTCGCCGATTCCGGGCACGCGCGTTCTCCGCGAGCCTTTCCCTACAGCTCACGCGGCTCTTTCGGCGGCGTGATGCGCAAGTCACCCACAAAGAAGTCCGCCAACATCGCTGCCCGAAAGGCAAAGAAGGCCCCTCCTCGTGCATCGAAAGCAGCTTCCATCCTGCGGGATGCCAATCAATTTCTTCTGCCAACCTATAAGCGCCAGCCCATTGTCTTCACGCATGGGCGCGGCTGCTACGTCTACGATTCGCGCGGCAAAAAATACCTCGATTTTCTCGGCGGCATCGCCGTCAACGCTCTGGGCCACGCGCACCCGCGCATCGTCGAGGTCATCCGCCGCGAATCCGCGCGCGCCATTCATCTTTCGAATCTCTTTCACAACTCTTTCCAGGGCCCACTGGCCCGCAAGCTTGCCCAATGGTCTGGCCTCGACCGCGTGTTTTTCTCGAATAGCGGCGCCGAAGCCGTTGAAGGCGCTCTCAAGCTGGCCCGGCTGTATGGCCGCACTTCCGCCGACGCTCCGGGTTCTCCAGCCCGCAAGCACCGCATTTTGGCGCTCGAAAATTCATTTCATGGCCGCACCTTCGGCGCCGTCAGCGTCACCGCCACGGAAAAATACCGCCTCCCCTTCGCCCCTCTCGTTCCCGGCGTCGAGTTTGTCCGCTTCAACGACGTCGCCGATCTCGAATCCAAATTCGACGACACCGTCTGCGCCATCCTCCTCGAAACCATTCAGGGCGAAGGTGGAATTTATCCCGTTAGCGAAGATTTCTGGAACCGCGCCCGTTCTCTCGCCACAAAAAACGGCGCGCTCCTTATCGCCGACGAAATTCAGTGCGGCTTGGGACGCACGGGCCGCTACTTCGCCTATCAGAAATTTTCCTCGAAGCCTGATGTCGTGCTGGTCGCCAAGCCGCTTGCCGCCGGCCTGCCGCTCGGCGCCGTCCTCACTTCAGAAACCGTCGCCGAGCGCATTTCCCCAGGCTTGCACGGCACCACCTTCGGCGGCGGCCCGCTCGCTTGCGTCACGGCGCTCGAATTTCTCAACATCATCGAAGACGAAAAGCTCCTCGAGAACATCCGCGCCCGCGGCGCCGAGTTGCGCGAAGGCCTTTCCGCGCTGGCCTCCAAATTCAGCTTCATCCGCGAAATTCGCGGCGAAGGCTTGATGATTGGCATCGAACTCTCTATCGATGGCGCTCCCTTTGTCGCGCAAGCCATGCTCAAAGGCCTGCTCATCAATTGCACCCACGATTTCACGCTGCGCTTGCTGCCGCCTTTCCTCGTCACTCGCGCGCAAGTCCGCCAGTTTCTGCGTCTCCTGGAAAAACTCTTTGTAACTACGCCGCAAAAGGCTGCTGCTTCGGTGCCCGCGAAATCCGCGCACCCGTCGCATGCCGCCCTCGCCGCGGCAAGGTGAAAAAATGACTACATCCACACTCGTTTCGCCTATTTCTTTGTCGAACGACTTGCTCACCGGAGCGGAATGGAGCCCCGCGCACACGCGCGATTTGCTCCAGCTCTCCGCGGACATCAAAGCCCGCCCCGGCCGTTACGCTTCCACGCTGACGGGAAAATTCATCGCGCTGATTTTTGAAAAACCATCCCTTCGCACCCGCGTCACCTTCGACGTCGGCATCCAGAGCATGGGCGGCTCGGTCGTTTTCCTCGACCACACCCAGGCTTCTGCCTCGCTCGGCGCCCGCGAATCCATCGCCGATGTTGCGCGCAATCTCGATCGCTGGGTTCATGGCATCGTCGCCCGCGTTTACAAGCAAAAAGTCCTCGAGGAAATGGCCGCCAGCGCGAGCATTCCTGTGATCAACGCTCTCTCCGATAAATTTCACCCCTGCCAGGCGCTTGCCGATTTCTTCACTCTCGAAGAAAAATTCGGCGCGCTCCGCGGATTCAAGCTCGCTTACGTCGGCGACGGTAACAACGTTTGCCATTCCTTGATCTATCTCGCCGCGCGCCTCGGTGTTCATCTGCGCGTCGCCACGCCATCCGACTATGCGCCGTTGCCGGAAGTCGTCGCCGATTCCAAGCGTGTGGCCAAGGAAACGCGCGCCAAGATCGAGCTGATGACCGATCCGCGCGAAGCCGTCGAGGACGCTCAGGGCGTCTACACCGATGCCTGGACCAGCATGGGCTTCGAAGCCGAAGAAAATGTCCGCAAGGCCGTGTTTGCGCCTTACCAGGTCAACACAGAACTGATGGCCCTCGCTGCACCCGAAGCCGTTTTCATGCACTGTCTTCCGGCGCACCGCGGCCTGGAAGTCACACCCGAAGTTCTTGATGGCCCGCAGTCGGTCGTTCTCGACCAGTCGGAAAATCGCATGTACGTGCAGAAAGCCATCCTGCATACTTTGTTCTGATCAATCGATGCCAGCGCATCGCGTCTTTTCGCATTCGTAGGGGCACGGCACGCCGTGCCCGCCTTTGAACCCTTGAGCCGTTGAACTCTTAAACTTTTTTTCAAACGAGGAACCGTGAAAACGCAATTGCCAAAACCAAAAAAAGTAGTTCTCGCCTACTCCGGAGGTCTGGACACCTCCATCATCATTCCCTGGCTGAAAGAAAATTATCAATGCGAAGTCATCGCCATGATCGGCGACGTCGGCCAGCAGGAAGATTTGGAAGCCGCCCGCAAAAAAGCTCTGGCCACCGGCGCATCGACAGCTTACGTCGAAGACCTGCGCGAAGAATTTGTCCGCGACTACATTTGGCCGACGCTTCGCGCCGGCGCGGTTTACGAACATACCTATTTGCTCGGCACCTCGATGGCCCGGCCCATTCTCGGTAAACGCCAGGCCGAAATCGCTCTCAAACTCGGCGCCGACGGCCTCTCGCACGGCTGCACCGGGAAAGGCAACGACCAGGTTCGTTTCGAGCTGGCCTACAAAGCCATCGCGCCCAACGTCCAAATCATCGCTCCCTGGCGCGAGTGGGACATCGACTCTCGCGAAGACGCCATCGCCTATGCTGCAAAACATAACGTCCCCGTCGAGCAGAGCAAAAAAAATATTTACAGCCGCGACCGCAACATCTGGCACCTCAGCCACGAAGGCGGCGAGCTCGAAGATCCCGCGAATTCCCCAAACGAAGCCATGTGGCAATGGACCGTCTCACCGGAAAAAGCACCGGACAAAGCCGAGGAAGTCGAGATCGGCTTTGAATCAGGCACGCCGGTCTCCGTCAACGGCGCGAAGCTAGGTCCAGTAGAACTTCTCAACACGCTCAACGAAATCGCCGCCAAACACGGCATCGGCCGCACCGACATCGTCGAAAATCGCCTCGTGGGGATGAAATCCCGAGGCGCGTACGAAACGCCCGGCGGCACGCTTCTTGTCACCGCGCATCGCGAGCTCGAAGCTTTGACCATCGACCGCGAAACCACGCATTTTCAGCAAGCGCTTTCACTCCGTTACGCCGAACTCGTTTACTACGGCCTGTGGTTTTCTCCCCTGCGCGCCGCGCTCGACGGTTTCTTCAACGTCTCGCAACAGCGCGTCACCGGCGCCGTCGGCCTGAAACTCTGGAAAGGCACGCTCACCGTCACCAAGCGCGTCTCGCCGTTCTCGCTCTATCGCACCGACCTCGCCAGCTTCACGATGGGCCGCTACAACCCGAAAGACGCCGAAGGCTTCATCAATCTTTTCGCTTTGCCGGTCACCGTGCGTCCCAAAGCGAAAGCCGAAGGCAGCAACAATTGAAATGACCGCAGGGGCACGATATATCGTGCCCCTACATTCGAGATCTCTGAATGACCGAACGCAAGGATGACCGATTGTGGGGCGGGCGCTTCGAGCGTGAGCCAAATGCTCATTTCGACGCGTTCCAGCGCTCCTTTGCGTTCGATCGCCGCCTCCTGTCCTACGAAATCGCAGTCGATCGCGTTTGGGCCAAAGCTCTCGAGCCTATCGGCATCTTCACCGCCGCAGAAGTGCGGCAAACGCTCGCCGCGCTCGACAAGCTTTCCGAACGCGCGCAAACCGACCCCGCATGGGTCGATTCGTTTGGCGCCAATGCGGAAGACGTCCACCACTTCGTCGAGAAAGCTCTCGTCGAAGAACTCGGACCGCTCGGCTGGAAGCTGCACACCGGCCGTAGCCGCAACGAACTCGTCGCCACCGACTTTCGCCTCTTCGTCATCGACGCCGCCGCGGAAACACAGCGCGGTTTGGCCGCGCTCTTGAATGCGCTCCTCATGCAAGCCAAGGCAAAAATCTCCGTACCGATGGCCGGCATGACGCACATGCAGCACGCGCAGCCAATTCTTCTTTCGCATTTCCTGCTCGCGCATGCCGAGGCTTTTCTGCGGGACGTCACGCGGCTGCAACACGCGGCAGCGAGCGCCGACGCTTGCCCGATGGGCTCCGGCGCGCTCGCCGGAAATTCTTTTGGCATCGACCGCAACGCCATCGCGCGCGAACTTGGCTTTTCCAAAATCACCGCGAACAGCCTCGACGCCGTCAGCGACCGCGATTTCGCGCTCGATTATCTTTTCGCGCTCACCGGCATTGCCACGCATCTTTCGCGCCTCGCCGAGGATTTCGTAATTTTCGCTTCGCAGGAATTTGCATACGTGATTCTTCCCGACGAATATTCGACCGGCAGCAGCCTCATGCCGCAAAAGAAAAATCCAGACTCGTGGGAATTGATCCGCGGCAAAACCGGCCGCATCACGGGCGCACTCCTCAGTTTGCTGACCACGCTCAAGGGCCTTCCGACGAGCTACCAGCGCGATCTGCAGGAAGACAAAGAAGCGCTCTTCGCCGCACACGATCAAATCAACGACATGCTCTGCGTCGCTGCGGGCGCGCTCGCCGGCACTCAGTTTCGCGAAGACCGTCTCCGCGCCGCCGCTTCCAATCCCGTTCTCTTCGCCACGGACGCCGCGGACTATCTCGTTCACAAAGACGTTCCATTTCGCCAGGCGCACGATCTCATCGGCAAAGTTCTCCGCGAAGCCGAAAAGCAAGGGAAACCTTGGACACATCTTTCGCTTGCAGATGTCCAGAAAATTTCTCCCCTCTTTGAAGCCGATTTTTCCGATGGGCTGAACGTCGATGCCGCGCTTGCGTCCAAAAAAGTTCCTGGCGGAACCGCGCCGGAAGCGGTCCAGAAAGCCATCGCGGATTTGGAAGAACGTCTCAACAAAAAAACCACCAAAATAGGAGCCACGCCATGAGCATGCAAACTGCAATTCAGCTGAACGCCTCAACCTCCCTTTCGGAGGAGAGGAGGTCCCTTCCGGGGACGGCGCGCTAGTCACACGGATATACCGCTGATGAAGCACGCACTCTCCGAAGCCTCTCTGCCGCACGGATTTCGGTTCGCGGCGACCGCCTGTGGACTGAAAAAAACCGGCGCGCTCGACCTGGCGATTATTTCGAGCGACGTTCCCGCCTCTGCGGCCGCGGTTTTCACGCAAAATCTCGTCGTAGCCGCGCCTGTCACTATCTCCAAGGCGAACTTGCGCGCGTCGAAAGGCCGCATGCGCGCCGTGATTGCGAATGCGGGAAACGCAAACTGTGCAATGGGTCCCGCAGGCCACGCCGCCGCTGTGCGAACCGTCGCGGAAACGGCCAAGCGTCTCGGTTGCGCGGCCAACGAAATTATCGTCTGCTCGACGGGCGTGATTGGCGTGCCGCTGGCTCTCGAGAAAATTCTGCGCTCGCTCCCCAAGCTCACGCGTAATCGCCGGCCTTCGGCGCGTTCCTTTGCCGAGCTGTCGTTAGCCATCTGCACCACCGACACCCGGCCTAAAACCGCCGGCGCCTCCTTCAAAATGGCCGGAAAGAAAATTCACATGGTCGGGTGCGCGAAGGGCGCGGGGATGATTCATCCCAACCTGGCCACCACGCTCGCCTTCGTGGTGACCGATGCCGCCATCGCGCCGGCGCTTCTGCAAAAAACTCTACGCGATGTTTGCTCTGGTACGTTCAACGCCATCAGCGTAGACGGCGACACTTCGACGAACGACACTTTGCTTATCTTCGCCAACGGCGCGGCAGGCACTCCCGCGGTTCGCGCCGGAACCACTGCGCACCGTGCCTTCACCGCGGCGCTCGAACATGTTTGCCGCTCGCTCGCGCTGCAAATCGTCGCCGATGGAGAAGGCGCCCAGCGCGTGATCGAAATCGAAGTCCGCGGCGCGAAGACGGTAGCCGCCGCCAAGCGCATCGCCGAAACCATCGCCACCTCTCCGCTCGTCAAGACGGCGTTTGCCGGAGGCGACCCCAACTGGGGCCGCGTTTTCGCGGCCGCTGGCCGCTCCGGCGTGGCGTTCGATCCCGCGCGCGTCGATATCAAAATGGCGGGCATTCCCGTTTTGCGGCGCGGAAGTCCCCTCGATTTCAACGAGCGTGCCGCCAGCAACAAGCTGCTCGCGGAATACGTTCCGATTGTCCTGCATCTGCACGCAGGCACCGCCAGCGCGCGCTACTGGACTTGCGACCTCACGGCGGAGTATGTCCGCATCAATGCTTCTTATCGGACCTGACCGGTCCGGGCTTCTTACCGGACCTGATCGGTCCACGCTTCTTACCGTACCTGGCCGGCGTGCGGTTCCTATCGCACCGGATGGCTCCCGGCGTCTCACCCCATCGGAGCGGAAAAGGGCGGCGCGTTGAGTTAACAATTTGCACCCCTCCCCCCCACTTTTTTTGTAAGTGCGGATTCTAAAGGGTTTTAAGTGCTGTGTTTTTGGAAGTGCGGATTCTAAACGAGTTATGGACGCATTTTTCGTAAGTGCGGATTCTAAACGGGATAGCGGCAATGGACGCGTGGCGAGAACTGAGAGGTCGGATGGAGTGCAGGAGAGTTCTGGAACTGGGCAGGTCGCGGGGAGATCGACGAAGGGGCAGCGTTTAGATTTTAGCGCGACAAGCACATGAAATGGTAGCAAGTAATATATCGTGCGTCAACTACTTTATCAGTATCGTTCGAATGAACTGTGGAAAACTCTCCCAGTGCGTTACTGAAAAGATCGTATGTGGCATGACTAAGATGCGATGTGGTGTTACCGTTGCAAATCGCTGGAAGAGCACTCCGGTGCAACTACTGGCGAGCTTTGGGAGTTGCAGATCCCGGTCAGCCGCGGGGAAAGAGCGGGAACGTGAAAGCGCTGATGATGAAGAGGCCGGGGCTGGCCGAGATCGAGTCCGTCCCGGAACCGGCTGCCTGTGAGAATTCGCTGCTGTTAAAAGTTCGCAGAGTGGGCTTTTGCGGAAGTGATTTGAATTCCTTCCGCGGCAAAAATCCGTTGGTTTCCTATCCTCGGATTCCGGGACACGAAGTTTCCGCCACGATTGTCGAAGGCAGCCGAACTGATCCAAATTTGGCCGCGGGCATGAACGTGACCCTGTCTCCCTGTACGAACTGCGGAGCTTGTGCCGCCTGCCGCCGAGGCCGTCCGAATGCGTGCAAATTCAATGAAACTCTCGGCGTACAACGCGACGGCGCACTGGCGGAATATATTCGCGTGCCGGCGGAGAAAATCCATGCGGCGAAACTCTCGCTGACCGAGTTATGCCTTGTCGAGCCGTTGACCGTAGGATTTCATGCTGTTGCGCGCGGGCGGGTGACGGCAGACGATACGGTGGCCATCTTCGGCTGCGGCGGCGTAGGACTAGGAGCCATCGCTGCCTCGAGCTTCCGGGGAGCAAAAACGATTGCAGTGGATGTGGCGGATGAAAAGCTCGAAACCGCGAGAGCCGCGGGCGCTGCGCATACCATCAACACAGTTCGAGACGACCTGCACAAAGGGCTCGCAGAACTTACGGATGGCCATGGTCCGGATGTGGTGATCGAAGCGATCGGTTTGCCGCAAACGTTCCGGGCGGCCGTTGAAGAAGTGGCCTTCACCGGCAGAGTTGTATATATCGGTTATGCCAAAGAGCAGGTATCGTACGAGACGCGATTCTTTGTGCAAAAGGAATTGGATATCCTCGGATCGCGAAATGCGCTCCCGGAAGATTTTCGCGCCGTGATTCGCATGCTTGAGGGGGGACGTTTTCCTGTGAATGAAGCAATTTCGTCCGTCGTCACTATGGACGATGCGCCGGGGGCGCTGCGGGCCTGGAGCGATGATCCATCGCGAATCAAGAAAATCATGGTGAGTTTGGATTGAGAGCGAACCGCGGCGTGTGAGGGATTTTGGCAGCTTCTCGGATTTAATTGTCTAACTTGGGAAAGGATGAAGCCACATGTTCTCGCTTAGGGTAGCCTCCGCAACGCGCTGGGTCTTGGCTTTTGGCTTGTGGTCCGGAGTTTTTGCCGTCGTTTCCTCGACGGCGTACCCGCAGTCCGCGACTTCCGCGAGTGCGCCAACGGCATCCCAGAATCCAGAGGAGATCGATCAAGTCTGGCAGCACGCCAGCGCGAAGTATGATGCTCACCGCGCGGAACTCCTGAAGGAAGTCAATCGCGAGGATCACGAAGGCCCATTCCGTCCCGACTGGGAATCGCTCGAAAAATACGAAGTTCCAGAGTGGTATAAGGACGCAAAGTTTGGCATCTTCATCCACTGGGGCGTCTATTCGGTTCCCGCATTTGGAAACGAATGGTATCCGCGAAATATGTACCGAGAGGGTTCGGAAGAAAACAAACATCACATTGCAACCTATGGCCCGCTGGATAAGTTCGGATATAAGGATTTCATCCCGATGTTCAAGGCCGAGCACTTCGATGCGGCTGCCTGGGCGAGGCTCTTCAAGGAAGCAGGCGCAAAGTATGTAGTGCCCGTCGCGGAACATCATGACGGGTTCGCGATGTACGACAGCGGGTTGAGCGACTGGACAGCGGCGAAAATGGGGCCGCACCGCGACGTTATCGGCGAGCTGGCGAAGGCCGTAAGGGCCGAAGGGCTTCACTTTGGCGCATCGTCACACCGCGTCGAGCATAATTTCTTTCTCGGCGTCGGACGGAACATCACGTCTGATATCAATGATCCGACGTTCGCCGCGTTTTACGGGCCCGCGCACACCTGGATGGAAGCCAAACAGGGCACGCCTTTATCCAATGACTTCACTTTCGTCTCGTCCGCGTGGACCGCGGACTGGCTGGCGCGCGCCTCGGAGATCGTCGAGAAATACCACCCGGACATTATGTATTTCGATTGGTGGATCGGGCAGCCTTCGGTGCGGGCGGATCTGACGCGTTTCGCGGCCTTCTACTACAACAGCGCGCTCAAGTACAGCGGCTACGCGGGCGTCATTAATTACAAGGATTACGCGATGCAGGAACACAGTGCGGTCCTGGATCTGGAACGCGGCCAACTGGGCGACATCCGTCCGCTTTATTGGCAGACGGACACTTCGGTGAGCAACAAATCCTGGGGCTACATTAAGAACGATACGTTCAAGTCGCCGCAATTCGTCGTTCACCAGCTCATCGATATCGTCAGCAAGAATGGAAATTTGCTTTTGAACATCGGCCCGCGATCGGATGGCACGATACCCGAGGAAGTGCAGGCGGTATTGCGGGATGTGGGTTCGTGGCTGAAGGTAAACGGAGAAGCAATTTACGGGACACGTCCCTGGAAAATTTACGGCGAGGGTCCAACAAAAGTTGCGGCGGGCTCCTTCCACGATACCGACACCACAGGTTACACTCCGGAAGATTTTCGCTTCACGACAAAAGGCAACACGCTCTACGCCATCGAACTCGGCTGGCCCTCCACAGGCGAGGCAGTTATCCATTCGCTGGGCAGCACCGCCATGAAGGGCCAGAAAATTGGATCGGTTGTGTTGTTAGGTGCCGATGTGAAGCCTGCGTTCCAACAAGGGCCCGACACGCTGCGTATCCAACTTCCAGCACAGTCCCCAGGTAAGTACGCCTATGCGTTCCGTATTGAGCTTGCTGGAGTAGCGCCTTAGGGTGCAGGAGCAAGCTGCGAATGGAAAGGTATTATTGTTCCCAGTTCCAGTCGGCGAATTGTTCACGCAGGGCTATCTTTTTGAATTTGCCGACGGAGGTACGTGGAAGGGATTCGAGAAAGACGAAGGCATCGGGAAGCTGCCACTTGGCGAAGGACTGAGCGAGGAAAGCTCGCAACTCTTCTGCGGTGGCGTGTGCACCGTCCTTCAAAACGACAGCCGCGAGAGGGCGCTCCTGCCACTTGGGATGCGGCACGCCGACAACCGCAGCTTCCTTGATCGCCGGATGTCCCATCAACTTGTTTTCCAGGTCGACCGAACTGATCCATTCGCCGCCGGATTTCACCAGGTCCTTAGCGCGGTCGACAATCTTGATGAATCCTTCGTCATCCATCGTGGCAATGTCGCCCGTCTTGAACCAGCCGTCTTCCGTCCAGCGATGCGCCTGGTCCGGCGAATTGTAGTAGCTGGCAGCCACCCAGGGGCCGCGAACCTCTAGTTCCCCGGGGGTATTGCCGTCGCATGGAGCTTCGACAGATTTGCCTTCGAGGCCTTCCGGGCGCATCACACGCAATTCGATAAACGGCGTGGGCCAGCCCTGCTTTGAGCGAACCTCATATTGTCGGTCGAGTGGCCAATCAAGCATGTGGCGCTTGAGCTTGCCGACGGTGGCGAGGGGAGCGGTTTCGGTCATGCCCCAAAGGTGCAGGATGTGCAGGCCATGCTTATCTAGGGCGCGCATGAGGCGTTCGGGAGGCGCGGTCCCTCCGACCACAATGCGAACCGGCCAAGTGAATTTCCAGCGGCCAGGATTTTTTTCGAGGGCTTCGAGCACACCGAGCCAGACCGTCGGAACGCCGCAAGCGATGGTTACCTGCTCCTGGATAATCAGATCAAGAACACTTTCCGCATCCACGTTGGGACCCGGGAGAATCAAGCGGGCCCCGGCCATCGTGCAGGAGTAAGGCAGGCCCCAAGCGTTGGCGTGAAACATCGGGGCGACGGGTAGGACTGTGTCGTGGTGGCTGATGGCGAAAGAATCCACAGCCAATTCGGCAAAGGAGTGCAGGACCAAAGCGCGGTGAGAGTAGACCACTCCTTTCGAATTGCCGGTGGTTCCGGAGGTGAAGCACATGGCCGCGCCGTCGTTCTCATCGATCGTGGGGTAGTGGAAATCGTCGCCAGCGCCGGCGAGCAGCTCTTCGTAGTTCGAGAATCCCTTCGGGACGCTCCCGCCGCCGTAAGGGACGACGATGACGCGCTCGAAGGACACGCTATCGCGGAATTTTTCGAACGTCGGCAGCAGCACATCGTCTATGAGCAGAAAGCGGTCGTCAGCGTGATGGACGATGGTTGCGAGTTCATGCGGATGCAGGCGCAGGTTCAGTGTGTGCAGAATTCCTCCCGCACAAGGCACGCCGAAGAAAGCTTCGAGATGGCCCGAGTGATTCCACATCATGGAGGCGACGCGGTCGCCGGGCTGCATGCCGAGTTTGGTGATCGCATCGGCAAGGCGCCGAGCGCGCCGGTAAAAATCGCCGTAGGTGGTGCGAATGATCGAGCGGTCGGGCCTGCGGGAAAGGATTTCGACGCGGTGGAAAAGCTTGCCGGAGCGCTCCAGAATTGCGGGCAGCGTCAGCGGAAAATCCATCATCGTGCCGCGCATCGAATTATCCTCTTGTGAGCCAATTTGGGGGCATCCTACCACTATTCGGCTCCCCGCGGGCTTAAGCGTGAGAAGAAGAGCGCTGGAAGAAACCGTCGAAGCGTCACCGGTATGACGGATTTACCGAGAGCCTGCCAGGGACGCTAGACTCTTTCCCATTGCAAAAGGGGTTAATTTTCGAGACCATGCCTCTGACCGCTGAAGTCCCGGTCTCGCGCCCGCGGTGGCTCGGCTTTCCCGACTGCCCGTGAACGATAGCTGTCCTTCAGCGCGCTCCGCGACTCTCACTTGGGTTCCGGGCAGAAGGAGTGGGCAGGTGAAGAAGCTCTATATCGGCAATCTTCCGTTTTCCGCGACGGAAGAGCAGCTTCAGGAGTGGTTCGCACAAGTTGGCGTTACTCCCTCGGGTGTCAATCTGATTCGTGACCGCTTCACGGGACAATCACGCGGTTTTGCCTTCGTGGAGGTTCAGAACGACGAAGATGCAGACCGCGCGGTGAACTCGCTGAACGGACAAAATTTCGGCGGGCGGAACCTGGTCGTCAACGAAGCGCGACCGCAAGC
>Ga0207416_1000958_pt1 | contig 42573 bp, 38 predicted proteins | sample PaiPotPPM11metaG_FD_184107 | JGI IMG/M metagenome (GOLD analysis project Ga0207416, IMG submission 184107) | Iron sulfur acid spring bacterial and archeal communities from Banff, Canada, to study Microbial Dark Matter (Phase II) - Paint Pots PPM... ...
CACGGCGTGGAGCAGGAGCTGTACGCTTTCGACGCTTCGAAATTTCGAAGGAGCCGGTACCCAGGTATCGAGGAGGTGGGTCAAGATTCAGGCGGACACCCGGGTCAACTTTCACGCGGAATCTACAACAGCCCGCAATCGTCTCGCGATCTCCAACACTGCCGCGTATGGGAGGGAGGGGTCAGCGGGAGTGAGGGCCGTCCCGTTCGTTCGGCTCCGCTGTGCGGGCCATCGCCTCGTCGGCAGGCGATGAGCGCTCGTGCCGGGCGATGTGGCGGCGGCTGATGAAGCGTGTGAGCGGCGTGTAGGGGACGAGTTGGCCCGGTCCGCCGTCGTGTGGGGCGCTGGCGAAGAGCACCGTGAACGGCGTCACCAGCCAGAGCGCCACGGCGCCGGCGCCAAAGGGCAGCGCCGGCCCGGCGACCTGCGTCAGCAGACCGCCGAACAGCGGTCCAACCGCCTGGCCGAGCCCCTGCACCGCCATCATGCCGCTGAGCAGGAGGGCGCGGTGCTCCGGGCCGGCGACGTCGAGCAGCGCCACGTTGGACGCAGGCATCGTCAGCGCCAGGCCGGCAGCGCCGAGCGCGGCGCCGATCGCGGCCTGAATTGGGCCGTGCGCCAGCGCGAGTTGCGCGAAACCGATCGTGCCGAGCACGGAGCCGATCAGCAGCGGCGGCAGCCGCCCGGCGCGGTCCGTGAGCCAGCCGCCGAAGGGTAGCGCCGTCACGCCGACGACTGCCGCCGGCGCCAGATAGGGCACGAGCTGGTGCAGCTCGCGGTGCAGGCGCCGCACGCTGTAGAGGTTGATGTTGGGCATCACCAGGTTCATCGCCAGCGCGATCAGGAACAGCGCGACGAACAGATCGATCGCGCGTTCGTCGGTGAGCGCCCGCCAGGCCAGCGCCGTGCGCCCGCCGCGCGATGTGCGAACCGGGCGCAGCAGCGGCAGCGCGGCCACGCCCAGCAGCGCCAGCGTGGCGCCGTTGGCGATGGTCACGGTGAGGAAGCCGACGGAGGCCGGCGCGAGGTCAGTGAGAAAGGCGCCGCCCGCCAGTCCGGCCACGAGCCCGGCCACCTGGCTGAGGTTGAGCAGGGCGATCACCTTGCCGCGCCCCTGCACGGAGACGCCTTCGGCCAGCGCCGCGGGCAGCAGCGGGTCTGCCAGGGCGTGACCCGCACCGAACAGCACCGCGCCGCTGAGAATGACCGGCGCGGCGGGCGTCCAGCAGAGCAGCCCGCCCAGCGTGACGGCGCTGTAGCCGAGCGCGACGGAGAGCCGCCGGCCCAGCAGATCGGCCACGCCGCCCAGCGGCATCTGCGTGGCGAGGCGGGCAATGCCGTAGACGGCCAGCACGTAGCCGGGAAAGCCGGCGCCGAGCCTGCGGTCGAAGACGAGATAGTGCTGCAAGAGCGGAAAGAGCAGCAGCGCGTAGGCGAACTCGCCCAGCAGCCCGGCGGCGAGCACCGCGCCGATCGCCACCCGCCGCCCGGCCGCGTCCTTGTCCACGCCGCTCTCTCCCGCATCCGCCGGCCGCGCCCTTCCGCGCAGCATAGCGTCGCGGCGGGGCAGGGAATAGGTGGTAGGGAATAGACGTCTGGGTCTTTTGATTCTCGGCTGCGCAGGGCGCGGCAGCACCCGCGGCACGCTCTCTTGCAGTCGGTAGGGGCCGTTCACGAACGGCCCCTACCGACACATGATGCGCAGCGGCGAGCGCCAGCGCCTCGGTTTGCCGCGACAGTCACGGAATCAAAAGACCCTGGAATAGACGTGGATGCACACGGACGGTTGGCCGACAGGCATTGTACAATCTTGTACAGGGCAACAGAGAGGCACGAACGATGGCAGAGCAACGGCAACGCGAGATCCGCACGGTGACGGCGTCCGCGGCGCGGCGGCAGTGGAGCGAACTGGTGAACGCGGCCGCCGGCGGCGAGGCGCGCATCGTCGTGGAGAAGAGCGGGGCGCCCGTGGCGGCGCTGATCTCCTTCCGCGACCTCGAATGGCTGCGGTTCTACGAACGCAAGCGCGAAGAGGACTTCAAGGCAATCGATCACATCCGCGCTGCGTTTGCGGATGTGCCCGACGACGAACTGGAGCGTGAGGTAGAGAAAGCGGTCGCCGAGGCGCGCGCCGAGCTGCGGCGAGAGCGCGAAGCACAGCGCTCCGCCTCGTGAAGTCAGTCTTTGATACCAACATGCTCGCTTCCGGGATCGCACGCATCAACCCCGTCGCCGCACTGGTTGCTTTGCTCGACCGCTGGGAGCGGGGCGAATTCGAGCTTTGCTACTCCACACCGATCCTCCGAGAACTCGAGCGCACGCTGCAGCGGCCCTACTTCCGCGCCCGCGTCTCCAGTGCCGAGCTGGCTGAGGCACTGCACAACCTTGAGGCACACGTGACCAGGGTCACGATCGATATCGCCGTCGTCGGCGTTGCAACGCACCCCGAAGACGATCTGATTCTCGCCACCGCGGTGAGCGCGGGCGCCGACTATCTGGTGACGGGCGACCAGCAGTTGCTCGCCCTCGGTTCGTACGAAGCCGTGCGCATCGTCGCTCCGCGCCCGTTCCTTGCTATACTCGCGGCGCAATCGTAGAGCGAAGCGCGAGCAGCATGCGCCAATGTACTGATACGGCACGTTCTGGAAGCAGCACGTTCACCATCGCGCACGAGCTGTTGCTGCTGGCGTGCGCCGAGCCCGCGGGCGAGCCGCGCGGCCGCCTGCTCGAACGCGGCGTGGCCGGCGGACTGCTGGGGGAGCTTTCGCTGCGCGGGCTGGTCCGGCTGGCGCCGGCCGCGGTCCAGCTCAGCCCAATCGCCCTCGATGCGCTGCCGTGGCTGCGCGCCGGCAGCCCCGCGCTCGGCTCGGTGCTCGAACAACTGTTGGCAACGCGTGAACCGTACGCGCCCGCCGAGTGGATCGCCGTGCTCTCGCTGCGCGGGGCCGAGCTGCGTGGCGCGCTGCTGCGCGAGTTACAAGAAGCGGGCGTGCTGAGCGCCGCTCCGCCCGCCGCCGCGCTCTGGCCGTTGGCCGTGCTGGACCGCGGTCCGCTGCAACTCGTGCGCGAGCAGCTACGCGCGGTCGTGCTGCACGGCATGCAGGCCGAGCCTCGCGCCCGCCTGCAACTCAGCCTGATGCGGGCCTGCCGGCTGGAGGGCGCGGTCTTGCAGGCGCATGAGCGGCGGCGTGCTGCCCGGCGCGTGCGCGATCTGACACATGCTGAGCCGATCGGCGCCGCCGTGCAGCGCCCGCGCGAGCCCCACGCTGGCGCCGACTGGCGGGCGCAGTTTCCCGAAGGCCGCTTCGTCGAGGCGCTGGCATGGCTGGGGCTGCCGGGCGCGATCGTGGACCGGCTCGCCTTCTTCTGGCGGTGCTGAAGCACGGCCGTCGGCCCTCATCCTCTCCTGTCTCCTTCCCCCAATCCTGGAGTGAAGGAGACGATCCTCCAGTAAGCGTTCCGATCGTTGAACGGTTAACCACACGCCCATACGGATCGCTTCACGCAGGATCGCCCCTTCTCCGAGGATTGGGAGAAGGGAAAGGGGGTTGAGGGCCCGCGCGCGTATGCTGGCGGCGCACACAGGTGTGCGAGCAGGTGCGGCGGAACGGCGATGAGCGCATGGACGGCCCGGCCGCTGCCCACCGGCACGATCACCTTCCTCTTCACCGACGTGGAGGGTAGCACGCGCTTGTGGGAGCAACACCCGCAGGCGATGCGGGCCGTCATGGTCCGCCACGACGCGCTGCTCACGGACGTCTTCGAGCGGCACGACGGTGTGGTGGTGCGGCCGCGCGGCGAGGGCGACTCGCTCTTCGCCGTCTTCGTGCGCGCCTCCGACGCGCTTGCCGCCGCGCTCGACGGTCAACGGGCGCTGGCAGCGGAGGACTGGGGCGCAGTCGGGCCGCTGCGGGTGCGGATGGGGCTGCACACCGGCGAGGCGGACCTGCGCGAGGGCGATTACTACGGCGCAGCCGTCAACCGCTGCGCCCGCCTCCGTGCCGCCGGCCACGGCGGCCAGATCCTGCTCTCCGAGGCGACGGCGAAGCTCGCGCGCGAGACGTTGCCAGCCGGCGCGCGGCTGCGGACGCTGGGCAGCTTCCGCCTGCGCGATTTGAGCGAGCCCGAGGCGATCTTCCAGCTCGACGCGCCGGGTCTTCGCGACGCGTTTCCGCCGCTGAAGACGCTGGAGAGCCGGCCCAACAACCTGCCGCTGCAGCTCACCAGCTTCCTCGGCCGCGAACGGGAGTTGGCCGAAGTGGCTCAGCTACTGCGCCAAACGCGCCTGCTGACGCTCACCGGCCCCGGCGGCACGGGCAAAACGCGGCTGGCGTTGCAGATCGCAGCGGAAGTGTTGGAGGGCTTCCCCGACGGCGTCTTCTTCGTGGATCTGGCCCCGCTGAGCGATCCTGAGCTGGTGTCAGCCGCGATCGCGCGCGTGCTGGACGTGCCGGAGCGGCCGGATTTGCCGCCGCGCGACAGCGTGGCCCGCTTCCTGCGCGAGAAGCGCCTGTTGCTTGTGCTGGACAACTTCGAGCACCTGCTCGCGGCGGCCGAGTTCGCCAGTGTGCTGCTGCAGGCAGCGCCGGCGCTCACGCTGCTGGTAACGAGCCGCGCGCCGCTGCGGGTAAACGGAGAGCGCGAATACCCCGTATCGCCGTTGCCGCTGCAGCAGGCCGGCACAGAGACGGTTGTGGCGGAGAGTCCAGCCATGGCGCTGTTCGTCACGCGGGCGCGGGACGTACGCCCCGACTTTGCGCTAACCGCCGCGAACACGGCGGCTGTGGCTTCGATCTGTGAACGGCTGGACGGTTTGCCTCTGGCGATCGAGTTGGCCGCGGCACGGGTACGGGCGCTGCCGCCGGCGGCGCTGCTGGCGCGCCTGGAGCACCCGCTGGCGCTGCTCACCGGAGGCCGGCGCGACGCCCCGAATCGCCAGCAGACCATCCGCAGCACGATCGCCTGGAGCTACGCTCTGCTGGAGCCGGCCGAGCAGCGGTTGTTCCGCCGGTTGGGCGTGTTCTCGGGCGGCTGCGGGCTGGAGGCCATCGAATCTATCTGCGACGTCGCCGGCGACCTCGGCGTTGACCCGCTGGACGGGGTCAGCTCGCTGGTCGAAAAGAGCCTGGTCCGGGAACTGTCGGGAGACGCCGACGAGCCGCGTTACGGCCTGCTGGAGACGGTTCGCGAGTTCGCCCTGGAGAAGCTGGCCGAGGCGGGCGAAGCGGCGGCGCTGGGTCGCCGGCATGCCGAGACGATGACCGCGATGGCGGAAGCGGCCGGTGAGGCGTTGACTACTCAGTCATGGGCGGCTGCCCGAAGCCGGCTTGGGGCAGAGCGGCACAACCTTCAAGCCGCCCATGACTGGGCAGTGGCACATCAGGACGCCGAGCTCGCGTTACGACTCACGGGAGCGGCGTGGCTGCAAATCACTTCATTCGAGAGTGTGGCAATCGGAACGGCATGGGCGAGGCGGGCGCTGGCATTGCCAGGCGCGGATTCCCCGACGGCGGCGAGGGCCGGGGCGCTGCGGACGCTCGGTAACATGCTGTCCGCTGCCTCCGACTACCGCTCCTCTATCGCCGCGCTGAACGAAGCAGCGGCCCTGTTCAGAGCGTTAGACCGGCGACGTGACCTCAGCATCACGTTGAGCTACCTTGCCAGCAATTATCCTCCTACGTCGCGTACGGCGGCGGGCCTGCTCGAAGAGAGCGCAGCGCTTGCCAACGAAACAGGGGATCCGTTTGCACAATACATTGCGCAGCTATGGCGAGCGGTTCACCGCTGGCAACGCGGCGAATATGGCGCGGCCCGCGCCGCTGCTGAGGCTTGCCTGGCGGCAGCGCAGCGATTAGGGCAGCCGCACACACTCACCAACGGCTGGCGTATTCTCGCCAATATCGTCAACGACCAGGAGGATCCCAACACCGACGTCTATGTGGCGCAGATGATGGCCGCCGCGCACGGGCCAGGAGCTGGACGAGTGCTCCCGGCCGGTCCCCTGGTTCTCGCGGGTAATCGCGCCCTGCTCAATGAACGATACGAAGAGGCTCAGGCCGCCGCGATTGAAGGTCTGGGGCTCGTGCAGGCGTACGGGCTGCGGAACAGCGTGGACGGTGGCCTGATCGAGGTGCTGGCATGTGCGTGGACGGCGCAGGGGCGGATGCAGGAACAGGCCGCCCGTCTGCTGGGCGCCGATGCTCACTTGCATGATGGTCTGGCTATGGTCGGTTCTCACCGCTTGACAGCGCTGGTCGAGCAGGCGGCGGCATCGTTGCGCCGGTCACTTGGAGACGCGGTGTTCGAAGCTGCCTACGAAGCCGGGCGCAACCTATCCTCGGACGAGGCCGTAGCCGAAGCACTGGCGACGGCGCAGCCAGGCGTGATGCCTGGGGACGTCAGCGAGCAGCAACAATTTTCGTAAAGACGAATGATACCTCTTCGGCGTTGCTCCGAGATCGTTCAGCCGATTCTCCCACGTCTACCGATGATCTCCGCTGCCCGATTCACACGTGGCAGCAAGCGACTGAGGGGCTGAGTAGCGAACCGTGCGAGACGGATGGTTCCGGACGGGACGGCGCCTCAGTCGGGAGTGCGGCGAACGTCAGCCGCCGAGCGGGCGCAGGTGCTCGACGCCGCGCACGAGCACGACGCGGTAGCCCATGCCGGTCAGCTCGCCGCGCAGCGCTTCCCAGCGCACATAATCGCTCTCGCGCGAATAGCGGCGCAGTGTGCGCAGCAGGGCGGGCTGTTCGGCGTCGGCATAGGCGGCGCGGGTGTTGGTCGAGGACATGGCGGACTCCGAAAAACGATGCCTTTGGCAATATCTATGTTAGATCGTAGCGCTGTCGGACCACGCAGGGAATGTGGTGGAACCCGTACTTTTGGCCGTACTGACATAAAGATCAACGTGCCCCACCGGGTATTTCGTGCCTGCCTGCTGATGCCGTTGGGTGCGCACAACGGCGTGCCGGCGCCCGGTCGCCTACCCCTCCCTCGCGCAAGCGCTCGGATTTCCCCTTCCTACGAGGAAGGGGTTGTTCGAGAGCAACCAGACTTCCTCGACCCAGCCCTTTCCCTGTGGTGAAGGGGCGATCGTCCGCGCCTGTGGTCTGGCCGGCGACCGCATAACCCTTCCCCCGTGGGGAAGGGACAGATTTCGCGCCAGCGAAATCAGGGATAGGCCGGCCAGGCGACGGCGTATTGCGGAGAACAGGCACGCCCACTACAATGCCGTGGGTTTGGTCCGGCAGCGGGCGCGCCCCCGGGGCGCGCTTTCGTGTGCCGGCGCGCCGTCCGGTTGGTCGATGAAGCGGCCGGACGCTAGATTGGGACGGCTATGCCGGCAACGGTGGTCATCGGCGGGCAGTGGGGTGATGAGGGGAAGGGGCGGATCGTCGATCTGCTGGCGCGGCGTGCCACGATCGTTGCCCGCTATTCGGCCGGCGACAACGCCGGCCATACTGTGATCAACGACCGCGGCAAGTTCAAGCTCAACGTCGTGCCCGCCGGCATCTTCTACGGCGACAAGACCTGCATCGTCGGCAACGGCGTCGCACTGGAACCGGCGCGGCTGCTGACCGAGATCGATAAGCTCGTCGATCGCGGCGTCGCCGTCGAGCGGCTCTACGTCTCCGACCGCGCCCACGTCGTCATGCCCTACCACCCGATCATCGACCGTCTGGACGAAGCGCTGCGCGGCCCGCTCGCCGTAGGCACCACGGGGCGCGGCGTCGGCCCAGCCTTCGCCGACAAGGTCGGCCGCATCGGCATCCGCGTCGGTGACCTGGTCGATGCCGAGCGCTTCGCGGGCCGGCTGCGCTACGTGCTGGAGTACAAGAACCGCGTGCTCACCCGGCTTTACGGCGCCGAGCCGCTGGACTTCGACACGGTGCTGCGCGAGTACAGCGCCTTCGGCCGGCGGCTGCAGCCATTCGTCACCGATACCTCGCTGCTGGTGCAGCAGGCGCTGGATCGCGGCGAAGACGTGCTGCTCGAAGGCGCGCAGGGGGCGCTGCTCGACCTCGACTTCGGCACCTACGAGTTTGTCACCAGCTCCGTGCCGTCGTCTTCGGCGGCGGGCGCGGCGCTGGGCATCGGCATCGGCCCGAACGAGATCACGCGCACCGTCGGCGTGTATAAGGCGTATCAGACGCGCGTCGGCGCCGGGCCGATGCCCACCGAGCTGTTCGACGAGACGGCGGCGCACATCGCCCGCCGCGGCGACGAGTTCGGCACCAACACCGGCCGCGCCCGCCGCTGCGGCTGGTTCGATGCTGTGGCCGCGCAGTACACGCGCCGCCTCAACGGCCTCACGGACGCCGTCGTCACGCGGCTGGACGTGCTGGACGAGCTGCCCGAGCTGAAGATCTGCGTGGCATATGCCTCCGGCGGCCAGCAGTTGCCGAGCTTCCCGGCCAGCCTGTCCGTGCTCCAAGACTGCGAACCGGTCTGCGAGACGCTGCCCGGCTGGCAGTGCCCGACGAGCGACGTGCGCGCCTTCGACGATCTGCCGCTGCCGGCGCAGGGCTATGTGCGCCGCATCGAGCAACTGCTCGGTTGCCCGGTGAGCATCGTCTCCGTCGGCCCCGAGCGCGATCAGGCGATCCGCGTGCGCTCGATCATCGGCGCGTAGGGCGTTGGGCGCAGGGTGTAGGGGCTCAGACCCGAAACGCCGTCGTCCGCATGGGCTCTCGAGGGCGAACCGCGGTCTCCTGCGGCTGCGATTCATACTCCACTACGCCGTCCGGCTACATTCCCTCCCCTAACGCGTTGGGGGAGGGGCAGGGGAGGGGGAGACATGGCCCAGCTCGACGGCAAAGTTGCCGTGATTACCGGCGGCGCCAGCGGCATCGGCGAGGGCGCGGTGCGCCGCTTTGTGCAGGCGGGCGCCCGCGTCGTGATCGCCGACGTGCAGGACGCCCGCGGCCAGAAACTCGCGGAGGAGCTGGGCACCGCGGCCAGCTTCCGCCACGCCGACGTGGCGCAGGAAACGGACGTGCAGGGCGCGATCACGCATGCGATCGAGAAGTTCGGGCGGCTGGACTGCATGATCAACAACGCCGGCTTCGGCGGTGTCTCCGGCCCGATCGAAGATACGGACATGGCCGCCTACGACGCGACCATGTCCGTGCTGCTGCGCGGCGTGGTGCTGGGCATGAAGCACGCGGCGAAGGTGATGAAGGCGCAGGGCAGCGGCAGCATCATCAGCACCGCCAGCGTGGCCGGCATGGGCGTCGGCTACGGGCCGCACATTTACAGCGCGGCGAAGGCAGCGATCATCCATCTCACCCGCTCCGTGGCGAACGAGCTGGGCGAGAACGGCATCCGCGTCAACTGCATCTGCCCCGGCTTCATCGTCACGCCGATCTTCCTCGGCGGCGTCCAGCTCCCTGATGAGCAGATGGACATGGCGCTCGCCGGCATCAAGGGCTTTGCCGCACAGGCGCAGCCGATCCAGCGCGCCGGCCAGTCGGCGGATATCGCCGAGGCGATGCTCTGGCTGGCGAGCGACGCCAGCAGCTTCGTCACCGGCCATGCGCTGCTGGTGGATGGCGGCCTGACCACGGGCACGCTCTGGTCCGAGCGGCAGAAGCTGGCCGAGCAACGCTTCGCCGGCGCCGCACAGCCGGCGGCCGGTTGAGACCATTCGCCACCCCGCGCCGTAGCGCCGTAGCATTGAGGCATGGCAGGCGACTCTGCGCCGGCGCTGCTGACGATCGGGCATTCGACGCGGCCGCTCGACGAGCTGATCGCGCTGCTGCGGGAGCACGGCGTGCAGCGCCTGGTGGACGTGCGCACCGTGCCGCGATCGCGGCGCAACCCGCAGTTCAACAAAGACGCTCTGGCCGCCGATCTGCCCGCGGCCGGCATCGGCTACACGCATCTGTCCGTGCTCGGCGGATTGCGCCGGCCGCGGCTCGATTCGCCCAACGGCGCCTGGCAGAACGCCGCGTTTCGCGGCTATGCCGACTACATGCAGACGCCAGAGTTCGACGCCGCGCTCGGGGAGCTGCAGGCGCTCGCCGTCCGCGAGCGCGTGGCGATCATGTGCGCCGAGGCCGTGCCCTGGCGCTGCCACCGCTCGCTGATCGCGGACGCGCTGACGGCGCGCGGCGTGCCCGTGGCACACATCATTGAACATGGCGCACATGGCGCACCGCGCTCGCACCGTCTCACCCCATGGGCGCAGATCGACGGCGGGCGCGTGACATATCCATCCCCGCCGGCAGCTTGCGAGGGAGAGATGGAGCACGGAATCCCGTAGCCGACGCCGCGCGCCAGGCGGTCCGCAAGCTCGCCACGTCGCCGCTTCCGGCCGCTTCCGCTATCGTGTTCCTGAAGGCGGCTGAAGCGGAAGGCGTATGGGCGAGGCGAGGGCGGGAGGAGACGGCGCGACGCCGCGCGTGGGGATCGTCGGCGCCGGGCAACTGGCGCGCATGACGCAGCAGGCCGCGATTTCGCTCGGCATCGAGCTGCGCGTGTTGGCCGCCGCACCCGATGAGTCCGCCGCGCGTGTCACACCGCACGTCAGCATCGGCCGGCCCGATGCGCTCGATGACCTGCTCGCCTTCGCCGCGCAGTGCCACGTGGTGACGTTCGACCACGAGCTGGTGGACATGGCGGCGTTGCGGGCGCTCGCAGCCGCCGGCCACACCGTCTATCCCTCCGCCGGCACGGTCGAGGTCGCGCAGGACAAAGGCCGCCAGCGCGAACTGTTCGCCCGGCTCGGCCTGCCCGTGCCCGCCTTCGAGCGCGTGCAAACGATCGCAGAGATCCATGCCTTCGCCGCGCGGCATGGCTGGCCCGTCGTGCTCAAGGCGGTGCGCGGCGGCTACGATGGCCGCGGCGTGTGGATGGCGTGGCGACCAGAAGAGGGCGAGCCCAAGGATGCGATCGAGGCCGCCCAGCGGGGCGGATTCGAGCTGCTCGCCGAAGAATGGGTGCCGATCGAGCGCGAGCTGGCGCAGCTCATCGCCCGGCGGCCGGGCGGCGAAATCGTCGCCTATCCGTTGGTTGAGACGGTGCAGCGCGAAGGCATTTGCCACGAGGTGCTGGCGCCGGCGGCTGTCGCGCCCGCACTGGCCGAGGAGGCGCGGCGCATCGCCTTCGCCATCGCCGACGCGATCGATCTCGTCGGCATCATGGCCGTCGAACTGTTCGAGACCAAGGGGACCCTGGCGCGCAGCCCAGGGGACACGCCGCAGCCTGGCTATGATGGGCGGCTGCTCATCAACGAGATCGCCTGCCGGCCGCACAACTCCGGCCACTTCTCCATTGAAGCCTGCGCCACCTCGCAGTTCGAGAACCACCTGCGCGCCGTGCTCGACTGGCCGTTGGGCAGCACCGCACTGGTGGCGCCGGCGGCGGCGATGGTCAACCTGATCGGCGTGCCCGGCATGTCGCGCAACCCCGTGGAGAACCTGCCCGCGGCGCTCAACGTGAAGGGCGTGCGCATTCATCTCTATGGCAAAGACGCACGGCCCGGCCGCAAGGTCGGCCATGTCACCGCGCTCGGCGAGAGCACCGCCGCGGTGCGCGAACGGGCGGCGCAGGCGGTGGCGCTGCTGCAGGGAATAGGGGTTAGGGAATAGAGGGGCGTTTTCCAAATCTCTCCACTCCCCACTCACTACTCACCCCCACAAGGAGCACCCATGACCGTCGATCCGCCCGTCCCGCGTGTCGGCATCGTGATGGGCAGCGACTCGGACCTGGCGGTGATGCAGGCCGCGGCCGAGGCGCTGGCCGAGTTCAGCATCCCGCACGAGGTGCGTGTCGTCTCTGCCCACCGCACGCCGCGGGCGATGCTGGCGTACGCGGAGACGGCGGCGGAGCGCGGCGTGCAGGTGATCATCGCTGGCGCGGGCGGCGCGGCGCACCTGCCGGGCATGATCGCCGCCGCCACGCCGCTGCCTGTGATCGGCGTCCCCGTGCCGCTCAAGTATCTCGACGGCATGGACTCGCTGCTCTCGATCGTGCAGATGCCGGCCGGCGTGCCCGTCGCCGCCGTGGCGATCGGCAACGCCCGCAACGCCGGCCTGCTTGCCGTGCGCATCCTCGCCGCCAGCGACCCACCCCTGCGCGAGGCGATGGTCCGCTATCAGCTCAGCCTGCAAACCCTGGTGGCTGAGAAAGACGCCGCCGTACGGGCGCGGTTCGCGCAGTCAGACGAGGGTTTGGCGGACAGCGGCGCCTGAAACCAGCTCGCCCTGAGTCCAGCCGCGAGTGTGGCCGCCATCCGGCGTGCTGCCTGGGTGGACGGCGGACGACCGCTGGCTGCCGCAGATCCGCCCGATCCGCGGCACGCTGGCCCCGCGCATCGACGACGAGGAGACGATGAAACAGCATCGGCTGGGTCAGACGTCCTGACTTCGCGCGCAGCCGGCCACGCCGAAGGGCGTACCGCAGTTGGTACGCCCCTTCGGACGCTCGACCAGGCTCGCGCCGATCTCACTCTGTGCCGGCCAACGCCCGCGCCAGCGACAGCAACGCCTCGGCCACCGCGTCAGGATCGACCAGCATGTGAAAGTGGCTGGCGGACAACTCCCGTGCCGGCCAGCCGCGGGCGCGCGCCGCCGCCAGCGCCGGCGCATACGGCGGGCTGAAGTACAGATAGCCGCAGGGCGCGTCCGGCCAGTGCGGCGGCACGGGCAACGGCTCGGCGAAGAAATCGAGGCCGCGCGGCCGCAGGCCGGCCAGCAGCGCGCCGCGGCGTGCACCATCGGGCAGGAGCTCGCTGAGCTGCGCGTCGGTCCAGGCAGGGAAGCGCTCGCCCGCGGCCAGCGAGACCCGGAGCTGCGCCGCGAACTCGGCCGACTCGGCTGCGATCGCCTCCAGCCGGCTGCCGGCAAACGGCAGTCCCGCATCGACAAACAGATAGCCGGCCACGGGCCATCCGGCCGCCTCGCGCACCAGCGGCAGCAGCGCCCCGGCGCCGCTATGGCCCACGAGCAGCGCCAGCCCGCCCGCCGGCAGCGCCCGCACCGTCTGCGCCGCCGAGCGGGCATGCCGCGCCCAGAACGGCTCGCCCGGTGCGCCGTCATCGTGCAGCGCGGCGATGTGTGCCGCGGCGCCCCGCGCCCGCAGCGCCTCGGCCACGGGCTGCCAGAGATCCGGCCCGGTCAGCGGGCTGTGTACCAACACGAAAGCAGCGCTCTCGGCCATCGCTCGCCTCATCTCAGCCCGGCGGCCCTCCGCCATTGTCCCACGACGCGGGGCACCTGTCCCCGATTCGGCTGACATCAAAGCTGTCGTTCGGAGCCTCGGTTCGACGCGGGCGCCCTCTGTGAGATAGGCACTGCGTACCCATAGCGACCCCATCTTGCACCGTTGCGCTGCGGTCATCTGAAGTCTCCGACGGTTGCGCTGCGGTCATTAAAGGTCTCCGACGGTTGCGCTGCGCTCTGGCCCGATACAGGAAGGGTTGGAGCGGAGGACGCACGAACCGATGGGAGACCATCCCTCCGCCTGTCCCACAAGGACACCCCAACCCCGCCGCCGTCCAGCGTAGAAAGGAGCGCTCCAGAAGCCCCTTCCAGTTTCGGGAAGGGACAGACGGCGTTAGGCGTCAGGGTTAGGTGCCCCGCAGCCCCGCTTGACCGGCGCGGCGGGCGACCGGCAGAATTGCGGCGCCGGGGGTGGGCCAGTGGTCGAGCAGCGCACGCGGCGCCGGATTCGCATCGCCATGGTGGCCGGCGCACTGCTGATCGTCGCCTGGATGCTGTACGCCGCGCGCGGGGCGTTGCCGCCGTTCTTTCTCGGCGCGATCTTCGTGATCGCCTTCGCGCCGGCCGTGGACCGCGTCGCCAACGGCTTTCCCTTCCGCGAGCGACATCCAGACCTGGCGCTGTCGTGCAGCGTGGCGTTGCTCTACCTCACCTTCATCTCCGTCGTGCTGGCGATGGCCGCGACCTGGGGACCGGAGGTCTTCAACGAGGGCAAGAGCTTCGCCAACGATTTGCCGACACTCGCCACGCGCGCCCAGCACGAGGTGCAGGACAGCAACGGCTGGTACCAGCAGAACATACCGCCCGAGGTGCGTGACCAGCTCGAAAAGAACGTCGACAAGCTCGCGGGCAAGGCGGGTGACTACGCGCAGCAGGTGGCCAGCCGCACGATCAACTTCGCCACAGCCGGCCTGACCACCGTGATCAGTTACATCGTCGTGCCGTTCTGGGCTTTCTTCATCCTCAAAGACCGTGAGAAGGGCACACGCGCCTTCATCGCACTGTTTCCGGAGAGCGTGCAGCCGGACGTGCAGTATCTGGTAGCGAACGCGCGCGCCGTCTTCGGCTCGTACGTGCGGGCGCAACTGCTGCTCAGCGTGCTCACGGCGTTCGTCACGGCGATCGGCCTGCGCTGGTTCGGCGTGCGTTTTTCGTTGGCGCTGGGCATCGTCGCTGGTGTCGCCAATCTGATCCCGGTGATCGGGCCGATGCTCGGCGCGGCGCCGGCGCTGATCGTGGTTACGGCCACGCATCCGGGCCTGCGCGTGCTCTGGGTGTTTCTTTTCCTGTTCGTCGCACAGGAGCTGAAGGACTTCATCATCGTGCCGCGCGTGCAGGGGCGGGCGGTGCGGCTGCACCCGGCGATCATCCTGGTGCTGATCGTCGTCGCGGGGAGGCTGGCCGGGTTCTGGGGGTTGTTGCTGGCCGTGCCGGTGGCGGCGGTAGTGCGGGATTCGTATGTCTACGTCTACCACCGGCTGGGCGATCAGCCCGTGCTGGTGTTGCCCGAGCATGGCGAGCCACGGCCGCTCGCGCCGCTGGATCGCGAGCCGCCGGCACGGGTGTCCGGCGGCTGAGGCCGGAAGCGGCGCACGCATGCAGCGGCACAGCTTTTTCGCCATGAGCACCGAGATCGAGTTGCTGGCCGACGCGCCGGCCGGCGCAGCGGTTGGCGCCCTGTTCGCTCAGGCCGAAGCGCTGTTCCACCACTACGAAGCGACGCTTAGCCGTTTCTCCGAGCAGAGCGAGCTTGCGGCGCTGAATCGCGCCGCGGGCCGTTCCTTCGCCGCCTCGCCGCTGCTGTTTGCGGCCGTGACCGCGGCGCTGCGGGCCGCCGAGCGCACCGGCGGCCTGTTCGAACCCGCCGTGCTGGATGCGCTGCGCGCCGCGGGCTACGATCGCACCTTCGCCATTCTGCCGTACACCACGCCGCGCACGCCGGCGCGGCCGCCGCGGCCCGTGGCCGGCGCCTTTCGCGGCATCGTGCTGAACCCGGCCGGCCGCACGATCACGCTCCCGGCCGGGCTGCATCTCGATCTGGGCGGCATCGGCAAGGGGCTGGCGGTGGATGCGGCGCTCGAGTTGCTGCGCCCGCTCGGCAACGCACTGGTGAACGCGGGCGGCGATCTGCGGGCCGTGGGCTCGTGCGAAGGCGGTGACTGGCTCGTCGGCGTCCAGAACCCGTTCGATGCGGAGCACGATATTGCCACGGCAGCCGTGCGCGATGCGGCGCTCGCCACCTCGTCGGTCATGCGGCGGCGCTGGCGGCGCGGTGGCGTCGAGCATCATCACCTGATCGACCCGCGCAGCGGCGCCAGCGCGGCAACCGATCTCGCCGCCGCAACCGTACTCGCGCCGAGCGCGGCCGAGGCCGACGTGCTGGCCAAGGTCGCGCTGCTGCTCGGCCGTGAAGCGGGCCGCGTCTTCGCCGAACGCGAGGGAGCGGTCTGCCTGCTCGTCGGGCGCGACGGCGCGATCGATCGGTCCGCCAGTTTTCCAGCGGTCGGCGGCGTTGGGGCGTAGGGCGTGCAGGGCGGGCATGAATCCGTCCCCGCGGGACGGCGCGGGCGGCCAAAGACGTTCGCGTTACGCGCTGCCGTCCGTCACGGTCGCATCGAGCGTGCCCCAAAGCTGCTGGCCAGCGCTGCGGGTGAAAACGCCGCGCAGGCGCACGCCCTTGCCGGCGTAGGCGCCGCTGCCCTGGCAGTCGATCGTAAAGCCGTCGGGGTCCAGCGCCGTCACCTGGCCGTTGCAGAGCGGCGCACCACCTGCATCGCTGAGCGTGGCCGGGCCGGCGTAGACGGTTGCGCCGCTGCTGCTGGCGGCCGGCTGTACCTGCATGATCAGCGTCACGTTGCGGTCGCCGCCACCGTTGAGCTGGACGGCGAGCGTCGAGCGGAGGCCGGAGGATACCGTTCCGCTGAACGTGTCGCGAAAGCCGGTGGCCGCGTTCGGCGCGGCGTCTGCCGCGACGGCGGGCGCGGAGCGGCCATCCGCTGTTCCGTCGCCGTGCAGCCAGCGGAACGGCCCCACGGCGGCGCCGAGGAAGAGCAGAAACGCCGCACCAAGCGTCGTCACGCCGAACAGCAGCGCCTGCAAATGCAGCGCCGCACGCTCGGCATCGGCATCGGCCGGAGAGACGCCGCGGCCCAACGGCGCCCGCAGTCGCGCCGCCAGCACACTCAGCGCGCGCCGATTCCAGGCGAGAATCCGCTGCAGGAGCAGCAGGGCGATGACAGCGGCCGTGGTGAGATAGAGCGCCTGCGCCCAGAGCTGGCGACTGTCCGTGCCGGTGAAGACGCCGTGCGCCAGCGCGCCGAGATAGGTCAAAAACGTCAGATAGTGCAGCGCGCGCCAGGCGCGGTAGCCGATCAGCCGCCGCGCGGGGAAGCTGACCAGAATCACCAGCAGCAAGTACGCCATGAGCTGGCCGATGCCGGTCCAGGCCGCCTCATACGGCGAAGCGAACGGCACCAGCAGTTGCACGGCCGAGAAGCCGATGAAGGTATCGCCCAGCAGCGCGGCGACGTGTACGACGACAAACAGCCCGGCCAACACGGAGAGGAAGCCGTGCAGATCCGTCACGCGCCAGCGGGCGACGATGCGGTCGAACGCCTTCGTGCGAATCGCGAGACCCAGCGCCACCGTCACGAACAGCAGCAGGTAGGCGACGAAGCCGGTTGCGCGCGAAAGATACCAGGGCACGTTCGCGTTCGCGCTCGCGGAATCACCGCCGGCACCGGCTGCAAGTGCGGGTACCGGCGCCAGCGCCAGCAGCCCGGTCGCAAGCGGAAGCAGCAGAATGCGCCTGCGTCGCTTCAGCGCCGGCATCAGTTCGCTCACGACGCCCGTGTCCGCGTGATCGGCCGCGGGCGCGGCGCCGGCGCTGTTGGTAGCTGAGGCGCGACTGCGCCCGCCGGCAGCCGATTGGCTGGGCTGAGCGTGGCGGGTGTGGGCAGATCGACCGAAGGCGTGCCGGCGGGCACGGACGATTGGCTCCCCGCTGGCGTGGCACTCTGCGGAGCGCTGGCGCGCGTGGGCGTTTCCACACGCATCAGGCCGAAGAGGCCGAGCGTCGCCAGCGCGGCGGCCGCCACGGCGACCGCCTTCAGCCGCAGATTGCGAAACAGCCGGTGCTTCATCCGTACCTCACATGTGTACCTCACATCGGGATCACGCGCGACGCGCCCGGATGGATTCATCGTACAGATCGAACCTGAAACCAGGCTGAAGGAAGGGTTAACAGTTTCCCAAACGCCGGCGCCGGCCGCGGCTCAGGCCGCGTAGATGCCGTCGTTCCAGAGCGCCAGACCATCCACGCGGCGGAACGCTTCGTCGAAGGAAGCGAGGTCAGAGACCTGCGCGTAGGTTGCGCTGGCGAGATGCGCCGCGTCGTGTCTGCCGAGGGCATATCGTGCCATATAGTCGAGCGCGAGCACACGTACGTCGGTGTTCAGCGGGATCTCCTCCCAGCGAAAGTAGTCAAGCATCCCTTGAACAGCGCCGCTCAGCGCGCCCAAATATGCCTGGCGCGTTTCAGAAGACTCCCAGCGATCGAGGCCGTACTGCCGCCGCTCGGCGGCGGTAAGGCGCTGGCGGAAGCGCTCGCGGCTGACGACGTGTGCGAATTCGATCCAGGACAATGACGAGAGGTAGAGAACAGTTCCTGTCTCCGCTAGCCTGCGAAAGAGCGTCCGTGCACGCTGATAGTGTGGGTCTGAGCGCGTCACGAATGCGATGAGCAGATCGGTATCAACGTAGATCTCTGCAGGTACCGGCTCCGTGAAGGCACGCTCAATTGCCGGCACGATGTTCCCGCTCCGTCGGTTCCTCCGCCAGATACTCTTCCATGAACTTGTGCGATGGCACTGGGCCGGTCAGCTCGATAATGCCGGCAAAGCGCATTAGGCCGTCCGGGTCATCGAATCTTCGTGGATGAACGCGGATATCTGGTGGCTTTCGCGAACGAGCCGACTTCACCCTCATTTGCCTCCGTTGCCGGGCTGCTTGGCGACGATGGTCGCTGGGCGAAGGCGCACAACGCCGTCCTGTCCCCTTCCGAACGATCTGGAGACTGAAACGGATCTCGCGAGGGCCATGATTCCAGCTAGACGAGCCAACGCCTCAAGGCCGGCCTCCGCGGACGCCCTGTGATACTCGATGAGATCGCGCACGTCCGCCATTTCGCAGAACCCCCACCCCAGTCCCCTTCAAGGGGCTCATGCTGCCAGTATACCGAGGGCGATTGGCCTTCGGCGTTCACCCCGGCCGTAGGGCGCGACCCGTGCGGGCCGACTCGTAGGCGGCCAGCACGACGGCCAGGCTCTCGCGCGACTCGGCGCCGTCCGAGTTGGGATGCACGCCTTCACGCACCGCGCGCACGAAATGGGTGTAGAGGCTGTTTGAAGGGCCGCTCTTCGGCAGCTCCGGGACGACGCTGCGGTGCCCGGCGCTGTCTTGCAGGTGCAGCAGCAGCGGCTGCTCAGCGGCGGGGTCGAGTGCCAGATGGCCCAGCTCGCCGTGCACCACGACCTGCCGGTCGGCGAACGGCCGCGCCGTCCACGAAGCCTGCATGCTGGCCAGGGCGCCGCCGGCGAAGCGCAGCAGCACCAGCGCGTTGTCGTCGGCAAAGGTCGGCTTCTGCGCCCGCGCCGTCATCGCCATCACTTCAACCACCGGCTCGCCCACGAACCAGCGCAGGATATCGGCCATATGAATGCCGAGGTCGATCAGCGTGCCGCCGCCGGCAGCGTCCTCGCGCCAGAACCAGTCGTTGGTCGCGCCCCACGCCTCGTCTGGGCCGGCGTGGCCGAAGACGCCGCGCGCCGAGAAGATGCGCCCGACCGCGCCGGCGGCCAGTTCCCGCTGCGCCGCGGCATAGAGCGGCTGAAAGCGCAGGTTGTGCGCCACCATCAGCACCACGCCGGCCACGCTCGTTGCAGCGAGCATTGCGTCGGCCTCGGCCAGCGTCACGGCCATCGGCTTCTCGACCAGCACGTGCTTGCCGCCGCGGGCCGCGGCGATCGTGATCTGCGCGTGCAGTGCGTTCGGTGTGCAGATCGAGACCGCGTCGATGTCCGGATCGGCCACGACTTCCTGCCAGTTTTCATATACCCTCGGCACGCCAAACTGCTCGGCCGCGGCCCGGGCCGTGGCGATATGGCCGCTGGAGACGGCGAGCAGTTCGGCATGCGGGTCGGCGGCGAAGGCCGGCAGATGCGAACGGCGGGCGATCAGGCCGCAGCCGATCAGGCCGATGCGGGTGGGCGCACGCATGGGAGGCTCCGGGCGGGCGCTATCGTTGACCCCGCCGCGCGACAGTGTACGCCAGCACGGCGCGAGCGGTGGACGGCGACCGGTTACGCCACGTCGGTCTGGCGCGGGTGCGCTGTTTCACCGGCTCGCGCCGCCTCCCCCGCCTGCTTGCAGTCCTCGATGAAGCTGGCCAGCGCGGCTGAGACGAAGCTATCGGCTCGACGGATAAAAACCGTCTCGACGAATGCCTCTGCCGGCGGCAGCGCGTGCACGCTCACGCGGCCGGCGTGTCGTGCCTGCTGCACCACGGCGCATGGCAGCAGCGTCACGCCCATGCCCGCGGCCGCACAGCCGATGATGCCTTCCAGCGTACCGAACTCGAGCAGCCGCGCCCCGCTGCTGCCATGCGCCGCCAACAGCCGTTCCAGCCGTTCGCGGTAGGAGCAGCCGGCGCGCAGCACCAGGATCTTGCCGCCGCTCGCCTTGCGCAGCGCCGCCTCGACGCTGGCCTCGCGCGGGCTGGAAACAAGCACCAGCTCCTCGGCAAAAACGCGCTCTTCCAGCAGTTCAGGATGTCCGACCGGGCCGACCACCAGCGCGCCCTCGAGCCGGTGATCCAGCACGGCCGCGATCAGCTCACGCGTGGTGCCGGTCTGCAAGGTAAGATCGACGTCGGGAAAGGCCACGCTGTACGCGGCAAGCACCGGCGGCAGGCGCAGCCCCGCGGTCGTCTCCAGCGAGCCAACGTGCAGCGGACCGTGCGGTTCGCCCTGCCCCATTGCCGCGCGCCGCGCTTCCGCCAGCAGCACGCCAATGCGCTCGGCGTAGGGCAGCAGCGTTTCGCCGGCGCTGCTGAGTGCGACGCCGCGGCTGTGTCGGTGGAAGAGCGGCGCGCCTACCTCGCGCTCCAGCGCCTGGATACGCGCCGTGACGTTGGACTGCACGGTATGCAGCTCGGCGGCGGCCTTCGTGATGCCGCCCGCCCGTGCGACCGCTTCAAATACCGCCAAATCGACCGAGTCCATCGCAGTCTTCCATCGCCAGAGGTGATGGACGATATCATAACAAATCGTTTGACACGATGCTTCCGGTGCCGTATTCCAGAGGTGAGGGAGTACAGCGATGATCGACACAACCCTGACCCGCTTGTGGAACATTCAGTACCCATTGGTGCAGGCGCCGATGGCCGGCATCGCCGGCGGCGCCTTGGCCGGCGCCGTCTCGTCTGCCGGCGGTCTCGGCATGATCGGCGTCGGCAGCACCACGCCGGTGGAATGGATCGCCGCGCAGGCAGAGCAGACGCGGCCGCACGGCCCCTTCGGCGTCGGCCTGATGGTCTGGGCGCTGGAGCAGCGGCCGGATCTGCTGGGCGCCGCGATCGCGGCGCGCCCGGCCGTGATCGCCCTCTCGTTCGGCGATCCGGCGCCGTACGTGCCGCGGGCGCATGCGGCGGGCGTGCAGGTGGCGAACCTGGTGCAGGACGCGGCGCGAGCGCGGCAGGCGGTTGCGGCGGGCGTCGACGTGCTGGTGGCGCAGGGCACGGAGGCCGGTGGTCACACGGGCGCAGTTGGGACGCTGCCGCTGCTGCAGCTCGTCCTGCCGATTGGCGAAGCCGCGGGACTGCCCGTGCTGGCCGCCGGTGGCATTGCCAGCGGGCGCGGCATTGCCGGCGTGCTGGCGATGGGCGCGGCCGGCGCCTGGATCGGCACGCGCTTTGTCGCCACGGTTGAAGCGATGGGCAGCGAGGCGGCCAAGCGCGCGATTCTGGCGGCCGACGAGACGCAGACGATCCACACGCACGTCTTCGACCTGGTGCAGCGCATCCCCTGGCCGGAGCCGTTTCCGGGCCGCGCCCTGCGCAACGCCTTCGCCGAGCGCTGGCACGGCCGCGAGCAGGCGTTGCAGGAGCAACTGGACCGTGTGCAGCCGGCATTCGAGGCGGCCCGCGCCCGCGGCGACTACGCCGAGGCCAATATCTACGCGGGCCAGGCCAGCGGCCTGGTCGATGATCTGCCCCAGGCCGGCGATCTGGTGCAGCGCCTGATGGCCGAAGCCGAGGCGATGCTGGCGGCCACGCCTCATCCTCACCCCCTTCCCTCTCCTTCTCCGTAGAACCTTTATCGCGTGGAACGCGATCTCAGATAGCGAAGGCGTGGGGCGATCGTTGGTTGCGAGCGCGGCAGAGATTCGGGCTCCCAAACGTCGGTAGGGCGGCCAGAGCGCAGCGCAACCGTCGGAGACGTAACAATCAACCGCTCGTCGTGCCGCCAGGCACGAGCAACAGCGCGCCGCTAACCCGACGCCGCCTCGCGCAAGCACCGCCGGATCGCCCCTCGCCCAGGATTGGGAGAGGGGACGGGGGTGAGGGCCGCTACCCGGAGAAATCGCCGATGACCGACGACGAGTATCTCCGCATGCGTCGTGAGGAAGGCGGCGCCAGATCTATGCAGACGGCAGGGCAATGCCTGTGCCGCGCCGTGCGCTGGCTGGGTCGGTTGAAGCACATTGGGCGGTCGGTCGCGGGAGCGCGATGCGGACCCAGCCAGCCCGAAATACCGTCCGTCTGGCGTTCGGCAGCTTCATGGCGACCACAGCCACGCCTTCAAATGAGGTGCCGGCGCGTGGCGATCGCCACGGCCTCTGTGCGATTGCCGGCGCCCAGCTTGCGCAGCACCGTCTCGACGTGGAACTTGGCCGTGCGCTGCGCCACGCCCAGCGCCACGGCGATCTCTTTGTTCTGCAGACCCCGCGCCAGCAAGGTCAGCACCTGCTGCTGCCGCGGCGACAGCGGCTCGAACGGCGCCTCATCTTCGCCGCGCACGTGACGCAGCAGCCGCGACGCGACCAGCGGCGGCAGCAGCGAGCCGCCCGCCGCCACCGTGCGCAGCGCCGTGAACACCTCTTCGCGCGGCGCGCCTTTGAGCAGGTAGCCCCGCGCCCCCGCCTGCAACGCCGCCAGGATGCGCTCGTCCGTGTCGAAGACGGTGAAGACGACGATGCCGGTCTCCGGCCGAGACGCGCGCAGACGGTGGATGACTTCGACGCCGTCAAGCTCCGGCATGGCGAGGTCAAGCAGCAGCACGGCCGGGCGTAGCTGCTCTGCCAGTTGCAGGGCCTCCACGCCGTTGGCCGCCAGCCCCACAACCTCGAAGTCCGGCTCGGTTTGAAGGATCAGCGCCAGCCCATCGCGCACCACGGGATGGTCGTCCGCGATCAGCACGCGGATCGGCCGCGGCGCCGCGCTGCCCTCCTCCATCGCCGCCCGCCCATCGGGATGGACGGGGGAAGAATCGATGTCGAAGGAATCAGAAACCACACCGTAGGAGTCAGAAACTCCCCTTCCCCTATTATTGGGGGAAGGGGCAGGGGATGGGGGCCACGCCGTGACTGACGCCTACGCGGCGGCGGGCGTGGATATCGACGCGACCAACCGCGCGGTCGAGCGCATGAAGCGGCTGGCGGCGGGCACGGCGCGCCCCGAAGTGCTGGCGGGCATCGGGCCGTTCGCGGCGCTCTGGCGGCTGGGCGAGTACCGCGAGCCGGTGCTTGTCTCCAGCACCGACGGCGTGGGCACCAAGGTCAAGCTGACGCGCGTGCTCGGCCGCTACGATACGGTCGGCCGTGACCTTGTAAATCACTGCGTGAACGACATCTTCACCGCCGGCGCGGCGCCGCTCTTCTTCCTCGACTATCTTGCCAATAACGGCCTGAGCGAGGACCAGAAGGTGGCGATCGTCGAAGGCATGGCCGAGGCCTGCCGCGAGGCCGGCTGCTCGCTGATCGGCGGCGAGACGGCGGACATGCCCGGCGTCTACGAAGCGGGCGACTTCGACATCGCCGGCTTCATCGTCGGCGTCTGCGAGCGTGGGGCGCTGCTGGACGGCTCGCGCATCCGTCCCGGCGACGCGCTGCTGGCGCTGCCCGCAAACGGCCTGCACACCAACGGCTATTCGCTGGTGCGCCAGGTTTTCCAGATCGCACTGGGCGGGTCCGAGACAGAGCAGCACGACCGCGCCGTGCTGGCGCAGATCGTGCCGGGCACCGAGACGAGCCTGGGCGAGGCGCTGATGGTGCCGCACCACTGCTATCTGCACGAGTTGCGGCCGCTTTTGCCGCGCATCACGGCGCTGGCACACATCACCGGCGGCGGCATGTACGAGAACGTGCCGCGCATTCTGCCCGAAGGCGTCGCCGCTGAGTTCGACCGCTCCTCGTGGTCCGTGCCGCCGCTCTTTCAGTTCATCCAGCGCATGGGCAACATTCCCGACGCCGAGATGTTCCGAACGTTCAACATGGGCGTCGGCATGGTGATCGCCGCCGCGCCGGAAGCATGCGAGACGCTCTTGCGCGAGCTGCCCGGCGCCCGGCAGGCGGGCCGCGTCGTGGCGGCAGCGCCCGGTGAGCCGCGCGTGCTGCTGCGCTGAGGCGGGGCACCTAACCCTGATTTCGCTGAAGCGAAATCTGTCCCTTCCCGAAACAGGAAGGGTTGAGTTCGAGGACACCCGATCGGATGGGAGAGGAACCTGCCGCGCGGCCCACAGGGACACGCAAGCCCCGCCGCCGTCGCACGTAGTTCGGAACGCTCCAGAAGTCCCTTTCCCGTTTCGGGAAGGGACAGCTTTGGCTTCAGCCGAAGCAGGGTTAGGTGCCCCGCGCGGGCGATGCTGTCCGTGCGGGCGGCGTGTCTGAGGAAAGTGCACGCTGCCGGCCCGTCATCGGCGCGGCGTGACGCCGCGCGCCGCTTTCGTGACCGCAGCAGCAGGGGCTATCAGGAACAGAACGGCAATGGCCGGCCAGAAGGCCGCGCACTTTTCCCTATCGCAACCGAAATAGTTCGATGATCAACGCAGCACACAGCACCGTTCAGCAGTACGCCGCGTCCTGCGCGGCCTTCGAGGAGTTACTCCATGCTTCGCAAACTTGCCGCGTTCACCTCTGCCGCCGCGATCGGCCTCGCCCTGCTCGTCGCGAGCGGCGGCGGCGCCCTGGCCGACCCCGCACTCACCGTCTCGCCCGGCACGGTCAGGTATGCATCCGACAGCATCACCGTGGCGGGTATGGGTTGGGCCGCGGGCGCGGTGATCGATGTCACCTTCTCCGGCACAGGCGCCGCGGACAGCATCTCCTGCCTGGGCAGCACGCAGGTGCAGGCGGACGGCAGCGGCAGCTTCAGCCTCACGGTGCCGGTGGCGTCGATCGTCGATGCCGAGACGGGCTCCTGCCAGGCCACGGCCAACGTCGATGGCAGCTCCGATGGCGCCGTGCAGGTACCGTTCGTGATCACCGACTGAGCGACGGCGCCCGGCAGGCGCCGTTCTGCTTCATCAACCAGGCATGGGACCAGGCGCTCACGATCAGACGCGCTCGACGTAGAACGCGGCCTCGCAGGCGGCGTCGCAGAAGCGCATGCGCGGCGCCGGGAGCGCACAGCGGCAGTGCAGGCAGTGCAACTGCGCGCCACGCTCCCGGTAGATCGCAAGCATACGCTCCATGTCCGCGATCATGCCGGCCAACACCGGGGCAGAGAGGCGCGCGTGCAGCTCACGTGCAAATCCCGCCAGCTGTTCATCCTCAGGCCAGTTCGCCAACAGCAGCGGCGGCGCCTGCGGGTGCTTCAGGTGATGCAGGAAGTAGGCGAGGCGGTCCGTGTCACGGCCGGCGTATGGGTCGGGCATCGCCTCGGCGCTCCAGGTTCCACATCGCGCTCGGCGCGATTACACATCTCATTGCCTGCCGGCGCCCGGCCGCAACCAGCATAGCGCAGCGCGGCAGGCGGAAGCGCGCCGGAACAGCGGTTGCATTTCCCCGGCGCTGCCGTCAGGATGAAGCCGTTCAGGCTGGGCAGACAGCGAGCGAGGGGCGGCAGCGATGAAATTCGGCGTCACGATCTTCCCTACCGACTACGCCATGAATATCGTCGATCTCGGCCGGGCGCTTGAGGAACGCGGCTTTGAGTCGCTGTTCATTCCCGAGCATACGCACATCCCCACCTCGCGCGAGAGTCCCTGGCCCGGCGGGCCGGAGCTGCCGGAAGAGTACCGGCACACGCTCGACCCGTTCGTGGCGCTCGGCGCCGTGGCCGCTGCCACCACCACGCTGAAGCTCGGCACCGGCATCTGCCTGGTCACGGAGCACGACCCGATCACGCTGGCGAAGGAGATCGCCTCGGTCGACTTCCTCTCGGGCGGCCGCTTCCTCTTCGGCATCGGCGCCGGCTGGAACTTCGAGGAGATGCGCAACCACGGCACCGACCCGGAGCACCGCTGGGGCGTCGTGCGCGAGCGCATCCGCGCCATGCAACGTATCTGGACGCAGGACGAGGCCGAGTTTCACGGCAAGCACGTCGATTTCGACCCGATCTGGAGCTGGCCGAAGCCGGTGCAGAAGCCCTATCCGCCGATCCTGATCGGCGGCAACTCGCCGGGCACGTTCAAGCGCGTGCTCGACTACGGCGACGAGTGGCTGCCGATCATGGGCCGCGGCGCGCCGCTCGAAGAACAGATCGCCACGTTGCAGCGCCAGGCGAATGAGCGCGGGCGCGGCACGATCCCCGTCAGCGTCTTCGGCGTGCGCGCGGACGCGGAGACGATCGAGCGGCTGGGCGCCGCCGGCGTGACGCGCTGCCTCTTCGGCCTGCCGCCCGCGGGTGAGGACAAGATCCTGCCGCTGCTCGATCGCTTCGCCGGCGTGATGCTGAGCTACGCGTAGGGCCGTGCCACGAACTGCGCCCGGAATGCCGCGGCTTCGGCGCCGGCCACGCCGATCGTGCGCAGGTAGCCGGCCGTCGAGCCGTAGCGATCGTCCAGATGCGCCAGCATGGCCTGCATCGCCGCGGCGGGGGCGCGGAACAGCGGCCCGGCCCGCGCGATGTCGACGCCGCGCGCCTGGAACTCCGTCAGCTTCGGCGCGATGTAGCCGTCGGAGAGGGCGAAGTCGGCCACAATCGTCGCATCCGGCACGCCGGCCGTGCGCAGCAACAGCGCGGCGGTCACGCCGGTGCGGTCTTTGCCGGCGGCGCAGTGAAAGACGTAGGGATACGACTCCGCCTCGGCCAGGTGCGCGAAGACGCGGCGGAACGTCTCGCCGCTGCGCTCCAGCATCTGGAAGAACATCTGCTCAAGGCGGAAGCCGCTCCAGTCGAAGTCCGGGCTGCGCTCGTCGCCCATGACGTTGACGTTCAATCGCATCGGGTTGTGCGCGTGGCGCACGCCGGGCGGCAGACGGTCGGGATACTGCGCGACCTCCTGATCGCTGCGCAGATCGCAGACCAGCCGCAAACCGAGTGCGTCCAGCGCCGCGAGATCGGCGTTTGTCAAATGGGCCAGCGCGTCGGCGCGGAAGATGCGGCCGGTACGCGTGGCCCCGCCGTCGCTGGTGGCGTAGCCGCCCAGGTCGCGCAGGTTGAACATCCCCTCCAGGCGTAGCGGAGTGCCGGGTTTGGCAAGCGCCGCTGCGTGCAAATCAGAAAGGACATCGGGCTGACCTTCTCCGATCGCTTCAGCAGCGGCGGCCCGCGGACTCTCCGTCTCCGGCGTCTGCCGCGCGAGCCGGTTCTGCAACGCTGACTTCGGGGCAAAGCTCGACATCGACCCTCTTTTTCGGCAGCGGCGGAGCACTGGATTCGGCGCCATCCGCTCCGATGCTGAGAGTAGCAGTTGCGCGTTAGGCCGGTGTTACGCGCCACGCCAGGCGTCCGTGATGGCGAAGCCGCGACGGCGCCAACTTGTTACCTGATTGTTACTCAACGGGTGGCACGCGTGCCTGCGCCGGCGATCCGCCGCTGCCGAGCATGATGGCGAGGGGGCATCTCATGTTCACACGCAAGAGCAAGCCGGTCGAAGAGCGCGTGCACCGGGTGATCGAGGCAACGGGGCGCACGCCGGAGCTTCGGCGCGAGGACGAGCCGCCGGGCGACTACTTCCGCGCGGCCGCGCCCGGTCCGATTCCGCCGCGGCGCATCGTCGAACCGGAGCCGGAGCCGTCCTATCCGGCGCCTGGCCGCGACGCCGCGCCGATCGACCAGGTCAGCTCGCTGCGCCACAACGTGATGCAGCGCGTGGAGCGTGAGCCCGAAAAGGAAGAGTCGGCGATCGTGGCGCGGCTGCGCGGCAACTGGCTGCGCGACCGCCCCGATCCGCTGGTGCTCGGCGCCGTCGTCGTCGTGGCCGCGGTCGTGGGACTGGTGATGTTGCCGCTGCTGTTCCGCGGAGGCTCAAAGAAGGGCAGCACGGCGCAGAACCCGACCACCGTGGCGGCGCAGCCCAGCAGCGTCGCGACCAGCGGCAAGGCAACCGTCGCGCCAGCGAGATCCTCCGGCCCGATCTTTGCCGCCGAAACGCCGATCATCACGCCGGCCGCGGCACGGCCCGCCGCCTCTCCGCCCGCGATCGGCGCACAGGCGACGACGATCTCGCAGCCCGGCACGAGCGCCGTGAGCGCCGGCTCCGCCGCATCTCCGGCGAGCGGCCTCGGCCCGGCGGCGCGCACGGTAGCCACGCCGGCGGCCACGCCAGCGCCGGGCGCCACGCCGCCGCTCACGCGGCCGGCGCGCAGTGCGCCGCTCGCCCCGCCCGATGCCTCGCCCAGCCCGGAGAGCGGTCCGTCGCTCGCGAACGTCGTCGGCAGCGCGGCGGCGGCACAGCCACCGCCCGTGCCCGCGCAGGTGGGCACCAGCTCGCCCGGCCAGGTCACGATTCCCGGCGTAACGAGCAGCGGCGGCAGCCGTGGCGGCGTGGCTCCCGCTCGCGCCGGCAGCGGTGGCGGCGGCAGCGCCCCGGTGGCCGCGGCCGCGCCCGTGCAGCCCACGACGATCGCCCCCAGTCTGGACGACATCGCCGCGCAGGCTCAGCGCGCGGCCAGCGCCGCCTCCTCGCGCGGCGGCCACTAACGGCCGGAGAGCAGCAATGGTTCAGGCAGCCTACCTGCGCGACCCCGGCGCCGGCGCCCCGAAGGATCCGGTCTTCGATCTCTGGCCCCCCGCGCCGCAGAACGCGGCCGCTACCGGCCTTTCGGCCGTCTTTCTCGAAGAACTGATCCTCAAGACGATCCACTACGCCGGGCCATCGACGCTCGAACATCTGCAGCGGCGCACCGGCCTCACGGCGGCCGTGGTGGAAGAGATCACCGACGCCCTGCGCGGACTCGCTCTGATCGATATCTCGACCGTGCAGGACCACGGCGGCCAGAACTACTCCTCGCTCGGCTACCGCTTCGTGCTCAGCGGCAAGGGGCAGGCCCGCGCTCAGGACGCGCTCAGCCGCTCGCGCTACGCCGGCCTCGCGCCGGTCGTGATGGAGGCCTACACCGATCTGGCCCGGCGCCAGTCGCTGCGCGGCAGCCCGGCCACGGCCGAGCAGATCGGGCGCGCGATGGCGCCGTTCGTGCTGCAGCCATTAGTACGTGACTCGCTGGCCCGCGCCTTTCACTCCGGCCGGCCGTCGCTGATCTACGGCGACTCCGGCAACGGCAAGACGGCGATCGTGGATGCCTACGCCCGCAGCTTCGGCGAGAACGTGCTGATTCCCGGCGCTCTCTACGTGAACGGCCAGACGATCCGCATCTACGACCCGGCGGTGCACAAGATCGCCGACATCGCCGAGCATCACGCCTCGGCGCAACCGGCCAACAGCGTCCTCAAAGGCACGGCCAAGCCGCTGGACCGGCGCTGGATCGCCGTGAGGCGACCCGTCGTCGTGGTCGGCGGCGAGCTGACGGCCGACGATCTCGAACTGTCCTACGACACGGGCGGCGGCTTCTACCAGGCGCCGGCGCATCTGAAGGCGCAGGACGGCATCTTCGTGATCGACGACTTCGGCCGGCAGCAGGTGAGCCCGGCCGCCCTGCTGAACCGCTGGATCGTGCCGCTGGAGCGCGGCTACGACCTGCTGGCGCTGGCGACGGGGGAACGGCTGAACGTGCCGTTCGAGATGAGTGTGCTCTTCTCCACCAACCTCTCGCCCTCCGACCTCGCCGACGAAGCGTTCCTGCGCCGCATTCCGTACAAAGTCCGCCTCACCGGGCCGACCGAGGGCGACATGGCCGAAATCACGCGGCGCGAGGCGCGCATCAAGAACATCGAGGTCGACGAGTCGGCGGTGCAGTCGCTGGTGGCGGCGGTGTACCGCCCCGACCGGCCTACGCCCAAAGCCGTCTACCCGCGCGATCTGCTGATGATCATCGACGACGGCGCCCGCTACTACGGTGAGAAGCCCGTGCTGACGCCGGAGAAGATCGCCGCCGCCTGCGACGTGTACTTCGTGCAGGAGAACGGCTGATGAGCGTCCGCGCTGGCGCGGTGCTGCCGCTGCGCGGCCGGCCGGCGCTGTTCGCCGTTGGCATCTGGGCCGCGCTGCTGCCGCTCTGCGCCGCCCACGCCCACAACCCGCTGCACTTCGCGCTGCTGGCCGGCTTTTCGGCCGTGCTCGTCGCGCTCGCCGTCTGCGACGCGACGACGATGCTGCTGCCGAACAAGCTGACCTATCCGGCCATCCTGGCGGCGGTCGCGCTCGGCTGGGCCTGGCCGGCGCACAGCTTCACCGCGACGATCGCCGGCGGCTTTGCCGGCTTCGCGATCATGTTCGCCCTCTTCGCCTTCGTGCCGGGCTTCGGCGCCGGCGACGTCAAGCTCTGCGGGCTGATCGGACTGCTGGTGGGCTGGCCGCTGGTGCTGTACGCGTTGACGGCGGGCGTGCTGCTCAATGGGCTCGTGGTATTGCTGGGGCTGGCGGTCGGCAAGCTGCGGCTGCGCGGCGCCATGCCCTACGGGCCGGGCCTGATCGCCGGGGCGCTGCTGATCCTGCTGCGGGCGCATTGAACGGGTGCGGCCCGTGAGCTGCCTGATCTCGACCTGGATGACCGCCATGACCGGGCGGAAAGGAGCGCGGCATGGCGATGCAGACCAGCACGGCGCGGGCAGACGCAGCGGCAAGCGATCGGCGCCGCGCTGCACGTGCGCGGGCCTGGGATCTCGCCAGCAAAGTGCTGCTCGTCGCCGTCTTCACCGTCTTCGCCGTGGCCCACTACCAGCACTGGCGCACGACCGGCGAGGCGACGGGCCTCGGCCTTGTCCTGCAGGAGGCGCTCACCGCGCTGCTCTTTTTGGTGCGCCGCACGCCGCGCCGGACATCGACCGCACCCACCGATTGGCTGCTGGCCACCGGCGGCAGCTTCGCGATCCTGCTGGCGCGCCCAGCGAGCCATGCCCTCTGGGGTTTGGATGCGGTGGCGATCGTGCTGCAGTGGGCGGGGCTGGTGGGCTGCCTGCTGGCGCTGGGCGTACTGGGCCGTAGCTTCGGCGTGGTGGCCGCGGACCGCGGTTTGCGCACGCGCGGGCCGTACACCATTGTGCGGCACCCGGTCTACGCCTCATATCTGATTACCGAAGTGGGCTACGTGCTGCAAAACCCGAGCGTCTGGAACCTCGGCCTCGTACTGATCGTGACTGCCTGCCAGGTCGGCCGTATTCGCGCGGAAGAGCGCGTGCTGGCCGAAGATCCCGCCTGGGCCGTGTTCGCGCAACGCACGCGCTGGCGCCTGCTGCCGGGCGTGTTTTAACTCCGCGCCCGGCGGGCGCCGGGCTGCCGCGGACGGCTCACGGGCCTGCGATCTATGAACTTGTTCACACAGTTGGTGTGAAGTTTGCTGCACGCCGCCCAGGCGATCAGGCCTACACTCCACCCTGCTGCGCCGGCGCGCGAGACGCCGCCAGACCTGCCGGAGGCCGCGATGTGACCGGCGGCATCGTCATCGTTGCGTATGACCCCGCCTGGCCCGGCATCTACGAGCGTGAAGCAGGCTGCATCAGGGAAGCGCTTGCCGGCCGCTGCATCGCCCTCGAACACATCGGCAGCACCGCCGTGCCGGGCCTCGCGGCGAAGCCGATCGTCGATCTCATGACCGGCATCGCGAGCCTCGGCGACGCATCAACCTGCGTCGCCTCGCTGCAAGGCATCGGCTACGAGTTCCACCCCGAGGTCACGGCACAGCTGGGCATGGACGACGATCGCCTGTTCGTGAAGCGCTCGCGCGGCAGCGTCGCTGTCCATCTCCATCTCACCGAATACATCGGCGCCTTCTGGCAGGAGAAGCTGCTCTTCCGCGACTTTCTGCGCACGCACCCCGACACGGCCACGCAGTATGCCGCGCTCAAACGCACGCTTGCCCCGCGCTTCAGCGACGGTCCGTCGTATTCGACTGCCAAGACGGAGTTCATCCAGGCCGTGCTGGGCCGGGCGCGCCGCGCCAGCGCGTAGTCGGCGGAAGACAGGCCGGCGGTCCCGCGGGCTCAGGCCGGCCGCTCGCCCCAGACGCAGTAGCGCACGTAGTCCCGCGGCTCGCGGCCTTCGGCCAGGGCGCGGGCGCGCTGCGCTGCCACGATCGCCTCGAGCGGCTCGATCTGCACGTTAATGAGCCTGTGAGCGACCAGCAGCTCCGCTACGCGTGCGGCCGGCGCACCGCCGAGGAACGGCAGCGCCGCCTCGACTTCCGCGCCGTAGACACCGCCGGTCGCCGCTTCGCCGGCGGCCGCGGGCAGCCGCCATTCGCCGTCCACGATCGCCACGCGGCCGCCCGGGCGCATGAGCCGGACCCATGCCGTCAGCGCTGCTTCGGGATGCGGCAGCGTCCAGAACAGGTGGCGGCTGACCAGCAGATCGAAGCTCTCGTCCGCGAAGTCCGGCGCCTCAGCATCACCAGTGACGAAGGTCGCCTCAAGACCGGCGCGTCGTGCCTTCGCTCGCGCCTGGGCGATCATCTCGGGCGCGAGGTCGCTGCCGGTGACGTGGTGGCCGCGCGCCGCAAGCAGCAACGCGAGAAAGCCGGCGCCGCAGCCCACGTCCAGCACAGCGCGCGCGCGGCCCGGCGGCGCCAGCCGATCCAGCAGCCGCTCCCAGGCGCCGCGCTCGTCTTCACCATGGATCGCGTGGTCGCCCTGCTGGTCGAAGGTCGCCGCCTGCTCGCTCCAGTAGCGGCCGATCGCCTCTTTCGCCTGCATGTGTCTGCTCCCGTCTCCGCGGCTGGCCGCGGCGTGCCTTCGAAGATCCGGCCGAGGGGGTGAGTCGTGAGTGGGAATAGGGAGACGGTGAATCCGTGGCTCCATTTCACCAGGCACCGCCCTGCTCGGCCAGGGCCTCGTGCGTCAGCCCCGCCGCCGCCGCGGGCCGGGGCGCGCCAGAAGCGTCCGTCGGCGCCGCCAGGGCGGCGACCCGCACAGTTGCCAACTGTACGGGTAACTGTGTGAGTTGTGTGTGGTGGGGCGCCGCCGCCGGCCACATCATATCGCCAGCGGACACGACCGGCGCCAGCCGTCGGCGCCCGCTCGCAGCAACCTGGAGGTCGACTATGGAACCCCTCGGAATGCTCACCCAGCTCGTCGCCGAACTGGAGTGGCGGCAGCGCTCACCCGTCACTCGTTACCCCGTCGCGTGCGCGGGCGCGAAGAACACGAGCAGCGCCAGCTCTTCCGTGATTTCGGAGAAGCGGTGCTCCGCGTTTGCGGCCACGTAGATCGTATCGCCGGGACCGATCGGTCGTTCTTCGTCGGCCACGCGCACGCGGGCGTGGCCGCGCAGCACATGGTAAATCTCGTCTTCGGCGTGCGGCTGCTGCGGGTCCTTTGCGCCCGCGGGCAGCACGTAGACGCCCGCGCTGAGCGCCGGCACGCGCAAAAACTCGTGATAGAGCCGGCCGGCCTGCCGCTGCGCGACGAACAGATCCTCAGGGGAAAAGGCCTGCACGGGGTTTGCTCCTTCCGTCGCCGCTCGCCGGCCGGGGTAGTACTCAGTATCGCACGCGCCGGCGGACGGCCGCCCGAGGGGGTGCGCCCCTGTGGTGGCGAAGTCGTTGAGGAATAATTCAATAGATACACTATTGCCACATTCTCCGTGTCAGATTCTTTGCATAGAGCCGTAACAACTCGTTCAGCGCAGCGTTATAAACGTGCCGAACCTTGCCGTTCGGCGCGGCGGCCGCGAGTGCCGCTTACCGCCGCCGCTCATTATGTGCCCGGAATCGCCGGAATGCGGCTTCGCGCTGTGCTCCCGCACGGCGCCCTGACCCCGCGTAGCCGTCCGGCAGAGACCGAAGGGTACGGCGTTGTGCTGCCGTTCCTCTTCGCCTCTGGCGGCGAGGATAGAGAGGAGGCAACGCCGGCTTCTTGCCACTCGCTCATGGGCGGCTGGTCCCCGCACCCTTGCGCCATATCCTGCCGCCGCACGCTTGCGCTCCTTTCTCGCGATGGTTTCAAGCGGCGGCTGGCGCTCTTCGTACCCGTGCCGTGACGGCGCGGGTTCCGGTCTGTTCGGCGCCGTGTTGATCTTCACCAGGAATGCACACGGGATACACGGTCAGGGAGATTACTTATGAGACGCCTGTTCCTCGCGTGTGTGGCGCTCGCGCTCGTCTTTACGGCGTTGCCGCTGATCGCCGCCGACTCCCCTGCACGGGCGCAGACCCCGCCCACCGCGACTCCACCTCCTCCTACAACCCCCGATCAAGAAGCCTTACGACAGCAGTTCGGCGGCTGGCTTAACGGTCTGCAAGATGTTATCGGTACAATGAAGGCCAACCCCGCCACGGCGCAGGCGCTCGCCGCCACGGGCACCGATCCGAGCGGCCAGCTCGCCAGCGCCCAGCAGCAGGTGTCGCAGCTCACCTCCACGGATCTCGCGGCGCTGCAGACGGCCGTTTCCCAGAATCCGAACTGGCTGCAAATTCCCGGCGAACTCAAGGCGGCGGTCAGTCCCGGCGGGCACGCCACGGCCCTGCCGTCGCTCGGCATTCCCAATACGAGACTGCTGACCACGCGCGCGGTGCAGCCCGTGCGCCGGCCCTCGGCGCAGCAGTCGCAGTTCCTGGCCTTTGTGCGCAGCTATAACGGCGGGCCGTCGCCGGCCAACCAGCAGGCCGCGCTCGACGCCTTCAATCCTTTCCGCCCGAATACAGCTCCGGCCGCGCTGGACGATACGCAGGGCACCTTCGTCGATAGCTGCGAGAGCAGCACCGGCGGCTCGGCGCCCAACTTCAAGGCCAGCGAGCTGTTCCAGGACGCCTTCATCGCCAACCAGGTGCAGAGCGCCATCCAGGCGATCATGCTGGCCACACCGGGTGTGTTCGCCGCCTTCATCGGCGTCGATGTGCCCACCGGCGTGAAGATCGCCGAGGCCGCCGCCTGGGGCGTGGCCAACGTCGCCTTCCTCGTGCTCTCGCAGCTCGACGCGATCGCGCTCGACTGCGCCCAGAACTACTTCCAGGGCATACAGGTCGCCACCCTCCCCACCGACCCGAAGAACCCGAGCAGCAACGTGCCCGGCTCGTCGGAGCAAAGCGTGCTCGATCTGATTACGAAAGCCACCGGCACACAGCAGCAGATCACGGCCGTCCAGACGACGACCGACACGATCGAGAACTGCCAGATTCAGGGCAAGACCAGCGGCGCGCCCCAGGCGGGGCCGAACTGCGCGCCCGGTTTGCTCTCGCAGGCCAACACACTCAATACGACGCTGACCACCGACAACGGCCAGGTCGACGAGATCCAGGACGATACGCAGGTGACGCAGACCTACGTCAACGCCCTGGACAACACGGAAAACACGATCCTCACCAAGGCAAAGCAGGCGATCACCAACCTCAACGCCTTCCAACTGCTCCAGATCCAGATGGAGATCGAGGCGAACCTCAGCCTGCACGGCAACAACCCGATCGGCCTGTTCGAGACGCCGAAGGCGCAGGGCGGCTATCTGGAGATGGTCCACGACATCGTGAAGACCGAGATCCAGAACGAGATCGCCACGGGCAAGGGCGTCGGCAACGCACAGTCGTACCTGTCGCAGGGCGAAGCGGCGTTTGCCGCCGGCCAGTTCAAGACCGCGTACGGCTTCTACGCGAAGGCCTACCAGGATGCCACGAAGTAAGCGACGGCTCCTCGGCCAGCCGGTCACCCGCCTTGTGAGGAGAACTGAGTAATGAAACGCTGGCTCATCATCATCGCGGCCGTCGCGCTGATCGTCGCGGCGCTGCCGTTGATCGCGGCCGATTCGCCCGCCGTCGTACAGGGCGCCGGCCCCAATGCCACGCCGCAGGCCGGCAACCACGGCAACGGCAATACTGCCTCGCCGCCGACGAACGGCGACGACGAGAACTTCCGCAAAGACTTGAAGACCTACTTCGCCGGCATGCAGGACGCGTGGAACGCCCTGCAGCAGAACCCGAATACGAGCCACCATCTCGGCAAGAACACCGTGCATGACCCCGGCTCGGCGCTGAAGATCGCGCAGCAGCACGTCGATTCGCTCAACGCAACCGAGCTGCGCGAGTTGAAGAAGCGCTTCGGCCAGGACTCTGCCTGGCGCGACCAGCCGGAAAAGCTCAAGGCGCTGATTACCAGCGTCGGCCCCGGCAACGGCGCCGGCCCCGGCGGCGGTGGTCGGCACAGCAGCGCCCTGCCGGGCAACACTGCTGGTGGCGGCAACGCGCTGGCGAGCGCGGCCATGCCCGACTACGCCATGCCCGCCTCGCTGACCGCACTGTTCGGCTCGCTGGCCAGCACGCCGCTGCATGTTGACGCGCGGACGGTGGAAGACGCGCTGGCAGTAACGCCGGCCGCAGGCTTCCCCGAGCCGTATCTCGCGCCGGACTGCAACAGTCCGGGCAACGCGAAGACGCTCTTCTACGCCTATTGGGCCGCGGCCGACGCGGCGGCCATCGCCAACGCCATCGCCTCCGGCGCGCCGGACGGCGCCGACTTCGCCGCGGTCACGATCGTCGCCGGTGTCGCCTTCGGCGTGGCCAACGGCATCGCGATCGAGCTGCAGAAGGAGCTGACCTTCGCCACGGACTGCATCACCTTCGCCTTCAACCAGCAGTTGATCAGCACCTTCCCGCAGGATCCGAGCAACCCCGGCAGCTTTATCCCGGCTTCCTCACAGATCAGCATCAATGCGCTCGCCTTACTCTCCGGCCAGATCCAGACCATTCTCAACAACGTACAGAACGACGTGAATCTGATCACCCAGGATCTGGCCAGCCTGATCAACAAGCTCGGCACCGCGCAGAACACGGCGACGCAAATCAACAACACAGCCACCGTGCTGCAAGGGCAGACCGACACCTTGCAGACCACCGTTGGCCAGCCCAACGACGGCACGGACAACACCTCCAACGGGCTGGCGAACGACATCAACGGACATATGGACACCTTGCTCGGCAACATCTCCGCCTTCCAGGCGCTGAGCATCCAGATGGAGATCGAGCGCAACCTGGCCGTCTCCTCGCAGCCGCCGCTGGCGATCTTCGCGTTGCCGAAGGCGAACGGAGGCTATCTGGAGACGACGCGGGCGATCGTGGCGAGCACGATCGCCAACCTCACGGCCGCGGGGCAGGGCGTCGGAAACTCGCAGTCGTTCCTCTCCCAGGGCGACGCCGCGGCAGCCACCGGCCAGTTCGAGACGGCGTACGAGGACTACGCCACGGCGTATCAGTCCGCGGTGCAGTAAGCGCTGGTCCGGCCTCTCTCCCGTAGTGGCCGGCGTTTGGCGGCGGGACGGCACGCGTCCGTTCCGTCGTCAAATGCCGAACCGGCAAAGCGAGGATCGCGTGAGACAAGAGAGACAACGCACCCGCGGGGGATGCGCCTTACACGGGCGCTCCCGCTTCCTGCTGCTGGGCGCTATGGCGATGGTTGCGCTCGCGCTCATGCAGCCGGGCAGCCGCCGCGCCATCGCGGGCAGCGCCGCGACGGTCAGCGGCATCAACCCGCACATCGCCTTCTTCTCCGACACGCCCAGCGTGACGATCAGCGGCGGCGGCTTCACCGGCACTGCCGCGAACGGCGTGCATTTCGGCACGGCCGCCTCAAGCGACGCGGTTGTGATCAGCGACGCGCAGATTGCGGTCACCGCCCCGGCCGGCAGCGCCGGCACGACCGTGGACGTAAGGGTGGACAACGGCAACGGCCTCAGCGCGACGAGCGCGGCCGACCAGTACACCTACGCGCCTGCCCCCAGCGCCGCGAGCATCAGCCCGGCGCTGGTTTTCAACGACGTGGGCACACCAGTCACCGTGAACGGCACCGGCTTCGCGCCGAGCATGGGCACGACTGCACTCTCGATTAACAGCGGCACAGTGACGAACACGGCGACGGATACGACAGTCAAAGGCACGGCGCCGGCCGCGAGCGGTGTTACCGGCAGCGTGCCCGTCAGTGTCTCCGTCACGCTTACCGGCGACACGAAGTCCGCCACTGTAGTGGGCGGCCTGACCTACGTCGCGCACCCGGCGGTTTCGGGCATCGTGCCGCCGAGCGGCCCGGAGAAGGGCGGCACCAACGTCCAGATCAGCGGCAGCGGCCTGATGCCGCCCTCCGGTGCGACGACGACGGTGAACTTCGGTACCCACGCGGCCGCCAGCTTCACCACCGTCTCCGATACCGAGATCGACGCGGTTTCGCCCGCGGTGCCATCGGGCACCGGCACGGTGGACATCACCGTCACGGTTACGCTGCCGGGCGGCGCGTCGGAGACGAGCGCCACGGGTGCCGGCGATAAGTTCACCTTCGTGCCAGCGCCCATCGTAACCAGCGTGACGCCGAGCACGGCGCCACCGGGCACGAACACGGACGTGACGATCGGCGGCCAGAACTTCCAGGACGGCGCCATCGTCCTGTTCGGCCCGTCCGACGGCTCCAACGGTTCGCCCAGCAACCCCTTCCCCAACGATCTTTCGGCTACCGCGGTGGACGTCGCCGGCAGCACGAGCATCTTTGCCACCACGCCGGCCAGCCCGCCCGGCGCGACGAACGTCGTCGTGATCAACCCCGACGGCCAGTTCGGCGTGCTGAAGTCGGGCGACGCGAACCACTTCGCCTTCACCGGCTCGCCACCGACCCTCGCCGCCACGCCGATCAGCCCCACGAGCGGCGGCACACTGGGCGGCGACACGGTCACGATCACCGGCAGCGGCTTTCAATCCGGCGCCATCGTGACCTTCATGTTCCCCAGCCCGACGACGGATCCAGGCGCACGCGGCACCGCCACGAGCGTCAACGGCGCCGGCACGACGATCACCACAACGACGCCGATCCACAAGGCCGGCGCCGTGAACGTGGTGATCACGAATCCCGACGGCGGCAGCGTCACCGCCGCGAGCGGCTTCACGTTCACCAACTCGGCCGCGCCGACGATCGCCTCGCCGCTCAGCCCTGCCACCGGCAGCTCGGTCGGGGGCACCCAGGTGACGATCACCGGCACAGGCTTTGCGCCCGCCGCCACGGTGACCTTCGGCGGCACGCAGGCGCCCTTGGCCACGGTCATCGGCCCGACGAAGATCATCGTCAACGCCCCGGCGCACGCCGCCGGCGCGGCGGATGTCTTCGTCACCAATCCGGACGGCCAGAGCTCGAATACGCTGACCGGCGCCTTCACCTACAGCGCCGGAGCAGCGCCCACGCTGAGCGGCTTCGCCTCCGGCAGCGCCACCAGCGGCCCGACCACGGGCGGCACGCAGGTACAGCTCAGCGGCAGCCACTTCGTGGCGGGCGCGAACGTCACCTTTGGCGGCTCGGCCGGCAGCAGCGCCAGCGTCAACGGCGCCGGCACGCTGATTACGGTCACCACGCCAGCGCACGCGAGCGGCGCCGTCGACGTAGTCGTCGTCAATCCGGACGAACAGAGCTCGTCCGCGCTGACGGGCGCCTTCACCTACAACGCGCTGGCGGCGATCTCACTCACGAAGCTCGACGTCACCACGGGCAACACGTTGGGCAACACGGCGGTCAAGCTCACCGGCACCGGCTTCGCGCCGGGCGCCAGCGTGGTCTTCGGCAGCACCGTCGCGCCGGCAGCAGCGACCACGCTCGCGAGCAGCACGGAGATCGACACGCTCACACCGGCGGGCGTCTACGGGCTGGTGGGCGTCACGGTGATCAATCCGGATGACACGGCGATGCATCCCGACCGTGCCACGCTGGCCAACGCCTTCACCTTCACGCCGGCGCCCGCGCCGACGATCACGAGCATCAGTCCCACCAGCGGCGCCAAGGGCACGGTGATCACGATCACCGGCAGCGGCTTCGCCTTCGACAACCCGGCGAAGCTGGCCGACGGCACGACCGATCCCTACGCCGGTGCGAACTCGACGGGCACCGCCTTCGTGACGATCGGCGGCGTGGCCTTGCAGCCGCTGCCGCCCGTCAGCCCGTCGATCGTCTCACCGCCGATCGTGCAAAGCGCCACGAAGATCCAGGGCATCGTGCCGTCGTTGCCTGGCGGCGCGGCGGACATCGCGATCACGAATCCCGACCACCAGGGGGTGATTCTGAAGGGCGCCGCAGACGCCAACGGCCCCGGTTTCTTCTACCCGACGGACACGACACCGCCGACCACCACGGCCACGGCCGCGGCGCCCGCGGGCTACACCTTCGGCACCTGGACCAACAAGAACGTGATCGTCGCGCTCTCCGCCACCGACAATGCCGGCGGCTCGGGCGTCAAGCAGATCACGCTCAGCGCGGCGCCGGTCAGCGGCTTCAGCGGCCAGACGATTCCGACCTCGACTACGCCGGGCAGCAGCGCCACGGTCAACATCACCGTCGAAGGCAAGACGAACCTGAACTTCTTCGCCACCGACAACGCCGGCAATGTTGAGGACGGCACGAAGCCGGCCAACACGGTGGCGATCTGGCTCGATAAGACGCCGCCTGTCATCGCGATGAGCGCGACGATTCCGAACGGCAGCGGCACGCAAACCTACAACTCCGGGCAGCCGACCAACCAGAACGTGACCGTCACGTTCACCTGCACGGACGGTGGCTCGGGCGTGAACACGCTGAGCTTCAGTACGGCCTCGTCGAACACCACGAGCGGCACGAACCCGCTGGCGGTGACGGTGAACAGTACCGGAGACAACCAGTCGGTGACGGCCACCTGCACCGACGTGGCCGGCAACAGCGCCACATCGACGTTCACCGGCATCAACATCAACAAGAGTGCACCGGTGATCACGGCTTCGGCCACGGCCGGCGGCCAGCCCTACGTGCCGGGTACCTGGACGAACCAGGCGGTGACGGTGACGTTCAGTTGCACGCCGATCGCCGGCGGCACGCAGATCGCCTTCGTCACGCAGCCGATTCAGATCAACACGGAGCAGCATAATGACCAGGTCAGCGGCAACTGCAGCGACGCCGCGGGCAACGGCGCGACGATTACCTTCCCGGCTGACCCGGCGAACGGCATTGATATCGATATGACGCTGCCGAAGGCCTCGGCCGCGGCGACGACGATGGACAACGGCGGTCATACCGTGCCCTACACCGCCGGCGCCTGGACGAACCACGACGTGATCGTGACCTTCAGTTGCCAGGATCAGGGCGCCATCCAGTCAGGCGTGCCGCCGACCGTCACCAGCGGGCAGGCGTTCCTGAGCCCGCCCGTGACGGTGACGGCGGAGGGCACCACCAGCTCGGTGACGGGTAACTGCAGCGACGCGGCGGGCAACGAGGCGAACCCGCCTGCCTTCTTCGGTCCGATCCTGATCGACAAAACGCCGCCGTCGTGCGCGGTTTCGGTCAACCCGAACCCGATCGGCCCGTCGAACGGCAAGCTGGTGACGGTGACGGCCAACGTGGCGGTCAGTGACCAGCCGGGGCTTTCCGGCGCAAACGGCTTCCAGCTCGTCTCGGTGACGAGCAACAATCCGGCCACCGCCGGCAGCGACATCGTCGGCTTCTCGCCGGGCACCGCCGATACCACGGGCCAGTTGCGGGCCACGAAGGGGAGGATCTACACGTTGACGTACAAGGCCTTCGACGTGGCCGGCAACGTCAGCACCACGTGCAGCGTTACGGTGGCGGCCAGATGACCGATGGCTGAGCCGTGCCGCGCGGGCGCGGCACGGGCGGCACAAAGCATCGGGACATGGCCAGCGGCGGGGCGCATCCGGTCTGTCGGATGCGCCCCGTGCGTGTCGTCGCCCGCTGCCTCCCCGGGCATCCCCACGAGGTGCGGTCGCAACCGTCAGCCGCATGGAGCGATGCCGCGACAGCACGTTCGCGCGCGGTGTTACTAAACTGTTACTTGTACCGTGCAAAGATATTGCGTTGTAGCCACGATATTGATATAACCCAGTTGTGAGGCGGCGCTGCGATCCGCTCCCGGTTTGCAGGGGCGGGGTGGCCGTCAGCCGAACCTTGACCCGGTTCGCACGCTGGACAAGGGCAAACCCATCGAAAGGTGGGGGCGCAAAGTCTCGGGCCTACCTCCGCGTACGGGCGCTCGCGGGCGCCGGCGGCGCGGATACGGCGGCCGGACTGCCGCAAGCCACTGCGAAGACGTTCCCCGAAAGGGACCGCTCTTCGGCGGCCATTCCCTTTTGTTCTCTCATCGCCGTGACACGGCGATCTGAGAAAGGAACGTCTGTGTTTGCCTCCGTACGCACTCTTCCCCGCACGGCCCTTGCCCTGTCGCTCGGCGCGGCGCTGCTGGCCTCGGCACTGCCGGCCATCCGATCCGGCGCAACACCTGTTCACGCCGAGGGCGCCATCGTCAACTGCGATGTGCCCGACAGCCAGCTCGCGGTCGACCCGGAAGAGCAGGCGCTGCTCGACATGCTAAACGCCTACCGCGCCCAGAACGGCCTCAGCCAGCTGCAGTTCGATCCGTCGTTGCAGCGTGCAGCGGCGTGGAAGGCCATGGACATGGCCAACTTCCGCTACACGGCGCACGACGACAGCTTCCGTAGCTGGGACCAGCGCTTCCGCGACTGCGGCTACTCGTCGCCCTACGCCTTCATGGCGGAGAACCTGGCCGGCGGCTATGCCACGGGGGCGCAGACGCTGACCCAGTGGGAAACCTCGCCGGTGCACAACGCGAACCTGCTCAACGGCACGATGAACTTCATCGGCCTGGTGCGCTACCACTCGCCCAACCCCGGCGACCCGTACGGCTGGTATTGGGTACTGGAACTGGGCAGCGACGCCTAGAGCACCGGTCAAGTAGTCAGGCAGCGCGAGCGAGCACATGGAGGTTGTGCACCACGGCGACGCGGCGGAGGTCGAAGAGATTCTTGCGCTCGCCAATGTAGCGGGCCCGGTCGCCTTGCCAGC
>Ga0207416_1000959_pt1 | contig 42525 bp, 34 predicted proteins | sample PaiPotPPM11metaG_FD_184107 | JGI IMG/M metagenome (GOLD analysis project Ga0207416, IMG submission 184107) | Iron sulfur acid spring bacterial and archeal communities from Banff, Canada, to study Microbial Dark Matter (Phase II) - Paint Pots PPM... ...
CCGTGCCGGCTTCTGCGGTATGTGTGGCTCAACCTGAGGCCGGTACCAACTTGTATGGTCGCGCGGCGTGGCGTATGCTGAGCGTGATGTGGCTACTCGCTGGCGCCTTAGTGAAGCGGTCGGCGTAGCCGGCCATAGTGCAGCAATGGATGAGGTTAGTGACAGCGTGAACCGCGACGATGCCTATGCCCTCCTGACGGAGTACACCAAGAGCGAGAGCCTCCTTCGGCACTGCCTCGGTGTGGAGGCGGCGATGCGCGCCTACGCGCGCCATTTTGGTGCGGACGAGGAGCTTTGGGGCATCACCGGGCTGTTGCACGACTTTGACTACGAGCAGCATCCCACGCAAGCAGAGCATCCCATGTGGGGCTGCCGGCTCCTGGAAACGAAGGGGTATCCACCTGAGATCATACACGCGATTCAGGGGCATGCCGAGTACCTGAACGTGCCGCGCGTCTCACCGATGGATAAGGCCCTCTTCGCGGTGGACGAGTTGGTTGGTTTCCTCACGGCGATGGCCTACGTCCGCCCGACGCGCAACCTGGACGGACTGGAGCCATCCTCCGTGCGCAAGAAGATGCGAGACAAGGCCTTCGCCCGGGCCGTCAATCGTGACGACATCACCCAGGGCGCCCAAGAGCTCGGCGTCGACCTCGACGAGCACATCCGCACCGTCGCCGCCGCCATGCAGGGCATCGCCCCTGCGCTCGGATTCGCCGCGAGCCTGTAATCTGGACGACCCGCATAGGGGCAGGGTGCTGGCGCCGAGGGGCGGCGACTGCGCACCCAGAGGGTACCCGCCGCCAGAGTACGCGACTGCCGTCGGGACAATCTGCAAGGCCGGCGCCGGACAACGTAGCCGAAGTTCCTCCTGGAGCCGATCGTCGCACCGCAGTGCCGGACTCTGGCGGCGGGTACCCTCTGGGTGCGCAGTCGCCGCCCCGGCACAGCCTTCACCGATATCTTACCTGTCACCCGTAACGCAATACCCCAGCCCTAATCCCCAACCCCCGCCCGGTGGCATACTGAATGCATGCCCTGAGCAACACTGGGCGAGCCTATCTCTAGGGATCCTTGAGGGGACGGGGCCACGGGAGATGCGGCATGGCGGTATCCGTGCGAACGCCGCCAACGGGCGATGCCGATCGAGCGTCCGCCGTGGAAGCCCGAACGCAGGCCATCGGGCGAGACCTCATCGCGGCCATCCAGCGTCAGCCGGAACGTCCGATGGACTGGCTGCAAGACCGGTTTCTGGTCGCTATCGCCGAGGATGAAACGCTGCGTACGTCGCTGCTGCGCTTCATCGATGTCCTTGCCGCCCTGGATTTTGACCGCGGCGGCGAGCTCACCGCGCGACTTGCTCGTGAGTACTTGCAACGTCCGCTGTCGCGACTGCCCGCGCCGTTCCGCTTGATCGCCGAGATGGCACGATCGGCTCCCGCGCCGGCACGGCTCATCCGCCTTGCCGCGGTGAGGGCGACGACGGCCATCGCCGATCGCTTCATCGTCGAGCCAGGCGAGAGGTCAATGGCCGGCGGCGCCACCCGGGCGCTGCGGGTCTTGCGACGGGAAGGACGCGTGCCGAGCTTCGATGTGCTCGGGGAGCACGTCGCCGGCGACGATGAAGCAGCCGCTTACCTTCAGCGTTACCTCGACCTTATCGCCGAGCTGGGCGGCCAGCCGGAGGCGGGCTCTTGCACCGCGGGCGGCGTGCGCAGCCTCCAGGTGTCGGTGAAGCTCTCCGCGTTAGCGCCGATCTTCGACCCGGTCGACCCCGAAGGCACGCTGAATCGTGTGCGGGGACCGCTGGAGCGGATCGTGGAGGCCGCGGCCAGCGCGGGCGTGGCGGTGACTATCGACGTGGAGGAGTATCGCCTGCGCGATCTCACCTGGCACATCGTCCGCTCCGTGTTCGGCGCGACGGGACGCTTCCATGACTGGCCGGACGTTGGCGTCGTCCTGCAGGCCTATCTTGCCGATGCCCCTGGGCAGCTCCAGGCGATGCGTGCCTTCGCTGCCGAACGCACCTCGCCCGTTCAGGTGCGGCTTGTCAAGGGCGCCTATTGGGACTATGAGCACATCATCGCGGAGGCCGATGGGTGGCCCTCGCCGGTGCTGGCGGTGAAAGCAGCCACCGACGTGCAATTCGAGCGTCTGACCTGGCAGCTAGCCGAGGCGTATCCGCGAATCCGCCTGGCCGTGGGCAGCCACAACGTCCGCTCCCATGCCTCTTCCGAGGCGGTAAGAGAGGCGCTAGGACTGCCGGAGGGCGCCATCGAGCACCAGACGCTGTTCGGCATGGCTCCAAGGGTGAGCCGGGCGCTCCGAGGGACGGGCTGGGTGGCGCGCGACTACGTGCCGGTGGGTGATCTTCTGGCGGGTATGGGCTATCTGGTCCGCCGCATCCTGGAGAACTCCTCCCAGACCGGATTCCTGCTGCAGAGTCGCGGCGGCGCTCCATTGCACGAGCTCCTGCGCAATCCGGCTACCCTGCTGGGCACGGAGCCGGTCGCGGCCGGCGCGGCTGCCCACACGACCGCGGAGCGGGAGTTTCGGAATAGCCCGCCGGTGCGATTGTTCCTCTCCGAGGAGCGCGACCGCTTCGCGAGCGCGGTCGCCCAGGCGGAGCAGAGCCAGGGACGGCACTTTGCGCTCGACCTACCGCCGACGAGCGGCCCTCGCCCGATGCTGCGGCCGCTCAACCCCTCGTCGCCCGATCCGGCTCGGCCGGCGGTCGAGGTGGAGGCGGCCACGATGGGCGACGTAGGGCCGGTTCTCGCCAGGCTCCGCGACGGAGCCGAGAGCTGGGGCAGGCGACCGCTGGCGGAGCGAGCCGGCATCCTGCGACGAGCCGGCGACCTGCTGCTGAGCCGGCGGGACCAGCTCGCCGCGGCCATTGTGATAGAAGGCGGCAAGAACTGGGCCAACGCCCTGGGCGATGTCGACGAAGCCGTGGACTACCTGCGGTATTACCCCTGGCTGGCCGGGCGAATGTCTCGCCGGCTGGAGACCGACTCTGTGCCCCGAGGGATCGTGGCGGTGATCCCGCCCTGGAACTTTCCGCTGGCAATCCCCTGCGGCATGACCACCGCCGCGCTAATCACCGGCAATGCGGTCGTGCTGAAGCCTGCTGAGCAGACGCCGGGCATTACCGCGCGATTGGTCCAGCTCTTACGCGAGGCCGGCGTACCCAGGGATGTCATCGTCCACTTGCCCGGCGACGGCGAAACCATCGGCGGCGCGCTGGTGAGCAGCCCACTGGTCGACATGGTCGCCTTCACCGGCTCGCGCGACGTTGGCGCCTGGATCGCCGAGACGGCGGCCGGTACCATCACCGCGCGCGGCCGCCTCAAGCACGTCCTGGCCGAGATGGGCGGCAAGAACGCCATCGCCGTCTTTCCCGACGCGGACCTGGACGAGGCGGTCGAAGGCATCCTGCAGTCGGCCTTCGGGCACGCCAACCAAAAATGCTCCGCCGTGTCGCGCGTCTTTGCCCATCGGGACATCTACGCCCGTCTGCGCCGGCGCCTCGTCGAGGGGGCACGTAGCCTGCCCGTTGGCGCCGCGACCGACGCCGGCACGTTCATCAACCCGCTCATCGATGCCGCCGCCATGGCGCGTGTTCGGGAGCTGGCCGGCGTCGCCAGGCAGGAGGGACGGGTCGTGCTGGACCGCCTCGACCGGACGCCGCCGTACCCCGGCTACGGCCTTGGTCCCCTGATCGTCGAGCTATCCCCAACCAGGCTTCGCGACGCGCGGACTGCCCAGGATGAGATCTTCGGTCCGGTGCTGGTGCTGGCTCCCTTCCGGAGCGAGCAGGAGGCGCTCGCGCTGATCAACGACACCGTCTACGGGCTGACCGCCGGCATCTTCAGTCGCAGCCCGGCGACGATACGGCGCATGGCGGCAGGCATCCGCGCCGGCAACATCTACGTCAACCGCGAGATCACCGGCGCTCGCGTGGGCGTGGAGCCTTTCGGCGGCATGGGGATGTCCGGCGCCGGGCCCAAGGCCGGCGGTGAGGACTACCTCTACGCCTTCGTGAGCCAGCGCGCCTCCGCCCCCAGGGAAGGCGGCGCAGCCTCGCCGGCGCTCCCAGCCAACGAATCCACCGTCGCCGGCCGCGATGCTGGTGTGGCCTGGCCCACGGTGACAGCGTGGTCCGACCCGGCCAACCGGCGAGCGAAGGCGCTCGCAGCGGCGGACCGTCTCCTGACCACCGGCGACGCGGGGCCGGCTCCGGCAAGCCTCAACGGGGTTCTGTCCGCCCTATCCCGCCAGGTGGCAGAGATACGTGAGGCGCAGCCCACCAATCCAATCCCCGGGCAGCAAACCAGCATCGACTGGTCGTTGCCGCGGGGGATCGGCGGTGTCGTCCTGGACGAGCGCGCCTCGCCCGAGACCCTGGCGTACCTCGTAGGGGCGGCGCTCCTGGCCGGCAACGGTATCGTCGTTGCTACGGCCCCGGTGTTGCACGGCGCCGCGCGCGCCCTCGTGCAGGCATTGCGACGTTCCGGCGTGCCGGCGCAATGTCTTGCCCTGCTGGAAGGTACCGACATTCCCGATACCGTGCCACCTGGCCGCTTCGACTTCATCGCGGCGGACGTGGCGCTGCCGCGCGCTCGCCGCCTGGCCGCGTCGCTGGCGCGGCGCTATCCGGGACAGCGGAATATGCCCGCCTTCCTCAGTGAGGCCGATGGGCCCGGCCTGGATGAGCCTGGTTTCCTCCGACGCTTCGCCTTGCCTCGCACCATCGCCATCCGAACCCTCCGGCACGGCGCGGACTTGGCGCTGTAGGCGCCACGTCGTTCGCGCAGGGCGCCGCCATAGATAGCCACCCTCAGGATCGATTCACCGAACGAGTTCGGTCCTGACTCAAGCGTGATGTTCAAGTGGAGTAGGAGAGACGTTAGACTATCGGACCGCTAGGGCATGCCGTACTGCCAAACCTCCCAAGCGCCGACACCCGGATCCTGGAACATCGCGGCCTCCGGACCACTCCCTTCGCATGGCCTGAGCGGGATGGCGATCCGCGCCCCGTCCTCGAACTCGACACCAATCTCCTTGCCGGCCGTGACGGTGACGGAGCAGACCTGCTTGGCGATGCGGTCGCACAGCAGATCGCGATAGCCGGGCGAGCCGCCCGCGTGGCGGACGCCGCCGACCTCCACCAGCGGATAGCGGTAGATAGTCAGCGTGGGACCGTCGAAGTGGAGTTGCAGGTAGTCCTGGACGAACTCCACCGAACTCAACTGCTCCCCGACGACCACGTCGAGGGCATGCCCCGTGCCCATACTATCCTCCTCTGCTCCTCGACTTGCTATCTCGCGCCGGCGACAACTCGAGGTGGGCCAACGGGTCACCCCGTGCGACGGTGCGACCCGTGTATGGATGGACCGTCTGTCCGTTAGCGTTCATGTAGACGACGTAGCCGTTTGGATAGCGGGGGATCGCTGCCATGACCCGTACGCCCGTAACCTTGGGGCTCAGTCCGAGGCCCCCGTGCCCACCAGTATACTGGAAGCCGAGCCCGTTCGCCGTCGGGGTCGGCCCCCCGGCCCCCTCCGGAACGGCGATGACGTCCCCGCCGGGACTCACGATGAACGCGGGCGGCTCTCCTCCCGAGCCAGCAGCGCTGCCGCCGGACACGGGAGGAATCGCATCGGCCGTCCGGCCGGTGCGGGAGGCGGCCGGACGGCAACCGCCGGCCCGGCCGCACTCTTCGGCATCGTCACCCCGACGAAGATGCGCGCAGCGACGACATCCCGTCCCTCGGTACACGCGGCCCAGCCCCCGTCCCCGTACCGCGCCCCCGGCGCCCGGATGCTGGCGCCATTGTAGTCCTCGTTGGGAAAACTGAGGGAAGCGGGGAGCCGCTCGGCGCAGTTCCCGTCCAGCTCGTCCCCCCTGCCGCGGCGGGTTGGCCAGGGCGACCATCGTCAGCGAGTTGGTCTCCCCCGCGATGTCCGCCTCGTTGCCGGTGGGGCAGGAGTTGTCGCTGGCCGGCACCGCCCCCGGGTCCTCCAGGGCTGCCACGTCGCCCTGCCCGTCGAACAAGTAGTAGTACGGCTGGCCGCCGAGGTGACGTTGGCCGAACTGGGGCCGCCCAACGCACTCCGCATCCCGGTTGGCTGGGCCAACCGCGGTCGCGCAGCCGCTATCGGAGCCGGCCCACTCCGGTCATATCCTCGCCCGCGCGGCTTGGCACCGGCCGGAGCGGCAAGAGATCGAAGACGCGGTCGTTGATGTAGCGACGCTTCGACTGGTCGAACTCAATCGCGCTTGCCGGTACTCGTCCCACCAGGTTGCCCATCCCCGCGAGCGCTTCCCACGACATCGGTTCGAGCCGATCAGCAAGCTGCCGAGCCAGCCGATAGACTACGAAGTAGTCCGGGTAGTCGTCGATGTCCTGGTCGAACGGGCAGTCGAAGAAATACCACTCGCCCTGGCGCTCCGCGACGAACGCCCGCGGGATGTCGTAGAAGTCGCGATACTGGATGGCCGACCATGACATGTTTGGAGCCTCACCCCCATCAGGCGATCCGGTGAGCCCGTGGCGCCGGATTCGGGATTGGTTCACCGAAAGGACTCGGGCCGGGCCCGAGCATGACATTCACATGGCGCTCGTTCAGTCTACCCGAACGGGTGAGCTCGGGGACGAACTCGACATGACCGCCCGCCCCACGGATCGCGGCAGCCGTCGTCACACGAACCTGCCCATGCGGGACGCCACTCGCCGCGTCCTCCAACGTGAGGCCGGCGGAGCCGGAGAAGACCGTGCCGGGGGCCGGCAGCTCGCCGCCGCCACCTCGAACCACCAGGTAGCGGTCCGGGACGAAGGATGGCTGCCGGCCGGGCCCGGGCTCGCCGGGGGCCTGGAAGATACCTGCCATTGGATCGGCGAAAGCCCCCTCGATGCCGATCACTACGGCGCTGAGGCCGAGGAAGCGGAGGTAGGGGGTCGGCGCCGGGCACCGTCAGCGGCGGAGAGTTCAGCCGTGGTTGTGTTGTTTCGCAGTGCCGGTGCCGCCTTCGCTCGCTGCCGCAAGCGGGTAGTATAGCTTCAGCCCATCCAGGGAGGCTGCGGCCCCCGGCGCAGCGGGTTGCCCAGCGCCGCCACCGTCAGCGGGCTGGTCCCGCCCGAGAGGTCCGCCTCGTTCCCCATCGGGCAGTAGTCGTAGCTCGCCTGCACCTGCCCCGGGTCCTCCAGGGCCACCACGTCCCCCTGCCCGTCGAACAGGTAGTAGTACTGCGGCCCATTCAGGTAGCGCTGCGCCACGGGCGTCCCGTACGGGTCGCGCACGATCCAGCGTCTGACGATGGTCGGGTTGGCTAGCTCCCTCAACTCGCTGTAGAAGTAGCCCGACAGTTCCGGTAGGCGCCAGGTCTGGACCGTCGCGTAGTTGGCCCGCCCATCGGTCCAGCCCCGCGTCAGCGGCTCGTCCTGCCCCGGTCCCGTCCAGGTAATGGCGACCGAGTTGTGGTTGACGTCGATCACCTGCCAGGTCTGGTTGCTCGAGTAGTAGCCGATCGTCAGCCGGGGGATGCCCTGGCCCGGGGAGATGAGCCGCCAGGTGGGACCGGGCTGAAGCACCCGCGTCGAGAGGATCGTTACACGGCCGCCGTCTCCTCCAGCAGCTCGATTATGCTGGAGATCATTTCCCCCTGCCACGCTTCATGGGGCTCCCCACCCAGGCATCGGCGCAGTATCTCGATCGCTTTCGCCTTGTCCACACCAGCGATGGGGCCTTGGAAGGCCTCTATCGCCGCTAGTGCCATCGCCATTTGCTCATAATTCCCGGCGCACACGACCTCGGCGAGATCAACCACCGTCGACCTCGCATCCAGCGTGCCCAGCGCGTAGAGGAAGGTCCCGCGGTTCGCGCCGTTCTTCGGGTCGCGGATCTGCTTCAAGAGCGGCGGAATGGCCGCCGGGTCCTTCAACTCGCGCAGACCGACGGCGGCGGCGTTCTTCACCGTGTGGTTGTCGGAGGTGTCGAGCAGCAGCACCAGATGGGGGACCGCCCTCGCATCGCCCAGGTCTCCCAATGCATGGGCCGCCGCGATAGCCTCCTCCCTGTGCCCGCTCCCAAGCTTTCCAATCAGGGCGTCGAAGGTGTCCATCGAAATCTGCCTCCCGAATGTGCCCGCGACAAAGGCCAATTCGCACCAGCGACATTATCCCACGGTGTGGCCGCGGGACGACCCGAGGCGTTCCCTCTTGCCGCCGGGGGGCGCGGCGACACCGCGCCGCTCCATGCCTATGGCGACCTGCGCATCATCCCTTCGGCGCGCTCGGCTTTCCTAGGTCCACCCACTCTTGGTAGGCTTCTTCGGCCTCTTGCCTGCTGCCGATGTCCTGCCCCGTCTGCTCTTTGCCGACACGGTGCCACCAATCCCAGAATTGCTTGTCGTTGACGCCGAAGGTCCGGTCGCGCTGCGCAATGGGCATGGCCGACGGTTAGAGCGCGCACTGGCCCGTGGTGCGTACATCAGGGGAGAGCAACACGGCTACTGTTACCTCGGCCGGCCACGCGCCAAGTTGATGATCGGTTCCTGCCAGGACATCGGCAGTCCTCTTCAGTTCGGCCGATCGGCGCCCTCCATTTGCCGTTCCAGCCCGGACAGGAACCGGTGGTACTCGGCATTATCAGGTGCGCGCTCGACGACGCCGCGGACCTCGGTCAGCGCCTCCCGCCAGGATCGCCGGCCGGCCAGCGCGTAGCCCAGCCCGTAATGGGCATGCGCCGACGCAGGGTCCCGAGTGATCGTCGTCCGGAAGGTCCGCTCGGCCTGTGCGTAGCGCCCTTGTCGCAGTTCGACGTGGCCGAGGGTCAGCAGCAGGCCCGTATCCTCGGGCGCTCGCTCGCGAGCTTCGCGAAGCAAGCTCTCCGCCTCGTCCAGGCGGCCCTGCTCGCAGACCGCCCAGGCCAGGTTCAGGAGGAACTTGGGCGTCTCCCCCGGCGGAGGCTCGCGCTCCAGCGCCCGCCGGTAGGCCGCCTCGGCCTGGACGAATTGGCCCTGCTCCCATTCCAGGTCGCCGAGCGCGGCGGGCAGGAGGGGGTCGTCGGGGGCGGCGCCGATCCCTGCCTGGTAGGCGGCTCGAGCCTGCGCGACGTTGCCCTTCCGCAGGTTCGCCAGGGCCAGGGCGCGGTGGCCCTCGCCCCAAGTCGGGTCTGCCGCGACCGCCGCCTTGGCCAGGAAGATCGCCCCGGCATACCGCTCCGACTCGATCTCCCGCCACAAATCCTGGGTCAGGCGCACCGATACGGCCCGGCCGCGCTGCGAGCGCAGGAGCCGGAGCCCGGTGCGCTCCAGGAGTGCCGACGCCCCATCGCACGCCGACACGATCAACCGGCGAAGGCTTGCCATGCTCGCCCCATACCAGTCGCCGCGGCCTTGGCCGCCTCGGACCTTCCCCCTGGGAACCATCGATCGTTGAGCGCGATCATGGCTGCCGGCGACGCGGTCGGTCCTTGTCCAGCGATGTCACCCCGCCGAGGCCCGTCGCCGCTCCAACTGGGCCAGGAACTGCTTCGTATCGCGATTGCCCGGCTCCAGTTCGGCGGATCTCGTGGCCGCGGCCACCGCCGCGTCCAGCCGTCCGAGGTCGGCCAGGGCATAGGCGAGATCCAAGTACCCCCGGGGCGACGACGGGTCGCGCCCGGTCGCTTCCTGGAAGTCGGCGAGCGCCTCCTCATACCGCCCCTGCCGCAGCCGCACCTCGCCGTGCGCCAGCAGCAGCCGGACATGCTCGGGGGCGAGCCCTCGCGCTTCGTCCAGGATACCCGCCGCTTCCTCAATACGCCCCTGCTGGAGCACAGCCATGGCCAGCTTGATCCGAAACTCGGGCAGTTCGGCGTGCCCCTCGGCCATGCCGACGACGCGCCGGTACCGGGCCTCCGCCTCGGTGTAGCGTTTCAGCTCGGCCTCCAGATCCCCGACATAAGTAAGCAACTGAACGTCGTCGGGAGCCTGCTGAAGGCCGCGCTCATAGGCCGCCCGTGCCCGCGCCGAATCGCCTTTGCGTAGGTGGGCCAGGCCGAGCATTCGATGGCCCTCTGTCCACGTATCGTCAGCCGCTATGGCGGATTCCGCGTAGCGCGCCGCCCCTGTGTAGCGATTGGCGGCGATCTCCTGCCAGGCGATGCGGGAGAGCGCCGTGGCGCTCTCCCGCGACCGATGCCCGCGCAGGTAGGCCAAAAAGATCTGCCGGAATAACCTGACCGGCGCGGCGGCCACTTCGCCTATCGAATGCCGTATGGTCATTGTTCCCAGCCACTCCTACCGACAGCCGTCTCTCCTGTCTGCATACGCTACCCCGTTCGGGCCGACGGGGCAAGTTGCTTGCTCATGCGTTCCCTGACAATATTCTTAGTATTCGTTCCGCAACGATTACTACGTTCGCTTGCCAAGGAAGGTTCCCACCCGGTGGAGGACCGAGCTCATGTTGCGTCACCTCCTGCGGAGGAGTCCAAGGTGTCCCGGTGCTGGCCTTAAACTGATCTGGGGGCGGGTACTGCCCGTATGGCTCGCCATTGAGCGTGAGTTGGGCGCCGCCGCTGAGAGTGCCGCCCGTGCCGGCGCCTGGCCCCTCTGCCGGGCCCTGGGCGTTCTCGCTGTTGGGGCCGCAGGCGGTGTTCTCCGGGTCGGCCTCGGTCGGGCACTCGTTGAGCAGCGTCCGCCGCCCCGACGTCAGGGACAGCCTGGCCGGTTGCAGCAGACCGAACTGCAAGGGCAGCCTGGTAGCGCGGACGAGGGGCAGCTGGGTGCCCGTCCCGTTGTAGTCCTCGGTGATGCCGCCGCCCGCGAGGTACATCTTCAGCCCGTCGACGTAGATCTGGGACCCCTGGCGCAGCGGGTTGCCCAGCGCGGCTATCGTCAGCGAGCTGGTGCCCCCGCCGAGATCGGCCTCGTTGCCGGTGGGGCAGTAGTCGTAGCTCCCCTGCACCTGCCCCGGGTCCTCCAGGGCGACGACATCCCCCTGGCCATCGAACAGGTAGTAGTACTCCTGCCCGCTGCCCGCGTACTTCTGGGCCACCGGGGTGCCGGATGGGTCGCGCACCAGCCAGCTCTCCACGGTGGTCGGCTGGGTCGGCTCCCCTACCCCGTTGTTGAAGTAGCCGGACAGCCCCAGCCTGCTCCAGTCGTTGACCACCGCGTAGTTGTGCCCCTGGTCCGTCCAGACCCGGCGCAGCGGCTCCCGCTGGTCCGGCCCCTGCCAGGTCATGATCACCGCGTTCTGGTTGACGTCGCTCGCGCTGTGCGTCTGGTTGTTCGGCAGGTAGCTGATGGTCAGCGGCTTGCCGGTGCCCCCGCCGTTGTTGCCCGTCTGGTTGCCCGCCGGGTCGTAGCTGTAGACCGCCGGGGTCAGCGGCTGCCCCTGAGTCCCGTAGGGTTGGATCTGGCTGATTTCGTTGGGTGCGCTAAAAGTGAGGTCGCTCTCATTGCTGTGCAAGGTGCCCTGCGAGGGGTCGGGGACGAGCTGCCCCTGGGCGTTCACCGGGTCCGCCACGATCTGGGTGCGGTTGGAGTTGCCGTCGTAGCCATAGACGTAGTCGTGGACCGTGCTCCCGTCCGATTGCTTGGTCACCAGCCACTTGGTCTGGCGGTTGAGCTGGTCGTAGGTGAAGGCGCCATTCACCTGGGCCACGCTCCCGCTCGGGCTCATCAGCGTCTCACTGTAGGTCTGCGGCAGCATGGTGTCGGCGCCGCCATTGGCATAGCTGTAGGCGAAGCTGGACAGTGTGGTCCCGCCGTTCATGCCGGCGATGCTGGTCAGCCGCCCGCTGTTGTCGTAGGTCTGGCTCATGACCACCCCGTCGGGGTAGGTGGTGCTGGTGCGCCGATGGTTCTGATCGTAGCCGAAGGTGGTGGTATAGCCGGTCTCCCTTAGGCTGGTCACCAGGTCCGCCTGGTTGTAGGCGTAGGTCACCGACAGGTACCCGGCGACGCTCTCGTTGTCGGTGAAGCTAGTGAGGTTGCCGACGCTGTCGTAGCCGTAGGTGAAGCCGTGGCCGCCGCCGTCGAGGATGGTCTTCTGGGTCTGGCGGTTCTGGGCGTCGTAGGTGTAGCCGGTGTTGTTGATGGGATCCTGCATCGCGGTCACGTTGCCGTCGTTGTCGATGGTGTAGGTGACCCCGGTCTGGCCCGAGCCGGTGTAGATGATCGCGGTCACGCGGTCGAGGTTGTCGTAGCTGTAGGCCGTCTGGTGGCCGTTGCCGTCCGTCACGCTGCCGGTGCGGCTGAGATTGTCCGGCACGACCGTCGTCGGGTTCATCGGGCCGGGCGGGGTGATCCTGGTTAGGTTGCCGCGGCCGTCGTAGCCGAAGCCGGTCGTGTTGCCGCGGGCGTCCACCGCGTGGTCCACCGTCCCGTTGCCGTTGTAATACAGGTTAGAGGTGTTCTGGGCAGGCAGGGCGTCGCGCACCTGCGTCAGGTTGCCGTTGCCGTCGTAGCCGTAGGTCGTCTGGTTGCCCTGGACGTCGGTGCTGCTGGTCGGCACGAAGAAGTAGGGGATGTTGGCCACCGTGCCGTAGACGGCGCTGGTGTGGGCGGGCGTGGGGAACTGGACCGAGGCCAGGTTGTTGTTGGCGTCGTAGCCGTAGCGGAAGGGCTGCCCCTTGGCGTCGGTGTACTGCGACAGGTGGTTGTCGGCCGTCCAGGCGTACTGGAAGTTGTTGGCGAGGGCGTCGGTCACCTGCTCCAGGCGGCCGAAGAGGTCGCTGGTGTAGGTCGTCTGGTGGTTGTTGGGGTCGGTCACCGTGGTGTAGAAGTTGTAGGGGAAGCCGGCCAGGTTGTAGCTAAAGCTCCAGGTGGCCGCCACTGGGCTGCCCGACCCGTAGGTGATGCTGGTCACCTTGCCGTTAACGCTCCCGTCGTACCCGATGACGGTCACGTTCCCGTTGGGATCGGTGATCTGGGTCAGGTTGTTGTTGCCGTCATAGGCGTAGCGGGTGATCTTGCCCGCCGCGTCGGTGTACTGGGTCAGGTTGCCGCTGCCGTCATAGCCGTACTGGTAGGTGCGGTTGGCCGGGTCGGTGATGGTGTTGATCTCGCCGTTGGTCCCGTAGCTGAGGCTGATCAGGCGTCCCTGCGTGTCGGTGATGGCGTTGAAGCCGCTGGGGCCGTAGCCGTAGCTGATGGTGTTCCCGTTCTTGTCCACGCTCCTGGTCGGATAGCCGGCCGCCGCGAAGTAGTCGCGCTCGCCCGTCGCGTGCCAGGTCAGCGTGTAGGTCCCGTCCCCGTTCTTGACCAGCGTGGTGTCCAGCCCGGGCGGCGAGAGGAAGTTGCCGCTCTGGTCCTGGGTGAAGGGCACGTAGTAGTTGCCTGCCACCTGCAGGAAGCCGGGGCTGGGGCCGTTATCCACGAACCACAGCCCGGCGTTCATCGGACTCAGTCCCCAGCGCTGCCCCACTCCCTGCGAGCCGATGTCCAGCGACTGGTAGGAGCGGTCCACCACGGCGTCCAGCCCCGTGCCGCGGATGGCCACGTCGCGGGCCTGCAGGATCAGGTTGCCGTTATTGAGGTTCACCGAGATGCCCATGCGGTCGGACAGGCCGTGGCCGGACAGGGCGTAGAACGGCCGCTCGCCCAGGAGGTTGGTCCACACCAGGTACATGTAGGGCTGCTGGGCGGCGGTGCAGCCGTTGGTGACGTTGCGCCCGCCGCCCGGGCAGAACTCGTAGTCCTCGTTGCCGGTCTCCGCCGCCTCCTTGATCAGCACGCCGTCGTCGGCGATCGTGCTCGTGCCCCAGCCGATCCCTAGCGCCGGCAGCTGGAACTTCACCCAGGTACCCAGGGTGCTACCCACGTTCGTTGCCTGCGCCGACACGGTGGAGTCGTAGTCGCCGTCGGACGAGGCCCAACCATTGCCGCCATCGTAGGTGTTCCAGGTCGCGCCGGTGGTCCAGGCTTGCGTGACCTTGTACATGTTGAGCGTGGTGGTGGCGCCCGACCCGTTCAGGGTGCCGTACAGGTAGAGGTTGAACTCGGTCCCCAGGATCTGGATGTTGTTGGGGGGCACGCTGAACTGGATCAGCCCATGGTCGGGTTGGCTCTGGTACATGCCCGCGAACAGGTAACTGTCGGTGCAGAAGCTGGTGGTCGGGTACGCGGCGGCGAGGTCGCAGTCCTGCACGTCGCCCCCGATGACGACGATCACCGGGTCGATGGTCACGGGGAAGGCCCGCGTCGGGTCGGCCAGCCACCTGGGGTCGGCGGCCAGGGTGATCGTTTGGCCAGCCGGACCCTGCCCCAGCGTGAGCGTCACGGCGCTGGTGCGCCGGCCACGCTTGTCCACCATGGAGGGCGCGGCGAAGGCCAGCGGCACGCCGCCCTTGCCGTCCACGAGGTCAATGCCGCCGCGGGGATTGGCGCGGGCGGTCAGGCCGGTCGTCGCGAGGGCGTAGGTGAACGTCGCCGTGGCCGTGGGGCCGGCCAGCACCAGGTCCTCCTCCACCGCGTCGCTGGCGGCGGCGTAAGCCACCGTCACGCCGGGCAGCACGTTCTGGTAGCTGAGGGCGCTGGCGGGGAGCTTGGCGCCGCCGGGGAGGGCCGCGCCGCCGATCGTGGCTACCGCGCCGCCGCTCGCGCCCAGCAGCGTCGTGCTGACCGAGACATTGCCCAGCTCCACTTTGAGTGGGCCGCCCACGCTGGCGGGCAGGTGGACGCGGTAGCGGTTGGCGCGGTTGGTGTAGGCGAAGCCGGCCGCGCTGTCCTTGACGAGGGTGTTGTCGATCGGCTGCCAGGCGCCGTTGGCGTCCTGGTAGTTCATCGAGCCGGCATAGTAGACGGTGCTGAAAGTGCCGTTACTGTTGGCGTAGGTGCGGCTGGTGCGCGTGCGCCTGCCCACCACCTCCGCCTTGGCGGTCGGTACCTGCTTGGCCGCGGGCGGCGCCCCGACCACCGGAGGTGGCGCGCCGGCCGCGCCGGCCTGAGGAATCGTCCCCGCCGCCCCGGGCACGAGCCCGAGCAGGGCCACCATGAGCTGGGCCACGACCAGGACCCGGAGCCAGCGAGCGAAGCCTGAGCGAGCCATGACCCCTTCCCTTCTTTCCCCCGTCAGATCATGGCAGGGGACCCTATCACGCCTCTCCCCACCGGTTCGGCAGGGACCAGAGGCGCGAGCGCGAAAATACGGACGCGACGCGATGATGGAACCTCACCGCGGTTCCGTCGAGCCGCCTCCCGGACTCGCGAGCAAACGACGCCGACCCGGACCAGCGCAACGGCGACGCTCGGCCCGTGCCATGCCGATAGCAAAGCGGACGGTATGGGCGATCCAGTCAGTCGGGCGGTCGCCCCCTCGGGCGCCGCGAACGCCGGACTGGATTAAGCGCCTCAACTATACGGCGCTCGTCAGCCTCGATCAATGGGCCATGGGTCCTATGCCGGCCGGGACCTCAGTAGGTGTATGAACAAGCGAGTTTGCCGGAGGGGAACCGAATGGGCATGGCATGTCCTTGCCGGAGGAGCTCATGACAGACTGCAAGTACCGCCGGTCGGGCCGCGCCGGGGGACCTCACCACCTGCCCTCCTCTCCGGCGCGGAGAGGAGGGACGCGGGCGGCGAGACCGGCTCGTACAGAGGGACAATAGCCCCGGTGCCCGCGGCGCCGCTGACGAGCGACTTACGTCCGCCGTCTGCTGGCCTGCGGCACGAGTCCCTCCCTACGCGCTGCTTCCGCCGCCTCGTGGCGACCGTGTACGCCCAATGTGGCGTAGATGCGGGTGAGGTGGTTCTTCACTGTCTTGGTGCTGATGTTGAGGGCCTCTGCGACCTGCTGATTGGAGTAGCCGCCCGCCACCAACTGCAACACCTCGCGCCGGTAGGGTGTCAAGATGGCGGCCCTCGGCCCTCTCGGCGCATGCTGGCAGCATAGCAACGAGACGACCGTCGCCTGCACCGCCGGGCCGAGCCAGACGTGACGGCCGCGCGCCACCTCGCGAATGGCGGCTGCCAGATTGGCCGCCGCGTGTTCCTTCAGCATGCAACCGGATACGCCGCTGAGGAGCAATGCCAGGATGTCGCTGGGCTCGACGCAGGCGAGCAAGGCCACGACCCGCACGGGCAGGCCCCTCGCCTTCAGCCGCCGAGTAACCTCTAGGCCAGAGAGCAAGGGGAGTTCCGGGTCCAGCACGACCACGTCCGGTAGCAGCGTCTCCACCAACCGCACTGCTGCCGCGCCGTCCGCGGCGTCCTCGACCACCTGGATGTCCGTCTCGGCCGCAAGGGTGGCGCAGATGCCTTTGCGAATCAGGGACTGACTGTCGGCAACGACCACGCGAATGGGTTCGACATCCACAGGTCCACCACGCCCTTCCACCGGCCCGGCCCTCCAGCGTCTCCGTGCGTCGTGCCGCCAGGTTCACGTGCCATTCAGCACGTTCTGTGCCAGGCAGGCGGCGCGACGACGGCTGGCCGGGTGGCTGGCCCCCGAATGCTCTTTGCCGTAGGCGACGGTGTCTCTTGCGGTCATGGGCGGGCGTACGCCGTACGCCCCTACCGTGGGTGGGCGGCGGGTAGGGGCGCATGGCATGCGCCAAGGTGCCACACCAACCCAATCGTCGGTTGGTTCTCTCCTAGAATTGGGGGCCGGGGGCCGACTCTGCACCAGCCGGGGCCGCCGTGGGCTTGCCGACCGGCTAGCGATCGAGCGCCCGCCGATAGGCCGCGACTGTGAGCGCGGCGGTGCGCTCCCAGGTGAACTGGGCAGACCTGGCCAGGCCAGCCTCCCGAAGCATGCTCTGCGACGTCCCGTTGCCACCCACGGCAACCATCGCCGCTGCCAGCCCGGCGACATCGTCGGGAGCGAACAGTCGGGCCGCATCGCCGACCACCTCCGGCATCGAGGACGCGTTGCTACAGATCACTGGCGCGCCCACTTGCATCGCTTCCAGCGGCGGCAGGCCGAAGCCCTCGTAGCGGGACGGCCAGCAGAAGGCGTCGCAGGCGGCGAGCAGGAGGCGTTTGTCTTCCTCTTTATAGTCGCCCAAGAACCGCAGGCGATGTAGCTGCAGCTCGGCGGCCAGCCGCCGGAGGTCCGGGAAGAAGGGGGGACGGCTCGGCATTGCCCCTGCCAGTACGAACGCGTGGCCGAGCAGGCGCGGCGCGGCTATCGACCAGGCGTGTAGCAGGGCGGGAACGTTCTTGCGAATGTCATTGCCGCCCGCGTAGAGAAGGAATGGGGTATCAAGACCCCAGCGGCGCTCGCATTCCTCACGTGCCACTGCCCGGTCCACTGGCTGTAGGGCCGGGTCGGCAGCCAGCGGGACCACGTCGACACGGCTTGTGGGGACGCCGAGCAGGCGGACCAGGTCGCGCGCCGAGCACTCCGAATCGACGATGACGCGCCGCGATTGCCGTGCCGTGAGCGTGACCAATCGCGTGTAGGCTTGCACGAGCGAGCCGCCGGCATAGTCGGGTAATAAGGCGGGTATGACATCGTGAATCGTCGTCACCACCGGAGTTGCCAAAACCAGCGGCGGCGCCCAATAAGGAACGTGCAGCAGGTCGGCCTTGAGTCGCCCCGCCAGCAACGGCACGGCTGCCTGCTCCCACAGCAACTTGGTCACGTTTTCCGTGCGCGAGCCGGCCTGAGGGGCCAGCAGGCCCCGTCCGGCGAACGGTGGTGGAGCGCCGAGTAGCGTTATGTCCAGCTCGGGGGCGACACTGCGAAGGGCCAGCAGCAAATGCCGGGCATACTGCCCACTCCCCGTATTCGGATTTTGCAGAAAGAGGGCGTTGAAAGCAATTCTCATTTGGTCTCGCTTCCACGAAGTCGAGGTGGCTTCTCAATGTCATCCTGAGCGGAGCGAAGGACCCCTGGCATGATCGTCGCCGCTGCGCGGACCCGTAAGTCGGCTAGCCTGGCTTGCCAGGGGTCCTTCGCTCCGCTCAGGATGACAGGGGAGGGACCCCCTAGCATAGGGAACCTCTGTAACTTTGGCTCTGGAATCACTCGGACGCCGGCGTACTGCGAAGCGTTTGATCGTACAGTTGCACGAGGCGCTGAGCGGCTCGTGCCCAGGTAAAGGTGGCGGCGCGGGCCGTACCCCGCGTAACGAGGTTCCGGCGCAGCTCAGTATCGTCGAGCAGCCGTCGTATCTGTTGGGTGATCGCGTCGAGATCAAGCGGGTCTACCTGCAGTCCGGCGTCACCGACGACCTCCGGCAACGAAGAGACGTTCGACACCAGGACGGGCGTGCCGCGGGCCATCGCTTCCAAGGGCGGGATGCCGAAGCCTTCGTAGAGCGACAGGAGCACGAAGGCGCCGGCCAGAGTGTAGAGGGCGGGCAAATCCGCGTCCGACGCGTTCGTCACGACATGTACGCGCGATTCCAGGCCCAGCTTGGCAACGAGCGTTGATAAGTCGCCATACAACCAGCCCGGCCGTCCGGCGATCACCAGATGCCAGTCGAAGGCAGGTTGCACGCACAGCCTGCCGAACGCCTGGATGAGCCGGCCGTAGTTCTTACGCGGCTGCAAGGTCCCCAAGCTCAGGATGAACCGGTCGGGCAGATGATAGCGCTGGCGCACGGCGTCAAGCTCGGCGGCGCGATAGTTTCGATCAAACTCCGCGCCGACGCCGGAGTAGAGGACGGCGGTCTTCGCCTCCTTGGCGCCGAGCAGCTCGACGATGTCGCGTTGGGTCGCCACGGAGTCCGCCAGCACAAGGTCGGCGCCCCAAACGGAGCGCGGTACCGCCCTATTGAGAAAGCGGCCCAGGCCGGGGTCGGCCGCCTCGGGCACTCGCCGGAAGGACAGGTCGTGGACCGTCAGCACCGTCCTGGCTCGCCATACCGGCGGCATCACAAAGTCGGGGAAATGGCAGAGGTCCTGACGCCCGATGAGCGCCTCCACGGGCAAAGGGACGCGCGCCCGCTGCCAGAGGATCGTGGCTAAGCGCTCCGGCAGCGGTATGCGCCGCAGTCGCACGTTAGGGAGTTGCAGCAGCCAGGCGGGGATCTCCTCCCCGGGAGCAGCCGCCCAAAATAGCGTCAGCCGGTACGGCGGATCCAAGTGGGCGAGCGCCTCGACCAGGCAGCGCGTGTAGCGGCCGATGCCGCCGCCCTGGTGAATCGCGGCCGTGACGTCAATGGCGACCCGGTTACGAGCTATCAGCTTTCAGCTTTCAGCGATCAGCTCTCGGTCCGCGGCCACGGCAACCGCCGACAAACTGCGCTAGCATCTGCCACCTATCTCCCTGCCACTGTTGAGACCGCAACGGCGTCCTCAGGACGAATCAAGCTGATTGCTGACGGCTGATAGCTGAAAGCTGATCGCTACCTTGTCCTCTTGCTGAACAGATAGGTGGGGAGGCCAATGATCACCAGCGCCCAATAGCTTATGACGCGATCCAACAGAGCTACCGCCAGGGCGAGCTCCTTGTTCACACCGAAGAGGGCCAGCAAGCCGGCCAGCCCGGTCTCCACTGCGCCGAGCCCGCCGGGGGTGGGCACGGTGAGCAGGAGGGAGGCGCCGCTCAGCACGACGAGAATGCCGGGAAAGGGCACATGCACGCCCAGCGCCCGCGTCACGATGTAGAGCCGGCCAATTTCACAGGCCCAGGCAGCGAAAGTGAGGAGCGCCACCAGGGGCATTTGTTTGAAGGAAGCGAACGCCCCCTCGGCGAAGCCGTGGTAGATCTCCTGGATGCGCGCGGGAAAGAAGCGCACGATCCTGGCGCCATGCCAGTGCATCACCGCCAGCAGCACGATCAAGGCGGCCATGAAGAGTCCGGCGCCGACGATGATTGCCCTCGTGTGACCCGGCGCCATAAAGCTGGCGCTCAGCGCGAGCCCGGTCAGGAGCACGACGAAGAGCGCTCCGGAGTCGATGATGCGCTCGGAGAAGATCGTGCCCAGCGTGCTGGTCAGCGGCAGTCGCTCATTCTTGCGCATGAGATAGCCGCGATAGAAGTCGCCCAGCTTGAACGGCGCGACGCAGTTGACGAACCAGGAGAGGAAAATCGTCTGGGTCAGGGCGCTTACCTTGGCATCCAGGCCGACATTGTGAAGGAGAAGCTGCCAGCGTTTGCCACGGATCGGAAACGTCAGCGCATAAACAAGGAAGGCGACGGCGTAGACGCCTACATGCACGTGGCTCATGGCCGTCAGCGTCGCGGAAAAGTTGACCCCCCAGGCCTTGATCAGCGTGAACAGCGTAAGGGCGGCGATTAGAAAGGAAAACAGTGTGCGCAGATTGAGAAAGCGCCGCTTGAGATCCAGTCCCTTTTCCGGCGTGATCGGCGGACTGGCGATGGCCGGCGCCGCGGGCGCGGTCGACCCCGCACCAGGGTTAAGACTGAGCTCTCCTTCGGTTGCGGTGATAGCCTACCGTCCCTTCTGTCAGTGCGATGCAGCCGTGCTAGTTGGCAGTACGCGCCGCTGGCCTGGCAGCAGCGAGCTCGCGTTGGAACCACTCCGCGGTCTGGCCCAGCCCGTCGAGCAGCGGCACCTTTGGCTCCCAGCCCAAGGTCGAACGCGCTTTAGTAATGTCCGGCTTGCGGCGCTTGGGGTCGTCTTCCGGCAACGGCGCAAAGGTGACCGGTAGCTGTGTGCCGAGCACCCTCTGGATGGTCTGCTCGAGCTCGCGCATGGTGATCTCCGCCGGGTTGCCCAGGTTGAAGACCTCCCCACGCGCGGCTTCGTGCCGCATGACCGCCAAGATGCCGGCGACAAGGTCCGACACGTAGCAGAAACTGCGCGTCTGCTCGCCACTGCCGTAAATCGTTAGCGATTCTCCACGGACGACTTGTGCGAGGAAGTTCGATACGACGCGACCATCTCCAGGATCTAGCCGTGGGCCATAGGTGTTGAATATGCGGATGATTCGGACGTCCAGATCATGCTTGCGATAGTATGCCATCGCCAGCGCCTCACCAAAGCGCTTGCCTTCGTCGTAGCAGCTCCGCGGGCCGGTACAACTAACGCTGCCGCGGTAGCTCTCCGGCTGGGGATGGACCTCCGGGTCGCCATAGACCTCGGAGGTCGAAGCGATGAGGAAGCGCGCGTTACTCGCCAGCGCCAGATCGAGCAGGTTCTTCGTGCCGACCGCGTTCACCATGAGCGTTTCGACGGGACGCTCCAGGTAGCGCGGCGGGCTGGCCGGACTCGCGAGTTGAAATACCCAATCCGCCTGCGCGGCGAACGGCTCACACACGTCGTGCCGCTGGTAGCTGAAGCGAGGCTGGTCGCGCAAGTGGGCGATGTTTCGGGCGTGGCCGGTGACCAGATTGTCGAGGCACAGCACCTCGAAGCCCTCTCCGAGGAGCGCGTCACAGAGATGCGAGCCTACGAATCCCGCACCCCCGGCCACAATTGCACGCATCAAGTTGATCCTTCCTCCTCGCAGCGTACCCCTGCACGCGCGTCACGTCCCGCCAAGAGCTGCAGACCGGCCAGCGACAACCAAAAGAGTACCGCGAGGTCCGGCAAGAAGTAGGAATTATCGACGAGGCCGTGAATTGCCGCCACCACCAGGCTGGCAGTGAGACCGAGAGCCAACGCCCGCATCTCCTGATCCCCCTCGCCTATCAGACGACGCGCCACCGTGGCGATGGTGAGCAGCGCCCATCCAAGCCAGAGCAGGCCGAGCAGGCCCAGACTCAGCCAGAAGTCGAGGATGAGGTTGTGGGGATGGGACAGGAACGGCTCGCTCTCGGCGCCGGGCAGGCGATAGCGCTGGTACTGATAGAGGAAGTTGTCCAGCCCGATCCCCTGCAGCGGGTGCGTCCGCGCCATATGCCAGGCCGAGCGCCACAGGAGCAGGCGGCGTCCGGTCGTGCTTCCCGCGCCGAACTGGAAGAGGGTCACTAGCCGCCTGACCTGCGTCGCCAGCGCGGCGGCCACAATCACCGCCGCGCCGCCGAGCGCGGCAAGTACCAACTTCCAGCTCACTAGCAAGCCGGCGAGCGCGCAGGTTGCCAGGATGGCCACCCAGGCCCCTTTGGTAAAGGTGAGCAGGATCGCCGCTGCCATCGGCAAGCAGGCCAGCACGTACAGGTTACGGCGCCGGCCGGACGTCCACAGCGCCACGCCACCGGCGAGCGCGAGCGGTCGATCCAAGTACAGCGCCAGGTTGTCGGGAGACGGGTAGAGTCCGGCCAGACGGCGCACGCCTTCCGCGGCGATGACCCCGCGATGCAGCAGGTAGCCGGCCAGTCCGGCGATGGCAACGGCGACGCCCGCTGCGACGGCAATGCCAATCAGCCGCCAGATTCTCGAGGGCGAGACGAGCGCCGTGGCGATCAGGAAATACAGCACCGGCTCCACGATGACCTGGCGGTAATCGCGCAGACTGTAGCGAGGATAGGTCGACGCCGCCAGTGAGATCAGCCCCACCACGAGCAGCGAGAGCGCCAGCGGCGTGAACGGCCCGCGAGGGAGTAACAGCCGCCGCTCCCAATAGCAGCGCGCGACCCAGCCTAGCGTGCAGAGCCCTATCAGCGTTTCCAGCAGCGAGAGTTGCAGACTGCCCACGTGCTTGGGCAGGAACTCCAGCGGCGCTGCGGCGGGCGCCAGCAGCACGCCCAGATCCGGGCGAGCCAACGCCAGCGCCAGCAGCACCGCCGCGCCGGCAGCCGTGGGCGTCAAACGGGCAGGCAGGTAGAACAGGGCCAGAGCGGCGATCCAGAGCGCCAGGATTGGCCAGTCTCCTGTCAACCGGGATCTGACACCGTTAGCGAACAGGGGCGGAAGGCGAAAGTCCGCGGACGCCACCTTGAGGAGCGGAACTGAAATGCGCGGCCATTGGGATTCACGGAGCGCGGGCGTCCCGCCCGCCCCGGTCCTGTCGGGGGATGGGAGCGTCGTCTCGCCGAGGAGCATTCCTGGTTGGTGGCGCGCACCGGGCGGGCGGGACGCCCGCGCTCCGTGACCGCTCGCTTGCCGGTCCCCGAATCGCCCGTGTGCCCCCTCGCCCGTTCGCACTGTCGCCCGCGTCAGCCGGCGCGCCAGGTTGGTGGCTGGCCACAGCAGTAGCAGCGCCGCCGCCGCGGCCAGACCGGCCTTGAGATAGCTCCGGAGGGCAGGCTGCTCGATGGTGACGCCAAAGCCGGCGAGCGCGACGTCATTGCCTTGACGCGAGCCGCCGGGGCCGGCCGCCGGCGCTGGCGGCAGCACTTCCAGGTCAAGCTGATGAACCCCTTGGGGAAGTCCGCTGGCGACCTCCACGGGCGCCACCGGCTGTGGCGCCGCTGCGTAGGTGTCGAGGATGCGATTGCCGGTGTCGTCGGCCGGCAGAAGGTTGGCCAGCGACGGTATTCCGTCGATGGTCAGGCGGCCGCGTCCGCCGCTTGTGCCTCGCCCCACGTACAGGTACAGGTTGTTGCCGTCGAAGCGGAAGGACATATTGGCGCCGGGTGCGCCGGCAACGCGCTCCGTTTGGGCCCCAGCTTGCACGGTGCGCCAGGCCTCGGCGAAGCCGTGGGGGCCATATGTCGCCGCCGGAGAATCGGACGGCTGCCGGCCGGTTGGCGCTGTCGGCGGGGCGTTCGCTTGGGCGGCGATGGCAGTGTAGACGGAGGTCGGCTGCCAATCGGGGCGCATGATGGCGAAATAGGGCGTCGGATCACGCCGGTCAGTGGTCAGCGGCTCGCGCAGATACCAGACGTTGAGCACCCCCATCCACGGCCATTGCGCAGCCGCGCGTTGCCACACCTGCGCCGTGTATTGCAGCCTGGCGGCGGCGGATACCCTGTCCCAAGGCGACGGGTTGCCCCGCCAGTTCGCCGGCAGCGACATCCAGCCGAACTCGCAGATCCAGATCGGTTTGGCCTCGTCGTGGTTCGCCAGCATGATCTCGTGCAGCAACACCGGCCGGTCAAAGGTGAAAGGCTCGGTTTGCGGTAACAGCGCCCGGGGGAAGTCGGTCGAGCGCAGGCCGAGCTGACGGTCGTAGGCAGGATGATCCAGGCCGTAGGCTTGCGCGCCGAGGATGTCGAAGTAGGGTTGGGCGCCGGCCGCGTACATGCCACGCAGGAATGCCAGGTCCGACATGTTGTCCGGGCTGTCGCCGCGGTTCGGCGCCAGCGCGGCGCTCAGCACCACCGCTGCCGGATCGGCCGCCTTGATGGCCCCGTAGCCGGCCTTGAGCAGGGCCGTGTAGCGCGCCGGCGAGATCGGCTGTCCGGCCCAGTCGTGCTGCAAGTTCGGCTCGTTCCAGACCTGGTAGTAGTGGATCTTCCCCTTGTAACGGCCCGCCACGGCACCGGCGAAGTCGGCGAAGTCTTGCGGGTTGTTCGGTGGCGGACAGAATGCCGGACATTTGCCGGCGTCGGCATTGCCGGCGGCGGCCCATGCGGGCGCGTAATCAAGTCGGACGATCAACTGGATGCCGTTCTGCTGGGCCGTGTTGACAATACGGTCCCACTTGGCCCAAGCGTCAACCTGATTCTTGGCGTCGTAGTGATTGCCCTTGCGATCCGGCTCGACCTGGTCCCACAAAAACTCCTGGCGCGCCCAGCCGAACCCTCCGGCCTTGAGAGCGGCGAAGTCGCGCTGGAGCTGCCAGTCGTAGACATCGTCCTCCAGCTTGGTGTTGGCGCCGTAACGATTCAGCGGCAGGTTGGGGTACACCTGAAGGGAGCTGACGCCGTACGCGATGCCGTAGGTGAAATAGCGCTGGGCCAACTGCACCACCGCGGCCGCCAACACCAGGACAAGCGCTAGAACGACAAAGCGCAGCGCCGCCGAGCTGGGGACGCGCTTCACGCGGTCACCTGATGGAGCTCCAGCAGCTCGTCGCGTGGCGCACCGGTGACAAGGTCCCCCAGTGCCGCCGACACCGAGCGATTTTCAAACAACACCTCGTAGGCACGGTCGATAATCGGCGTCCGCACGGCATAGCGGCTTGCCAGCCCTCGCGCGACCACCGTGGTGTTGACTCCTTCCGCCACGTGTCCCAAGTCCGCGACGATGCGCGGCCACGTCTCGCCGCCGGCGAGGCGCAATCCCACCTGATAATTGCGGCTGAGTGGACTCGAGCAGGTGGCGATGAGGTCGCCAAGGCCGGCCAGGCCGGCAAAGGTGAGCGGCTGGGCTCCGGCCGCTGTGCCGAGTCTGGTCATCTCGGCCAGCCCTCGTGTCACCAGGGCGGAGCGCGTGTTGACGCCCATCTTGAGGCCGTCGGCGACCCCCGCGGCAATGGCCATGCAGTTCTTCAGCGCGCCCGCGTATTCCACACCGAGCACGTCCACGTTGGTGTACAAGCGAAGCTGGGGGCTGGAAAGCAATTGCTGCAATTGTAGTCCCAGGCGGCGATCGGCGCAGGCGATGACTGAGGCGGCGGGATGTCCCGCCGCGATCTCCGCGGCCAGGTTGGGACCGGACAGGGCAGCGACGCGATCGACCGCCGACGGGATAACCTGCGCCAGCAGCTCGGTCATGCGCAGGCCGCTCTCCCGTTCGAATCCCTTGGCGCAAGAGAGCAGCGCCGCGTGCGGAGCAAGGAAGGGGACCACCGTCTCGGCGACCACGCGCATCGCGTCGGTCGGCAAGGCGAACAGGACCACCTCCGCGCCGTCGAGCGCCTGGCTGAGCGATGCCGTGGCCACGACATTCGGTGGCAATCTCAGCTCCGGCGCCGCTCTGGCACTGCGCCTTGTCGCGGCCATGGTCGCGGCATGTTCGGCGGAACGACACCAGAGCGCCACGTCGTGCCCGTGATGGGCGAACACCGCCGCCAGGACGGTTCCCCAGCTCCCCGCGCCGAGCACGGCCAGCCGGCTCATCGGCACGGCGCCGCCGCGAGCGGCAGGGTGAGCACCGCGCGCGGCGGCAGTGGCTCGCCGATCAGCGGGATCGCGTAGCGTCGGAAGGCTGCGGTTGGCTGACCCTGCGCATCAAGGTACTCCTCAGGCAACGCCTTTACATTGCCGGCTACCATTGTTAGCGGGGCGCGGCCGTAGCCGCAGGCGTAGGGCTGATCGGCCACGCGTTCCAGCGTGACCATGCAATCCGATTGGCCGGCGAGCACGGCCCGCACCGCCTCTTGACCGAGGGCAAACGCCTCGGCCCGGTCCACCGTCGATGCCAGGTCGCCGGCAACCTTCTGGACCGAGCCGGGCCGGTCGTCCTTCGCCCGAATCCCAAGCCGCCGCTGGACGAGATCGCGCAGAAAGGCGCCGGGGCGGCGCGTCTCGGCATGACCAAAGGCGTCGTGGTGATCGGCGCGGTTGCTGCCGACGAGCGCGCCTGTCCTGTCACGCAACATTTCGCCGGCGACGACCGTGCAGTAGCCGGCCCGCGCGACGTGGCGTTCGACGCCGGCCAGGAAATGGTCCGCATCAAACGGGCGCTCCGGCACGAGCACGATGTGCGGCGCGTCACGCTGGAGCTGGCCCAGCGTACTGGCGGCGGCGAGCCAGCCCGTATCGCGACCATACACCTCCAGAATGCGCACTTGCTCCTCGTGCCGCATCGCCGCCGCGTCCAACGCCAGGTCTCTGCTGAGGCTTGCTACCAGGCGGGCGGCGCTGCCGTAGCCGGGGGTATGGTCGGTGACGACCAGGTCGTTGTCGATGGTCTTGGGGATGGCCAGGCACGCCAGGTCGTACCGCGCGTCGCTGGCCGCTACCGCGACGCTGCGCGTCGTCGCGGCAGAGTCGTTCCCGCCGATGTACAGGAAGGCGTCGACCTGCCATTTCCGGAGGATGGCGACTACCTGATCGGCCTGGTCGGGATCGATCTTGAAGCGGCAGAGACCGAGCGCCGCTGAGGGCGTATCCGCCAGCAACGCGAGGGCGTCGGGCGATTGCGCTGACAGGTCGAGAAACTGCTCGTCGAGCAAACCGCGCAGGCCATGGACCATGCCAAGGATGCGCCGGATGCCAAGGCGCTGCGCCTGGCTGACCACCCCGGCCAGGCTGGCGTTGATGACGGGAGTCCCGCCCCCCGATTGGCCGACTGCGAGCGTGAGTCCGCGTCCATACCGACCGGCCATCACAGCGCCTTGGGCGAGCTCGTGCGGCGGAGCACCACGAGGCCGGCGGCCAGACCGGCAAGCGCGATACCGGCGAGCACTGAGACGACGCCGAACTTGCCCAGGATGCTCTCCACCAGCGACCACTGTTGACCCAGATAGTAGGCGATCAACCCAAAAATCAGCGCCCAAACGATACAAGACGCCGTGCGCACCAGCACAAACGTCGCGAACGGCATTCGCGCCATGCCGGCAAACAGCCCTATGTACGTACGGAGGAGGGCCTGGTAACGACCAAAAAACACGGCGAGGACGCCGAACCGCTGGAAGAAGCGATCCACCACGGCAACCCTATTGGCAGTGAGCCCAATGCGAGGGCCCCAACGGTCGACGAGCTGGCGCCCCCAGCGACGACCGATCAGATAGCCGGCGGTGTCGCCGAGCGTCGCCGCCAGAGCCGCCAGCCCGATGACGAGCCGGATGTCAAACCGGCCGGCGCCGGCGAAGGCCGCACCCACGAGTAGCGCTGTCTCCCCGGGCAGGGGGATGCCCAGTCCTTCGACAGCGACCAGAACAAAAATGGCCGCGTAGCCGAAGGTCGTGACGGCTTGTTGCGCCCACGCCGGCAAAGCGGACTCCTCAACAACGCGTAGCTGTCCGTACCTACTATACCCTGGCATCGCGCACAGCTCGGCCAGTGCCCCGGTGGTACGCTGAACGCACATGGCCGGAGTGCTGGTTCTGTTGGTCGCAGTGGAAGCCGCGGTGCTCCTCAAGAGCACGTTGCCGGTGACCGTCTACGTCGTCGCCAGTCTGGCCCTCACCGCCTGGCAAGGCCGGTCGTCGGGCAGCCTGCGCTGGTACCGGTCGATCCGGCCGGGCGTCGTGCTGCAGAGCGTCGCAGTGCTCGCGCTGCAGAATCCGGTGCTGAACTGGGGCTGGTGGGCCGTGGTCGCGACCCAGGCGGGGCAGGACGGCGCCGGTGGGAACATCTTAACGGCGCCGTTAAGTTATCCCATCCTGGCGATCCCTTTCTTGGCGTTGCTGGCGCTGGTGCTGCCGCGCCTCGCGGAAATGGAGGAGCAGACGTTTCGGCGTGGCACACGGAGCTGGAAGGACGGCATTTGGCGCAGCCTGGCCTTCGGCCTGGTCCACATGCTGGTCGGCGTCCCGCTCGCGGTCGCGCTAGCCCTCAGCATCGGCGGCCTCTGGTTCACGCGCCAGTATTTCCTGGGTGGCGTGGCCCGTTCGACGGTCTACCACCTCTGCTACAACTGCGTCGCCTTCGCGTTGCTCGCCGTGGCGCTGGTCCTGTCACTCGGGGGATGATGCGCTCGGGGCCGGTCAGCTCCAGCGCTCCTTGTCCACGACGTTCAGCAACGGCTCTCCGGCGGCGAAACGGCGGACGTTCTCCACGACGAGGGCGAGGCGGCGCTCCACCACGGGCACGCCGTAGGCGGCGCTGTGCGGCGTGAGGATGACGTTGTCCATGCCCCACAGCGCGTGGTCGGACGGGAGCGGCTCGGTCTCGTACACGTCGAGCGCCGCTCCGGCCAGGTGGCCGCGCTGCAGCGCCGCCGTGAGCGCGGGGAGCTCCACGACCTGGCCACGGCCGACGTTGATGAAGCGGGCGCCGCGTCGCATCTGGGCGAATCGTCCCGCGTCGACGAGGCGGCGAGTCTCCGGTGTCTCCGGCGCGCAAGCGACGACGAAATCGGACGCGCTGAGCAGCTCCTCCAGTCGCTCTGGTCCCCAGACTTCGACCTCCGGCAGCGTGGCGTGCGGCGCCGGATCGACGGCCAGCACGCGCATGCCGATGCAGAGGGCCCGGCGCGCCACTTCCGAGCCGATACCGCCGAAACCGATGATGCCGGCGGTCAGCCCTTGCAGTTGGAACGTGCGCACCTCCCGCTCGGGAATCCAGCGACGCTCCATCTGACACTTGATGAGGTGGGGCAAGTCCCGCGCGAAGGCCAGCATATAGCTGAACACGTGATCGGCAATCACGTCGCTGTAGATGCCGCGAGCGTTGGTCAACACGACCTCGCTCGAAATCAGCTCCAGAAACATATAGCGTTCGAGACCAGCCATGGGCGCCTGGACCCAGCGCAACCTACTGGCCGCGGCCAGGATGCGCGGGGTAATCTGGCCGTAGAGGGCATCAGCGCCCGGAGCGAGCTCGACCGCCTTCGCCTCCGCGCCGGCGACCAGCAATTCCACATTTGGAGCAGCCCCCGCCAGGGCCTCCCTCCATCGCTGACCGGGATCAGGGTAAAGCAACAATTGCACAGCGTATCCTTCACTTTGACGCAGTCGCATTGTAGTGCGCCAACGGAGCAACGGCGAAGGCTGCCCACCAGAAATGACCTACCCGCGCGGTTTGGAGAGCACGGCGTTCATCGCGGCGATCACCGTCGGCGCCACGCCGCTCGGGGTGGTATCGCCATTCCATAGCGGACCAAGCGCCTTGTCCATGGCGTCATTCAGCTCGACCAGGCGGAAGTTGTATGGTTCATCCAGCGCCATGCTGGCTTGAGTCCCGAGGCTCCAGGTGTCGACCATCGGGCCATACTTCTGCTTGGGCCGTGGGTCGGCCCACACCTCCGGACGGGCGCCGAAGAAGGAGTTGACGAGGGCGTTTTGGACACCGCTCTCCGTGTTGGTGAGGAACTCGATCAGCTTGAACGCTTCGTCCTGATGCTTGCCCTGCGCATAGCCGGAGATGGTGTCGACGTGCGCCATCGAGCCGCGGATACCGGTGGGCCCCTTGGGAATCAAGCTCATCTCCATCGTGAAGTGACCCTTGATCTTATCCAGCAGGGCCATCTCCCAGACGCCGCCGTTGAACATCGCGATGTTGCCGGAGACGAAGGTGTCTTCCATGCTGTTGTTGGTGGCCAGCTTGTCGGAGGCGCGCGGGTTGCTGCGCTGCTTGACCCGCAAGTCGGAGAGCCACTGCAGCGCCGCCATCGCTTGCGGTGAATCAATCGCCGGTTGTTTCTTATCCGGCGTCATGAAGTCGCCGCCGAACGAGCGCACGTAGGAGATCAGGCCGGTGGAGTACGCGCCCACGGCGGTATAGATTCCCCACACGCTGGTCGTATCGCCCGCCCTGGACGTGAGCTTGACCGACTTGGTCGCCAGGCTGTCGTAGGTCTCGCTATTCACGCCGGGCGGCTCGACGCCGTTCTTCTGCAACAGCTCCTTGTTGTAGTAGAGGCCGATCTCGTCGGGATGCATGCCCCAGGGCAGGGCGTAGAGCTTGCCGTCCAGCGTAAGCGTATCGATCGCCGCCTTGAACCACTGGCTCATGTCGACCTTGTTGGCCTTGAGCAAGTCGTCCACGCCGATGAGCTGCTTGTTCCAGGCGTACAACTGGTAGTTGCCGAAGCCGGTGCTGACCCAGAACACGTCGTCGGCCGTACCCGATGCCAACGCCGTGGTGAGCTTGGGGTAATAGTCCGTGTTGCTGCCGGCGAAGGGGCGCTTGTCGATGGCGATGTCGGGGTTGGCTGCGCTGAACGCTTTGGCGCGTTCGGCGAAGTAGGGCTCGTTGCCCCCGCGATAGCTCAGGGTGATCGTGACCCCCTTCGCCTGGGCGGAGCCCTGAGCAACCGGAGTGGACGTTGGCGCCGGCGCCGCGCTGGTCGCGCTGTTGGCGGCCGACGAGGAGGCGCTCGTGGCCGGCGCGGAAGACGCCGATGCAACGCTTGAAGCGGTCGTGTTGGCCGCCGTCGGCGCCGCGGAACCGCCGCAGGCTGCCAGCAACGCCAACGACCCTAGTGAACCAAAGGCCAAACCGAGAAATTGACGCCGCCGCCAAGGAGAGCTTCGTACCAACCCTGCCATGCTCGCATCCTTTCAGTCCACGCTCGCCCGTCCAGCGCACATGTCGCCAGCGTCCGGAAGGTCCGGCGGCACGAGACGAATAAACAGCGCGGATGTGGGTGCAATTATACACCGCGCCGGACCTACCGCTTGGCGAGCCGACGGCCAACCTCCAGGGCGGACAAGTCGCGGCCGGGAGCCGGCATCAGGAACTGGAACCCATCGGCAATGCGCTTTTCCATGTTCGCGGCGTTGGCTTGCGGCGAGCCATAGGGGACCCCAGCGGCGCGGCAGGTCTCCGCCGCTCGCTGGACCGCCGCCTCCACCTCCGCGGTGCGCTGCCCCCGGTAGCCCATCGAGACGGAGAGGTCGCTCTCGCTGATCAGGATCAGGCCCGGCTTGGGCACAACACGCAATATGTCCGGCAGGTTGGTCACCGCCTCAATGGTTTCGCACTGCAACAGCGGCAGGATTTCTCCCTGTGGGTCCAGCGGCCAGACGTCGGCACGATCGTAATAGTCCGGCTGACTGAGGCCCCAGTAGCGCATCGCGTTTCCGGGCGCATGACCGCGCCTGCCGATCGGTTGCTGGTCGGGCGCGTCCTTCGCCTGGACATAGCGGCAGGCGCTGAGCGCGTGGAGCGCGTCGTCCGCCGTGTTGATCATGGGGAACACGATGCCGTAGACCCCCAGATCAAGCACCTGTTTGACAATCCACTCCACGCGCTCCCGACCGTTGTTGGGGATACGGACGAACGGCGCCACAGCAGGCGCCAGGGCGCCAGACTCCAGGATCTGACGCCGGTCCAGCATGAACTGCAGCGAGACGCGCAGCGCGGTGAGGTCGAAGGCGGCGTGTTCCATCTCGTAGACGACGGCATCGTAGGATGTCGAGGCGATCCACACCGCGTCGGGAATGGAACCGGCCTGCGCAAATGGTCCAAAGGCGACGCCGCCCTGCTCGATCAGGCCGATCACGCGATTCAGGCGCTGTGCCACACGACTCTCCCTATCTCACTGCTCTTCCAGCCGGCGGCTTGCGCGCCGCCCAGCTTATGGTAGCAAAGGACAACCAATTAGAATCTACGTGGCGTAGGCTTGGCTTCTCGGGACGTGCGCCAAGTGGGCAGGTCCCCCTCGTCACAGCGGAAACAAGGTGAGGAAATGCCCACGAGCTCCCGTCCTTTCGTGCTCATCGTGTGTAACGAGATGGTACGCCAGGCTCGTATCACTGACGATGAGCTTCGGCGCTTGGGAGGCTTTGCCGACTGGGAGTGGCTGCCAATGGCGGCGCCTAACGCCCGTGGCGGCCTCTATGGTGCATCAGCTGAGGCGCCCGAGGAGACCGCGCGGCTCCAGGCCGCCGTTGCAGCCGTCGATGCCCTGGTCGTGTGCAACGGCAGTCCAACGATCACTGAGGATATCATGGCTGCGGCGCCACGCCTGCGGCTGATCGGCGAGATGGAAGGCGACCGCTTCGGAGCTCGCATCGATGTCGCGGCGGCAGCGAAGCGAGAGATCAGGGTCACCGACACCACGAACGCCTCGTCCTATCCGGTAGCGGAGTGGGCGCTGGCGATGACGCTGATCGCCTTACGCAACGCCGGCGAGCAGTTCCGACACATGATCGGCGGCGAGCCGTACCAGCGACCACACGCCGACCTTGGCTACGTCCGCGGCGAGCTCACCGGCAAACGGGTGGGACTGATCGGCTGCGGCATCATCGGGCGGCGACTGCTCGAGCTGCTACGGCCGTTCCGTTGCGACGTGCGCGTCTACGATCCGTACATCTCCAAGGACGTTGCCGACGCCTGCGGCTTCCTACTCACCAACCTCGACTTCGTGCTCGCGGACTCCGACGTGGTCGTCTGCCTGGCGCCCCTCACGCCAAAGACGCACCACATGCTCGGGGCGGCCGAGCTGCGGCGCATACCGCCCGGCGCTGCGCTCGTGAACGTCTCCCGTGGCGCCCTTATCGACTCGGCAGCGCTGATCGAGCGCTTGACGCCTGGCGACATTACCGCTGCCCTAGACGTGTTCGATCCGGAGCCGGTGCCGATCGACAGCCCAATACGCTCCCTGCCCAACGTCTTCCTCACGCCGCACATCGCCGGCGTGACAGCGGCCGGGGCCCCGCGGAGCTTTCAGCTCATGGTCGACGAGCTCGACCGGTTCTTCCACGGCCACGAGACTCGCTACGACCTCACCGCTCGCGTGCTGGCGCAGCGGCGGGGCGACATTTGAGGCCTGTGTCACTTGACCAGATGCAGACAAGACCCGTAGTCTGTAATTACCTTGTAGCCACATCGTCTGGAAAGGATGGGGATGAGAGCTAACCTTGTTCGTATCGGCAACTCGCGGGGTGTTCGTATTCCCAAAGCAATCCTCGACCAGTGCGAGCTGGTTGACGCGGTTGAGCTTGAGGTCGAGCCGGGCCGCCTGGTCATTCGTCCGGTGTCAGCGCCACGACAGGGATGGGAAGACGCCTTTCGGCGAATGGCCGAGCAGGGTGACGACACTCTACTCGATCCCGAAGGAGCGACTCGCACCATCTGGGATGACACGGAGTGGGAGTGGTAATCTCCCGGTTCGACGTTTACCTCGTCCGACTCGATCCAACCGAAGGCCGAGAGATGCAAAAGACTCGTCCTTGTCTCATCATTTCGCCCGATGAAATGAACCGGTACCTCGGAACCGTGATCGTTGCGCCATTGACGACTCGAGGTCGCCCCTATCCAACGCGAGTGGCGATTGAATTTCAGGGCAAACAGGGCCAGATCGTTCTCGACCAGATTCGGACGGTGGATAAGGGCAGGCTTATCCGACAGTTAGGAAGCATAGACGAAACAGTTGCCCAGGAGGTGCTCGCAATCCTGGCCGATCTGTTCGCGCCCTAAGCCTGCGAACGATTGGGCCTGATCAGGGTCGCTCTTGACCCGGCGAGCGCAGGTGTCGCGCTGGGAACTGGCGCACCACGTAGCGGGCGAGCGCGTCCTCGTCCAGCTCGATGCCTATTCCGGGCTCAGTGGGCAACGCAATGGCGCCGGACTCAACCCGAAGCGGATTCTTGGCGATGATGTTGGCCGTCGATTCCCAGGCCATGGGGTACTCCATGATCAGGAAGTTCGGCATGACCGCCGCTGCTTGCAGGCTGGCGGCGAGGCCGACCGTCGTGCTGTTGTTGCCGTGCGGCGCCACGGCCACGGTATAGGCCTCCGCCATGGCGCCGATCTCCTTGAGCTCCAATAGTCCGCCCACATTGCAGACGTCGGGGTTGATGATGTCGGCCGCTCCCGCCTCGAACGCTCGCCGGAAGTCGGCTTTGGCGTAGAGCGCCTCTCCCACCACGACGGGGAGCCCGATCTTGCGCCGCACGTCGGCGGTGGCGGCGAGGTCCTCGGCCGGCGTTGGCTCTTCGAACCAGAACGGTCGCAACGGCTCCAGCTCACGGGCCACGCGGACGGCGTGCATGGGGGCCAGACGGCGGTGGACCTCGATCAGGATCTCCACACGCGGCCCAACGGCGTCGCGAACGGCACTGACCCGCTCCACCGCGACCTGCTCGTCCTCCCGGTCGATCAGCATCTGCCAGGGACCGGGGAAAGGGTCGAGCTTGAGGGCGGAATAGCCTCGCGCCACGGTGTTCGCGGCCCGGCGACCCCAACCGGCCGGTGTCGCATCTCCATCACCGGAGGGCTGACCGTACACGCGGATCTTCTCGCGGCAGGGACCGCCGAGCAAGTTATGTACCGGACTCTCCAGCGTCTTGCCGACGATGTCCCAGAGCGCAATCTCCAGGCCGCTCAGCGCGCAGTAGAAGTCGAAGCCTCCGCGCTTGATCGACACGTCTCGCCACAGCACATGCGTGAAGTGCTTGATGTGGAACGGATCGCGCCCGATCAGGTAAGCGCCGAGGTCTCGCACCATCTGCTCCAGGGCGCGCTCCCGCCCGGTGAGGGTGTACGCCTCGCCCCAGCCGTGGATACCGGCATCCGTGGCGACCTTGAGAAATAGGCAGATCTTCCCGTGCTCTGGCTGCACCAGCCAGGTGTTGATTCCCGTTACTTTCATTGGAACCTCACTTCAGAGTCGACCTCTCCCCCGGCCCCTCCCCTGCGAAGGGAGGGGAGCTTGTTCGGAGACGATCGTTGCCCATCGCGGCGGGACCAGCGATGATTGCCACGGCAGGCCGCTGCCTTTGCCGTTGAGGCTCCCCTCCCTTCGCAGGGGAGGGGCCGAGGGAGAGGTTCACCAATCAATCGCCGAGCCGTCGTCGGCCGAGTACGACTTGTGGTTCTGCCAGTCGTGGTCGATCTTGTCGGCCAGCGCCTCCTCGTCCAACTCGATACCCAGACCCGGACCGGTCGGCAGGGGGAGGAAGCCGCTCTCGTGCCGGAACGGCGTCTTGATGTAGCCCTCGCCGGTGATCCGCCCGCCCTCCTGGCAAAGAAAGTTGGGGATGGCCGCGTCGAGCTGGAGGCAGGCGGCGAGGGCGATGGGACCGAGCGGACAGTGCGGCGCAATGCCCGCGTAGTAGGCCTCCGCCATGCCGGCGATGAGCCTGGTCTCCATGATGCCGCCGGCGTGCGACAGGTCCGGTTGCAGGATCGAGGCGGCCCGCTTCTCCAGCACCTCGCGGAAGCCCCACTTGGTGTACAGGCGCTCGCCGGTGGCGATGGGCACGGACGTCGAATGGGCCAGGTCCGCCAGCACGTCGACGTTCTGGCACTGCACCGGCTCCTCGATGAAGAAGGGGTGATAGGGTTCGAGCGCGGCGATGAGCCGCTTGGCAGTCTGCGGGCTGATGGCGCCGTGGAAATCGATGGCAAGGTCCACCTCTGAGCCCGCCGCCTCGCGCATGGCGGCGAAGGTCTCCACGACGCGCGCGGTCACCGCCGGGGACTCGATGATGCGGCCGTTGCGCGGACCGGCCGGACCGGTCTTGATGGCGTTGAAGCCCTGGGCGACGGCCGCTCGAACACTCTGGGCGGCGCTCTCTGGGTCGCGCCCACCGGCCGTGCCATAGACACGGATGCGATCGCGGGTGGGGCCACCCAGCAGCTTGTACACGGGCAGGCCGAGCGACTTGCCGTAGCAGTCCCACAGCGCCTGCTCGATGCCGGAGAGCGCGCTGGTGAGGATTGGTCCTCCCCGGTAGAAGGCGTGTTTGTACATGGCTTGCCAGAGATGGACCACGCGAGTCGGATCCTGACCGATCAGCCAGGGCTCCAGCTCTTTGACCGCCGTCTGACATGTGAGGGCCCGGCCTTCCAGGATTGGCTCACCAAGGCCGACGATGCCTTCGTCGGTGTGCATCTTGAGGAACAGCCAGCGCGGCTTGACCAGAAACGTTTCCAACTTGGTGATCTTCACGGCGCTACCCCGTCTCAGCCTTCGGTGCGGTCCAGTCCGAGTAGCCTAGTGAGCGCCTGCGCGGCCGTCAAGCGAGGACGCGACCGCTGCGCGCAGCACTGTGGGGCTCATCAACACCCCTTCGACGTAGAGCGCCACGGCGTAGCCAACGCTGACGCCAACGAGCCCGCCGACACTGGCGCCGAACGCTGCCAGGACGAGCTCGAACATTCCCCCGGCTGCGACGATAGCGGAGGCGCGTCCGATTCGTTCTTGAATGCGGCAGACGGTGACAAAATGATCCTTCACGATCAGCGGGAATACGGCCAGGCCGAAAATGCGCAGTGCGACGGCGCCTTGGGCGGCGTAGGAGCTGCCGAACAGGGCGAGCACACGCTCGGCGCCAACGGCCAGCGCCACGTTGGCGAGGAGGCCGGTCAGCATCGCCAGCGCCAAGGTAAAGCGTATGCGTCGCGACAGCAAGCTGGCATCCCGCCGGCCCGACGCGTAGAGGGCGGTCGCCAGGGCGATGGGACCCACGAACACGAATCCGGCTACCATCCAGGCCGTGTAGAGATAGGCATTCGTCTGCGCGGACAAGATCACCGTGACAAGGAGAGGCAGCGCTGCGCTCGGAAGCTGAAGAGCCAAATTGAGTGCATGGTGACTCATGGCCGATCCGCCCATGCCGCGCAGTAGCCGCCATTGCGGGAAGTAATGGCGGCGGTGCATACCGCTTCTCGTGACAATCCCGGCCAGGCCGGCGATGGAGACGAGGTTCCCAACAATCCAGGTCGCGTAGAGGACGAGCCAGGACTTGTTCGCGAGCAGCGGCGCCGCTAGGATGAGCGCCGCGAGCTTGGCCGCGGCGAAGATCGTGTTGCGGCCGAGCTGCAGGTCGCCGCGAGTCAAGCCGATCAGCGCCTGGTCCAGCACCAGGGTCGCCGCTGTCAGGCTCACTCCGGCGGCGATGAGGATGACGACGGCAACGCTAGCGCCCAGCGCCTGGAAATTGGGGGAAACGAGCGGGGCCAGCAGTGCGAAGAGGAGGCCGAAGGCGCCCCCAGCGGCAGCGGCAACCAGGAACGCCGCGCTTATGACGGACCATTCATTCCCCTGTTGCCGAGGCAGCTCGCCGATCAGGAGCGTGCCGAAGCCCATCATGCCGAGCGTGCCGAGCAAGAGCGACGCCGACGTGGCGGCGGCGGCGAGGCCCACGTCCTCGGCGGCGAAGCGGTGCGCGGCAACCACCCAGAACAGATAGCCCAGCGCGGAGGTGACGGCGGTTGTGCCGACTAAGGAGCCGGCGTTGGCGGCAATGCCGGAGGCCAGCCCAGTCCAGCGAAGCGCTCGTGCCTGCACGACGCTACCCGGTGCGCGCAGGCGGCGCAAGCTCGACGTGACGATAGACGGCGCCCGGCTGGTCGGATCGGTACAGTAAGGCTTCCAGGGTCGCGTCCTGTGGCGGCGCAGGCGAGAGCGCAGTCGTCGCTTGCCACGATGCGTTCGGCTCCAGCTTGATCGACGGCCATTCCTTCACCACGCGGTCGCCGACCTTGAGCTGTACCCGGTACGTGGTCACGGCCGGCTCCTCACTCCGTACCCCCAACTGTAGGTTGACCTTTTCGCCGCCGGACGGAACAAGCCACAACTGGGTGAAGCCGGGTTGCGCCTGTTGCGCCGCCGAGGCGCGCGCCACGCCAAGCGCCGCCAGTACCAGCACCACCGCCAAACCAAGCGAGAGCGCTTGTCCCACGTCGAGATGAAAACGCGGCGCAGCTTCCCCGTCCGCGCCATTCCGGGCGCGGCGCACCAGCGCGCCGCCGCCGGCAGCCACGGTGATCCCGCCCAGCAGTACTGTCCAGGTCGACGACTGCAAGCCAAAGGAGGTCAGGTTCAGGATGAAGCCACCTGCGACCGCAAGGGCGAGACTGAGTCCAAGACTCAGCAGCAGGGTTTCCTCGCTGCGGAGGGCGCGCTGAGGAAAGAGCGCGCTGCTCAGGGCGTAACCGGGCAGGAAGAAGACCAGCGGTAGCGTGAGGGCCAGGCGCAGTACCGAGCCGCCCGTCCCCACCACCACCGCGGCGGCCGCGGCCGCGGCCAGCGCGAGCACGGCTGCCAGGTCCCAGGATCTACTGCGCACCGGCTACCCCTCCCAGGTCGTAGATGACGATATCGCCACTGTCGAACAGCCTGCTCGCCCCTGCCAGCCTGTCGAACTTAGTCAGGGATGCCACGGGGATGGGCCGGATGTGCTGAAAGGCGTCTTGTTCCCCCAGCTCGATGTAGACTCCGACACGCGGCAAAGCGGTGGCGAGACGCCGGTCCACAACCAGGTAGCGAATCTGGCCGCGATGCAGCGTCGCCCGCTCGAAGGGACCAACGGTGGAGGAAAAGTACAGCGGCCAAACACCCACGTCGTCGACAAAGGCGCTCACGATGCGTTGCTGGCCATAGGAGCCCATCAGCAATCCGTTCGTCCGGTCGGCGGCCATCCGGTTGCCGGGACCCAGTTGGGCGAGCATCCAACCGGCGGCATCCACGCCCTGAGGCTCGATCGAGCGGGAATCCGCCGCGACCAGGTAGGACCCCGGGAGCCTGCCCCACGGCGCCCAGCCAATGATGACGCCGCCCAGGAAAAGGACGCCAAGCCAGCCGGCAACGAGCGACGGCCGCCTCCACACCATGACGCGTGACTTCCACAGCTCCTCCGCGCCGACTGCCAGCACGAAAGCGATGGGCAGAAAGAGAAACTCTGACGCTCGATTGGACGTTTCGGTACCGCGTTGGGTCAGGCGCAGCGCCAGCGTGGCCGGATAGACCAGAGTCCCGGCCGCCATCGACAGTGCCAGCGCGTCGCCACGGTAGCATTGCCATACCTTGAGTAGACCATAGGGGAGACCAGCCAGCACCAGCCCAACGGCGCCAAACCCGACGAGACGTTCCCAGATCGCCGAAGACTGCCCAGACGAGTCGCTGAACAGATGATGCAGCGACGCCTGCCCACCGATCACCTGGATCAGCTCGACGACGCCACCAGAGAGGATCGGACTCAGATAGCCGATGGCGATTTGCGCCACGAAGACGACCCAGGCGACCACCAGGGCGACGGCCAGGAGCGCCATCCAGGCGATAGCAAGCGGTTGCTCACCGCGACGATGCCGCCAGACCGCCAGGACGGTCCACAATAGGAGGAACGTCGCGAGCGCGAAGCCGGTGATGTGATGCGTGGTCGCCGTTGCCAGGAGCGTGAGCAGGGCGGCAACCGTCAAACCGGCGCGTTGACCATGCGGCGAATGCGCCCGTCGAGACATCAAGTAAAGGGTGATTACGGCGAATGGCAGCGCGAGCGACTCATAAGAGAATTGGGCGTCAAAAAAAAGGAAGTTCGGATTGGCCGAGTAAAGGAGCGTGGCGACGGCGGCCAGCCGTGGTGAATCCGAAATCTCCTCAAAGAGTAAGAACAGCGCGACGATCATGGTGATCCGGGCGATCGCCGCGACCACCACGCCCGCGCCAAAGATGGACAGCCCGCTGACGCTCATCGCCGCGCTGGTGACGTTCTCCAGACCGGGATAGAAGGCGCTCACCGGCAACAACGGATTGCTGCTGAACAGGTGATGGCTGAGCGCGATATCGTTCGCGGTGCGCCAGTGCAGGAATTCGTCGTGAAAGGTGAACTGCTCGGGACTCTGCAGGACTTTGACAAGGTAGAGACCGAAGCCAAAGAGCACGACCAGTCCCAGCCGCTCGCCCCGCGAGGCGTCGCTGGACGCCAGCCGGACGGCGGTGGGCAAGAGCATGACGAGCAAACCGATCCAGAAGAGCGGCTCCGCCCAGTCGGCGCCGCCGCGCGCCGCCGAATCGCTGAAGGCGATCAACAGCAGCCCGCACGCCCCATACACGGCCAGGGAGGGAAGGACACCCATCCGCGTGGCTGCCAATGTCGTCGAAGGAGTTTCAAGAGCGTCGATCGGCGCGGCGGCCTGCGACTCGTCCGTCTCCTGTTGCTGATCCAACACGGACGGCGGATCACTGCTCGTCATGCTTGGCAACCAATCTCGGGGCATTGCTCGTGCGCCAACGGCTCAGCGCGTAGGCGATCGGACCGTAGGCCATGCCGGCGAGCTCGGTTCGCGTGAGCGCGCGCGGATACGCGGCAGTCTTCTTCTGGTTCTTCGATGAGGTGGGGCTGAGCGCGTACCAAAGGCCGGCAGGTAGGCGCCGGCACACGTCGAAAACGCGGCTAGGGTCCTCCCAGAGGCACTTGGTGAGAAATGCCGCCAGTCCCACGCCGTAAGCATGGATCTGCTTCCGCAGTCGAGCGTAGTCTCTCGAGTGCGTGTGGCGGACCAGCGCCTCCGGCTGATAAACGAGCTGGTAACCCGAGGCGATCACCTGAAAAAAGAGGTCGATGTCCTCGGCGGAGCGTGTCGGGGTGGCGGGGCCGAGGGCCGGATCGAAGCCGCCCAGCGAGCGAAGGATGGACGCCCGAAAGGCCATGTTGGCGCCGGAGCCAAACTTGCCGGCGGTATAGGGGAAAAGGATATCGGGAGGTCGGTGCTCTTGCAGGTCATATATCCGCGGGGAGAAACCCTTGGAGAAGCCGCCGAACTGCTCAAGCCAGATTTGCGCGGCCGTCTCCAACTCGCGAGGCAAAATAGGGCCGGTCACGCACGCGACGCGCTCGCCAACGTCGAAGCCCGCGACCAGTGAGCTCAGCCAGCCCCGAGGGCAGGCGATGTCGTCGTCGACAAAGGCAACGATGTCGCCTTGTGAGCAAGCCAAGCCCCGATTACGCGCCCGAGCGGGTCCCGGATGATCTTCGCGAACGTAGCGCAACCTCGGCCACGCCCTGGCGCGCCGGCGCACAAGGTCGGCAGTGGCATCGTTGGCCGGTGCGTTGTCGACGACCACGACCTCGTAGCGCACGTAGTCGAGACTCGCCAGCGCATCGAGGCAGCGGTCGAGACTGGCGATCCGGTCGCGGGTTGGGATGACCACGCTCACCAGCGGACCGGTGGCGGCCACGCGTGCCCGACGTTCGAGGCAAGCGGGCACTCCAGCATCACCGGCCCCTGTGGGGGCAGGGCGGTCGCCGAGGTCGAGTCCGTCTCGTCGCAAGTGTCCTGCAATCTCGATGCATAGTTCCTGCTTCAAGATAGCGGATAGTTCCTCCGCCATGAGGCCATCGGGCGGTAGGTCGACGTCCAGCATGCCGAGGGGCTGCGTGTGCAGCGTAAGTGTCCTGCAATCTCGATGCATAGCTCCTGCTTCAAGATAGCGGATAGTTCCTCCGCCATGAGGCCATCGGGCGGTAGGTCGACGTCCAGCACGCCGAGGGGCTGCGTGTGCAGCGTTGCGAGGATTTTGGCGTGGCGGTATGGGCGTCCATTGGACGCCATCGACGGTCGCAGGGCGGGCGGGTCTTGCAATACATCCATTTCCAGCATGCAGATTGGCTCAGGCGGCTCTGACAAGCGTACCCTGCGTCGTCGGATCGAGCGCCGGCACGGATCACCGCTCACCGTGGCGCGCCATTCCCGTCGTGACCAGCGCCGACGAGGCGCTGATAAATGGACTCCAAGCGAGTCACGACCTCCCGGGATTGGAACTGTTTGACCCGACGCCGGCCCGCGTTGCCCATGGCGACGCGCAGCGCTGGGTCGGACTGGAGTCGCTCGATGGCCTGGCGAAGGGCCGTCACGTCTCCGGGCGGAACGAGGTAACCGGTTTCGCCATCGACGACGATGTCGGTAAGACCTCCGACTCGAGATGCAATCACCGGCCGCGCGCAGGCCATTGCCTCCAGGGCAACGATGCCGAACGGCTCGGCCCAGAGTGAAGGGACGATGCCGATCTGGCAGCGTTGCCAGGCGAGCATGACCGCCTCGTTGGGCCAATCGCTGAGGACAGCGACAGGCGGAGGGAAGTGGATCGGACCGGCCGGCTCGGGGCAGGTGTAGCCAATGACGACCAGCTTCGGCGCGTTGACCAGCTCGGCGTGCGCCCGCAGCAGTACTTCGATGCCCTTGAGCCGGCGGAAGGCCCCGACGTAGAGCAGAAACGGCCCATCAGGCAACTGGGCCAGCCAGGGGGCGCTGTCGATCGTCGGCTCGCTGACCTCGTCGGTGACGAATTCGGGAAGAATTTGGTACGGTAAGTCACTGCCCGGAAGACCGCTCGCCTCGGCTACGGCCGGGCTGATGGGCAAGAACATGTCCACGAGCTGTGCTTCGATGGGGCGCATGGCTCGATGCGCCGTAACCGTGGCAAGCCCTTTGACCAGGCCGTAATGTTGGGCGCCGCAGGAGAGACATTTGCTCGCTCCAGGACCGGTGCAAGGAGCGCCGGCGTGCATATAGTCCTTCCTCGGGCAGACGAGGCTGTAATCGTGCAGACTGAGCACAAGTCTGGCCTT
>Ga0207416_1000961_pt1 | contig 42470 bp, 33 predicted proteins | sample PaiPotPPM11metaG_FD_184107 | JGI IMG/M metagenome (GOLD analysis project Ga0207416, IMG submission 184107) | Iron sulfur acid spring bacterial and archeal communities from Banff, Canada, to study Microbial Dark Matter (Phase II) - Paint Pots PPM... ...
GTTCGACCACGAACTCTTTGAAGAGTGTCTGATACCCCTTGTTTCGCCGTTTCGCCAGCGCTTTGGCCCGTTCCAGCGTGGACTCATCAAACCGAAGGGAAACCGGCTTCGTTCGTGGGCGGGGAGGGGGAAGCTGCTTGTCGGCGTCCTGGTGCATTGCCGACAGAATCTCGTCCCCCAGTTCGTGGGAGTCCCAGTACTCCACCTCTTCAGCTTCTGAAGCGAACGATGGGACTTCGTCGAAGTTGTGAACGACAGTGCTGGCTTCAGTCTTCGTTTTGGTCATCGTCACTTTCCTCTCTGGCGGTGTTGCCGGCCTCTGACTCATATCAGCCCTTCGCGCTTCCCCACTCGCTCGAAGGCCTCACGGGCGAACTCCAGATCAGCTCTAGTATGTGTGGCCATCACGCTGGCGCGAATGCGCGCGCTGCCAAGGGGCACGGTTGGAGGCCGGATTGCCACGACGAAGATGCCCTCCTGGCGCAATGCTTCCGCCATCTGCAAGGCCCTGGCCGAGTCACCTACTAACACGGGTACGATATGGGTCTCGGACCTCAGCGTGTTGAACCCGAGCGCCTGTAAGCCCTGTCTGAAGAAGGCTCCGTTGTCCTGAAGGCGCTCCACCAGTTCTGGCTCGCGCTCCAGTACGTCCAGAGCAGCCAGGGAGGCTGCCACCACGGGCGGCGGGAGCGCGGTTGAGAAGATGAAGCTCCGGCAGACATTGACCAGATACTCCATCACCAGACTGCTGCCCGTCACGAATGCGCCAAAGCTCCCGAGCGCCTTGCTCAGCGTGCTCATGGATACCGTAACCTCGCGCTCGAGCCCCAATTCGGCAACCAGCCCACGGCCGCCGGGGCCCAGACAACCGGTACTATGCGCCTCGTCGACTAACAACATGGCTCCATAGGCGCCGCACAGGTCCGCGATAGCCCTCAGTGGCGCCACATCGCCGTCCATGCTGAACACGGAGTCGGTGACCACCAGCCGCCGTCCACGGTGATTCTCGCGCACTGCTGAGGAGAGTTCTTGCTCCAGGGAAGCAACGTCGCAGTGGAGATAGACTCGGTACTCCGCCCGGCTCAGGCGGCAACCGTCGATCAGGCTGGCGTGATTCAGCTCATCGCTCAGCACCAGGTCACCCGGCCCAACCAGAGCGGGGATGATGCCGAGGTTCGCCGTATATCCACTGTTAAAGAGCAGCGCACCCTCAGCCTGTTTAAAGGAAGCGAGGCGTGCCTCCAGCGCCTGATGCAGTGGAAAGGTGCCCGCGATCAATCGTGACGATCCCGCTCCGCAACCAAGCGTCTCGGCAGCGGCAGCGGCGGCTTTGACCGCAGGATGCGTGGCAAGGCCCAGGTAGTTATTGGAGCTGAGGTTTAGAAGTCTGCGTCCATCCACCGTGATCCATGGCTGCGCTCCATCCGGAATCACGCTGAGCTGCCGGTACAGCCGGCGGCTGCGCAAAGCCTCCAGCCGGCGGCGCATGAACTGCAATCGCTCTGCTTGGAGTGTGGACACGGCCTCTCTCCGATACGTCGTTTGCTCCCTGTCCAGCTTCTACCACTGATCGGGAGATGCGCAAGGTTCAACTCCCTAGCCGGAATCATCCGTAAGCCGAGCGCTCCACCGCAGGCTTGGGTGCCACACCAAGAGGTACTCGGCCTGCTTGGGTGTCGAAGAGTTCGGGCTAGGTCTTTTCCTGGAGAAGGCGCAAGGTTTCGGTGCGCACCTTGTCCAGGCTAGCGCCCAGCCTTTCCAGAACTCGCGCGGCGATTCCATTGCCCTCCCGGATGAGCCCGAGCAGGAGATGCTCGGTGCCGATGTAATCGTGACCGAGACGGCGTGCTTCGTCGACCGCCAGCTCAAATACCTTTTTGACGCGAGGTGTCAGGCAGATCTCTCCCGCGCTCTCGTGCTCACCACGACCGACAATCAGTTCGACGGCGCTCCGCACCTTGGCCGGCTCAACACCGAGATTGTCCAGTACCTTGGCTGCGACGCCTTGGCCTTCGTCAATGAGACCGAGGAGCAGGTGCTCGGTGCCGATGTAGTCGTGGCCGAGACTTCTTGCTTCCTCCTGAGCCAGCGCGAGGACTTTGCGCGCTCGCCCCGTAAACTCATCAAATCGATCTCTTTCTTGGGCCGACGTCACCAGCTTACGCGCCCGCTCCGTCAGCTTGCCCAATCGCGACCCTTCTCCGGCGGGCACGCGCTTTTGTTCCAGGCAGGCCTCCAGATCAACCTGCCTGAACCGATATTCACCGCCAACGCGGTAAGCGGGCAGCTCGCCTCTCGTGACAAGTCGCCGCACCGTCACCACGTCCATCCGCAGCCACTCTGCCACATCGTCGGTCGTCAGCAAAGACTCCATTACATGATTCTCCTAGCTTTTAGCATAATATAGAGTATTTGAGATTATCTTGAAATATTTTACGTGCAGCTGCGGAGAACGACCCGACGCTCTTGACCAAAGAAATTGCACGTTCGGAAACCGTCTCGGCCGCTGCCGCTTAGGGTTCATGTGCGGGCGGGCATGGCCAAATGTGGCGAGTCTGCCGCACCCGTAGCCGCTCATGCTGCGTCGCGGCATCAGGGGGCATGAAAAGGGCCGTTTTCACGGTAGCTCGGCGCTCTGTCGCCGATGAAGGCAGGCCCGCAGCGGCCCGTTCAGGGACGCGTCCGGCCGGGGACCGCCCACCTGCCTCCCTTCCGGCCGACCCCTCCGGTTCGAGAGCAGTGGCAGTGGCTCCCAGGTGCTGGAGCGAGAACAACCGGTCCCGCTCATCCCGGCCGAGTCCGACCCTGAACGGGTCAGACCGGCCTGCGTTCATCGGCGACAGAGCGCCGAGCTACGGTATTAGGCGACGGAGTCCCCGATACCACCGGGCGGCACCATCCCCGATGCAAACGGGGTATTTGTGCGAGAGCGCTGAGCTACCTCCCCTGTGGGTGCGGATCTGCTTCTCCTGACGCATTAACCCTATGCTGTCGCTCACACGCTGCGGGCTAAAGACCCGCGCGGGCGTATAGTGAAGGAGATACAGTTTTAGCCCTTACATGAGAGGTGAATATCATGGCCTCGAACCCACTCCGTGAGCTCGCACAGTGCGGCCAGAGCGTCTGGATCGACTCAATCAGCCGCCAGATGCTCCGCTCCGGCACGCTCAAGCGCCTGATCGACGAGGATGGCATCACAGGCGTGACGGCTAACCCAACCATCTTCGAAAAAGCCATCACTCAGTCCCATGATTATGACGATACGATCCGCAAGATCGGCTCCGGCGGCGCTTCGCCCATGCAGGTGTACGAAGCGCTGGCGGTTGAGGACGTGGGAGCTGCGGCAGACCTGTTGCGTCCCGTCTACGATCGAGTCGATAGGCGGGATGGCTTCGTGAGCATAGAGGTGTCACCGGACATCGCCCACGATACCAAGGCGAGCATCGAGGAAGCGTGTCGCTTCTGGACGCGCCTGCACCGGCCGAATGTCTTCATCAAGATTCCGGCCACACCGGCGGGGATACCGGCTATCGAGCATCTGATCGGCGAAGGCATCAACATCAACATCACCCTGATCTTTGCCGTCGAGGTACATGAGCAGGTGATGGATGCCTTCCTCAAGGGCCTGGAGCATCGGGTTGCTCAAAACCAGCCGATTGACCACATTGCCTCGGTTGCTTCGTTCTTTGTCAGCCGGGTAGACACGCTGGTGGACCAGCTCCTGGAAGAAAAAGCCAAAGAGGCAGACGAGGAGCGGAACAAGGAGCTGAAGTCGTTGGAGGGGAAGGCAGCCGTTGCCAACGCCAAGATCGCGTACCAGCGATTCCAGAAGGTCTTCTCGTCGGACCGCTTCAAGGCATTGGAGCAGAAGGGTGCGCAGCTCCAGCGGCCGCTCTGGGCCAGCACCAGCACGAAGAATCCCAATTATCCCGACACGATGTACGTTACACCACTGATCGGACCCAATACCGTCAACACCATGCCCATGGAAACCATCGACGCCGTGCGTGATCATGGTGAGGTGCAGTGCGGCACGATCATGCAGGGGCTGGACGAAGCGTTTCAGGTGATGAAGGATCTGGAGCGCGTCGGTATCAGCATGAAGGCTGTCACCGATCAGCTGACCGAGGAGGGCGTGGAGAAGTTCAGCAACTCGCTCCACAGTCTGCTCGACGCCATCGAGCAGCAGCAGCGTAGCCTCGTAAGAGCCTGACTCCATCATCGCGGCTGAACCCGGTAAGGGCACCGCGCCGTCGGTGCCCCCTGCCCGGCCGTAGAGGTACCCCCGTGTGATACTGCTGGAGAATGCGTAACGTAGGGGCCGGCTCCTGCCGTGCCCGCCCGGTCACCTCTGACTACACACGCGGCATGTTGACGGGGCGGCGCAAGCGGGCACGGCGGGTACCCCGCGCTCCCGCGCTTGGGTGTCCGGCCCCTACACGATGGTCGTGGCCAACCAGACAGACACGGCACGAGCCGAGCGCCCCGACTAAGTGCGATTGGGCCGAGCACTTCTGCTGGGCGACATCCGACGCCAGGTGACGTCGCCGGCGGTACCCTCTGTGGTTGCCCTGGGTCCGGCTGCAGAGGCGAAACCGAAGGTCACACCTATCGGTCCTTCTCTATCCGTAATTCCACCGATGTCATGGTCTGACGCGGCGTGTACACTGCGCACATAGCCCGTAATATTCGTAGGCCGAGCGCTCCGTCGCCGGCGCGTGAAGATTTCGGGATAGAGGAGAACAGAGATGAGGGATGCCGGCAGCCGGTGGCAGAAGGTCTTCTACAGCTTCGGTCAGATTGGGAACGGCGCGTATAACGGTATCAACAACGCCGTTCTTACCCTCTACGTCAGCGGATTTACCGGCAACCCCTTCATCATCGGCTACCTGGGTAATAGCCGGACCATGGAAGGGGTGGTCATTCAACCGCTGGTTGGCGGTTGGAGCGACCGAATGGCTGGCCCCCTGGGGCGACGGCGTCCATTCATCCTGTTTGGCGTCCCCCTGTCGGTGCTCTTTCTTGTGCTCGTGCCTATTCTCGGGCATGCGGGGCACAGTCTGGCCTTGCCGCTGATCGCCGGCTCCATCATCTTGTTTTCCATCACGTGGAACATAGCGCAGGACCCCTATTCGGCCTTGATGATCGACATTACGGCGCCGGGCAAGCGGTCAAAATTCAACGCCGTCCTCTCGATTCTCGCACTGGTTGGCCAGATCGGCATCGTGGCCTATGCCAGCGTCGCAGCGCTCAAGAAGAACAATATACCCGATGTCGTGTTCTACATCTGCGCTGCCATCATGCTGCTGAGCTACGTCGTCGTCTTCTTTGGGGTGCGCGAACCGAAAGAGGCGGCGACAATTGCACGGGTGGAGGAAAAAATCCCGCTCGCGACCTACATTGCCGAGATGCGCGTCTTCAAGGAGGCAATTAAGCTGCTGGTCAGCATTTTCTTCCTCTGGAATGGGCTGAATGCCATCCTGCCGTTTATCTCCACGTTCCCCATCAAGATCGTGCATGCCAGCAAGTCACAGGCGCTCATCATCTACGTGATGATCATCCTTTCCAGCGCCATCTTTGCCTACCCGTTTGGATGGCTCGGAGCACGCTATGGGAACCGGCGAATGATCATTGTGGGAACCGTAATCCTGATCGCCGCGGCACTGGTCGGCCTGGTTGTTCCCTCCTACTTCTGGCTCTTCCCGCTGGCGGTCCTGGCCGGGTGTGGCTTCTCGGCAACCACTGTTCTCACCTACCCTTACCTATCGCAGCTGATTCCCGGCAGCAAGATCGGCGTCTTCACCGGACTGCAAACCGCTTTTTCCGCGGTTGCCGTGCCACTCAGTACCGTGGTCACCGGCACCCTTATCAACTTCTTTGGCTATCGCAGCATCTTTGCCATGCTGGCCGTCATGATGGTCGCCGACATCGTGTGCCTCCTGCTCATCGATGAAGCCGCGGCCCATCAACAGGTGCGTGACGTGGAAGAAGCAGAGCGTTTGGTGGCCGGCTCAGTGCATTCCGTAGCCGTTAGTCATTAGCCGTTAGCCATTAGCCATTGGCCGTTAGCCGTTGGCCAGCAGCGAGCCGACGCCGGCTTTGCCGGCCTCGGCGGCGGTGAAGGTCGAGCGAGACGCCGGCGGTGTGGCCAGTGTTAGGGAACGTCACTCGAGAGCCGACGGCGGGCGACGAACACGTATTCCCGGCTGTCGTCGGCAAACGGCTCGCGGGCGAAGCCGGCGTAGAGTGCCTCCAGCTCGAGACCGGCGATGTCGAGGAGCCCAAGCCACTCGTTCTTCGTTGCCCACCAGAGGGAGCTCGTCGCGCCGTCGTCGCGGGTAATGTCGATCCGGTTGTCGCCCACTGAGTACCGGATCGTGTGCGGCCGTGCCTCGCCTGATCCACTAAACTCTGTCACGCGACAGCGCGCCCTGTCTGATAGCGAGCAGAAGATCAGCAGGGCAAGATGTCACAGGCGCGACGTCTTCGGCGTTGAATTAGTAGAGACATCTGTCAAAGATCATGGCTGGCTAGTTAGGAGACTCGTGATGCGACGCATCATTTTCGCCTTCATTCTCGTGCTGGTGTCGGTACTGGCGTCCGGAGTGGTTGCACCTCTGGCGCCGAGAGCGCACGCCCAGTCGAACCCGTACACCAGTCCGACTATCACCGTAACGCCAAGCACTGTCGCGGTGGGAAGTACTGCGACCGTTAAGGGCTACGCCTTCACACCCAATAACTATGTCTTCGTGTACTGGCAGCGTCCGGACGGCACCACAAACGGGACGTACGTGTTCACGGATGCAACCGGATATTTCACCTCCACGCTCGGCTTTCGTGCCAGCCATGGAACGGGGAATGAGTATGTTGCCGGCTATGACTACGGCACCGGCAGGTGGTCGCCATTCTTCACCGTGACGGTCACCTCGACCACGCCGCCACCAACTCATGAGTACCTTACGGCCTCACCCAACCCGGTTTCGGTTGGCGGTGTCAGCATGGTCAGCGGGTATGCCTTCTCGCCGAAGAATACGGTCTACGTGAAATGGACGCGACCGGATGGGACAACCAATGCCATCTATGTCTCTACCGACTCCACCGGTTATTTCACTTTCCAGCTCGGATTCTTGCGAGCTCATGGGTGTGGCATTGAGGTCCTCCGGGCGTACGACTTCGGCACGGCTACGTGGTCACCGACCTACACCATCACCGTGAACGGGTGCTAGACCGAGTCCGGAGTGCATCTTTTCGCTCATCGTAGACTACTGGCCACGGCAGCGGTTCTAACCCCTCCCGGAGGAACACCACCACCCAACGTAACCCCGACCATCCCCACCTGATCGCTCCACCGCCGCGCATTTCCCGTCACTTCCCAGCCCCTAACAGGGATACATAATCCAAGGTTCGCAAGCGACACCGAGAGGGTACCCGCCGTCTGAGGCCGATTAGGACACCCGGCGGCATGTGAAGGTACTATGCGCCGGGCTACAGGTTTGTCGGCGATGGAGCGGACTGACTGCTGGTACCCAGAATGGTGTGAAGCGCGTCGACGAGCATCGGATTGGGAGTAGACCAGGTATGGTCGAAGAAGCCATACCAGTCCAATGCGCCATACACACGATCTTGCGCATCTGATTCGGTGCCGTTTGCAGCCCAATAAGCCCAGCTCAGATGCCTCTCGGCAATGTACCGTACCAGACTGCTGAACCACTGCCCTTGTGAGCCTGGTACGGTACTGGCAACACAGCTCAGTTGTGTGTCGCAGGTTCCAAACTCGCCCACCCATACCGGAGCCGCATACGGTTTGGTCGGGTCCTCGGCAATATAGCCCCAGTACTGATCCCATATCTGCACAAGACTCTCATACGTCGTCGCATTGTTGAACCAGGGGCAGCTCGTGCCGCAAAGATCGGGCCCATAGTCGTGCGCCGAGTAGACGAGCTGACTGCGAGACGAGCTGCCGTCCGGGAAGCGAAGCACCACTGGTGCAGTCGCCACACCCATGAGGCTTCCACCCCACCAGTAGCTCTGAGCTTTGCCGTAGAACTGGATTCCTTCCACGATGATGACCAGATGCGGGTTTGCTGCCAGCACCGCATCGCCAGCTCGCTCCGCTGCTGCGAGCCAATCGGTTGCGGGGTTTCCATCGCCCCACGTTGTGGGTCCATGCGGCTCATTGCGCAGATCTGTGCCTATCACGACATTGTTCACGGCGTAGCGCTGCGCCAGCGTCACCCAGTCTCGGTCAAATGCGGCATCCGGATAGTCGGGCGTATACCAGAGACCACTTTCCTGCGCACTCCAGCCGGCGTCGGAGCGGTGATCGTCTAGGATGACCGAGATGCCGAGCGCGCCGGCATAGTTGATAATGCGATCCAGGATGTCCAGGGCGTGCAGGCCCCGCAGCTCAGAATTCGCTGCCAGATGGCCGGAGACCACCGGATTCTGTTCTACCACCTGATTTGAAAACGGCAGGCGAACAGTATTGTACCCAGCACGTTTTATGTTTTGAAGGATAGTCTGGTACGGCTGAAAATCCAGGCCGCCCACCACGAAGTCCGGGTGCTCCGCTCCGTACCAGTTCAAGGCTGCGAGGTGGACCGAGTCACCGGCTGCCGTCATGAGCTGCGTTCCATCCGCATGCAGCCAGGTGGGGACCAAGGTCACCAGTTGGTCGACCAGCGCTGCCACGGCTTGGGGCTCCTGGCCCGTCTCACTTAGAACAAATAGCACGTTCTGAAGGCGGAAGGCGAAGATTCTCTCTCCTGCCAGCTGCCAGGCTTGGGCAGCGTCCAGGCTACCGAGCCGTCCCACTTTCCACAGCCCAGGGTTCAGCGGGTACGGGCGAAGCTGGCGACGTGCATGATTGGCCGCCGCTAGAGCTGCCAGCGCCCGAGCCGCAGCCTGCGGGCTTTGGTACAGCGTCGCCGCATCGTACCAGCTACCCTTCCCCTGCACCGATGCAGTCCTGGCGTAGCGAGACAATCCGCTCGATGGGACAACTTCAGCAACTGGGACGGCACGTGAAGCCAGCGAAGGACCTCCAAAGGGGCGAAACGTTCCCGGATCGAGACGTGTCTCCGGGGAGACATTGGATGTGTCGAGCACCAGAAGGGAAGGACTCTTCACCACCGGGCCTGTCCCCCATGGCGCCTGATAGATCGGTGGCAAGGACACCTGAGTCACCTGCGGCGGCGAGGTAACCGGTGCTGTTGCAGACGACGCGGGCGGCAATGCGCCTGCAATCTGCTGTGCACGCTTCCGTGCCGCGAGTGCCGCATGACGCAAATACCAGAGTCCCGAATCGAGTGCTGTGGGGTCGGCAGATAAACTGTAGCGCAGCCGCAGCTCCAGCTCGATCGGCCCCTGATGCAGGAGTTGATAGGCGTCCCCATGACCATCGCGCTCGGCGACCGAAAAGGTCGGCTCGTTCGCAACCCATCCTCCGATCGGATGACCGAGCTCCCAGAGTGAAGCCTGTGCATCGCCATAGGCAGCGTCTGCCTCGCTCGGTGAGCCAAAAAGCGATGCTTCGTACTGCAGACTCATGGCGGCAGTGTGACTACGAGTGCGCGCTTGTTGCGCCCATGTAGCCGTCTGGAGGTACCCTTCTCCACGGCCGAGCTGAACAAGCGGGACGGTGTGCAACCTGGAAATCATGTCGGCCATGTGGCCGGTAATCCTCGTTCCCTGGACCACCGCTTTCGGCGCAAAAGCTGATGCAGGCAGTGCAAATGCTCCCGGAGGGGGAGTCCCATGGCCAACCTGTGCACTCACCCGAATAGTGAGAGGATCTCCCAGGGCGGAGAGTATCGTTACAATTGCGACCACGCCGGTTAGCAATTTCCTGAACGCACGGGAGTGCGGAGCAGCTCCGCGGCTCGTCGAGGTCGTGGGCGTGGTGCGAGATGGTGCTTCAGCGGGCACCTGTAATCCTACTACGTTCACCCCCTCCGACCGCGAGCCCGTTGACATATCCTCGCCGGACGCGTAGGGCAGATGCCAGGGTTTGTGAACCACCTGCAGGCCGGCGCTCCGCCGCCTGCTGGTGGTCAAACAGGCGGTGTAGGCCTTGCGCTCTCGCGAAAATACCCGATTTGCAGCCGGCGTGGTGCTGCGCCGGCAGAATGGGAGACTCCGTTGCCGGCACCTGCAAGGAGGTAGTGCATCTTGACAGGGACCTCAGGGAGGCGCAAGCTATGAACCAGGAAAGGAGGGTAGATGAAGCTCGATGTCTACCTTCCGGTGGGCGAGAGACAGCTCCCAAGCGTCGGAAAGGTTGCAAAGGCAGCAGAAGCCCTGGGCCTTTCCGGCCTCTGGAGCACCGAAACAAAGCACGACGCATTTCTGCCGCTGGTGATTGCGGCTGAACATACCCAAACGCTGCACATCGGCACCGCGGTTGCCATTGCCTTCGCTCGCTCGCCAATGCTGACGGCGCTCACTGCCTGGGACCTGCAAGACTTCTCAAGAGGACGACTCCTGCTCGGCCTTGGAACACAGGTCAAAGGGCACATCGAACGGCGTTTCAGCATGCCCTGGGGTGCGCCGGTGCCGCGGCTACGCGACTATGTTCTGGCGCTTCGAGCGATTTGGACGGCCTTCCAGACCAACGGTCCGCTCGACTTTCGTGGCCGGTACTATCAGCACACCCTCATAACGCCGTTCTTCAACCCGGGACCGATCGAGCACCCGGATATTCCGGTCCACATCGCGGGTGTCAACACCGGTCTGGCACGGCTTGCCGGTGAGATCGGTCAAGGTTTTCAGGTGCATCCATTTCATACTCCCCGGTACGTGCGCGAGGTGATCCGTCCTGCTATCGCGGAGGGAGCAGCCCGTGCGGGCCGGTCTCCCCGGGATGTCGAGATGGTCTCGAGCGTGTTCCTCATCACGGGATCCAGTGCCAGGATGGTGGCGGAGCGGCGTGAGCAGATTCGATCCCAGATCGCGTTCTATGCTTCGACGCCCACCTATCGTACGGTGCTGGAGCTTCATGGCTGGCGAGATGTAGGCGAGCAATTGTCGCGTCTGGCGGCGGCGAAACAATGGGGTGAGATGCCCGCGCTGATCTCGGATGAGATCCTCCATACGCTGGCCGTGGAGGCAGCGCCGGACGAGGTAGGCCAAGCGATTCGGGAGCGCTACACCGGGTTACTCGACCGCGTCGCCTGCTATCTCGTTCCCTTCGAGCCGGGCCGTGATGAGGCCTTCTGGCGTGCGACGCTGCATTCGTTGCAAGCCGCCTGAGGCGTAGCATTCGGCGGTGAACCTTTTCACAGTGTGTTCCAGTTCACAGACGCCGGCCTCGTTGCCACGATACGGTCAATTCAAAACATGGTGAGGAGATTCATGCCATGAATCCGACAGTAGCGCTGGAGCTCGAAGTAGGACGATACCGGCGGCCACAACGTTCCATGCTGGACTGGGAGCGTGATATCCACACGTACAACGCGCGGAAGCGGGTGCTGGTCCGAAAGATCGTGCTCGAGGCCAGGCGGGCACGGCAAGAATCGGGAAAAACGTCACTCTGGGCCCATCTCACACACGGAACGAAAACCGGTTCAGGGTGAGCCGGCGCCGGCTTGCCTCCGGCCCGTCCAGTACAGAATGCCGGCCAGGAGAAAGGCAACAATCGCTCCCACTCCTGCCACGATCGTCCAGGGGGAGATGGGCCGGGACGGCGCACTGGAGGTCGGACGGAAGGTCGATCCGGGCACAGGAGTTGGATATCCCGTCCTGAGCGGTGCGCCCGGTGATCCCGTGGTCGCACGGCCCCGCATCGGTGCAGGCCTGACGGTGACCACCTTGATGATCTGAGTGAGCGGTTTCATCTTCGCTCCTCGGTGCTGAAGCAGCTGGCGGCGGGCGGTGGCCGGAAGCGCGATCTTCCCGGAAAGGGTTCCCCGCAGCAGTCCGTCCTTTCGCAGCCGGAATATTCCCTTGAGTCTCCCATGACCGCCATAGCCCGCGCCGGTACCGTCGAGACTCGTGACGATGTGATTCGAATTGTCCAGGAACGCTTCGGCTAGAAGGCTGCCGATGAACAATACCTCGCCGGCATCGTCGGTAAGCAGCGCCTTCCCTTGAAGGAATCCGCCCAGATTTTGGGCAGTGCGATTCGGGTGCAAGAGGTCGGGGAGGATCGGCGTCGTGTCGGGAGTAAAGTTTTCGAGATAGGCGCTCACGATCAGGTTCACCGGTGGAATGCCCTGTGATGCGGAGAGCTTGGTTTGGAGCACTACTTGGTAGAGCGGATCGCCATCAGGCTCGATTCCCGCCAGCCGGAAACCTGCCAGGTGGCCGGTCATGGTTGCCCGCTCCCGCCCTCCATCGCTGATCGCAACCTTAGTGGACACGGGCAACACGATGAGGGTCAAGAGCAAGAAGAGTAGAGCCCGTCTCATCGAAGCGTGCGCTCCGCCCGTGCCAGGCCCGAGGCTGCGGGCCGACGCAGGCCGAGATAGATCAGGAGGGAGGGTGCGATCGCCATCAACGAGCCGGCTGCGAGCAGACCAAACTGGGTGTCATACGAGCCGACAAAGCCTGCCAGCAGCGTTGGCACGGTTTGAAGCGATCCGTCCTGCGATACCAGCGTGGGGAGCAGGTACTCGTTCCAGGATGTAATGAACGACCAGATGCCGACGGCAAAGATCGCGGGGCGAACCAGGGGGAGCGCGATTCGGACCATCCGCTGGAACGGCTGCGCCCCATCGACCGCGGCGGCATCCATGATCTCTCGCGGTGACTGCACGAGAAAACCCCAAAGAACGAGCACCCCAAAGGGTAGGGTACGAGCGATCTCGGGCAGCAGAATGCCCCACACCGTATTCAGCAAGCCAAGGTCTTTGAGCAGCGAGAACAAGGGAATACTCAGCACCGGGGTTGGCTGGAGCAGCCCAACCAGCAGCAGCGCGAGTGCTCCGTACTTCCAGAGCCGAACCCTGACAAGATGGGCCAGGGCAAAGGCTGCAGGCAAGGCGAGGGAAACGGACGCGACGACCACCGCAAGGGCAATCAGCAGGCTTGTCTGCATGGCACTGCCCATTCCGGCGTCCCACACGGTCGCGAAGTTGCTCCACGCCCAATTTCGGGGGTCGAGTCCAGGCCCCGAGGAGCCAAGATCGAAGGATCGTCCCCGTTCCAGGGCTGCTATCAACAGCCATGCCACGGGAAGGACTACCGCGATGAGAGCGAGGGTAAGCGCTGCCGTGGCAGCGTAGCGCGTGCGCCACATGCCCGCGCCTTCCCGCACGGGCACGCGTATGGGCGCCCCTTGCGCATCGCCCGAATCGAGACTCTCGCCTCCGTGCCGGAGTAAAAGCACGGCCAGTGCTAGCAGGATCAGGCCCAGTCCAATCGCCAGGCAGGCTGCTGCTGCTCCTTGACCGGTACGACCACCAAAGGCCCGTCCGTAGATCTCCAGTGGTAGGATCATGGTGGCATATCCCGGGCCGCCTCCCTTTGTGACAAAGACCAGATCAAATACCTGGGCGCCGAGGGCGGCATTGATCAGCAGTACGATGACGCTCACGCGCCTCAAGCCCGGGAGCGTCACATTCCGGAAGCGCCACAGGGCGCCCGCACCCTCGACTAAAGCCAGTTCGGTGTACTCGCGCCCGATCGCCAGCAGGCCCGCCCGAAAAATGAGCACTCCTATACCCACCGACGACCAGAGCCAGGCCACGAACAACGCGCCCAGCGCCAGGTGCGGGTCACCCAGCCAATCCATGTCAGCTGCGCCCAAATGCCCGGCACGAAGCAGCGTATTCAAGAGGCCCGATATCGGCGAGTAGACAAGGACCCATATGGCGGCAACCACCGTCGCCGGCAGGAGCGCCGGAAAGAAGAACACCGCGAGGAAGAACGACTGACGCTTACCGTGAGAGAGAAGAAGCGCAAGCCCAAGCGCCACAACAGATGGAATGACTGTCGCGCTGGCTTCCCAGACAGTGCTATGCTCCAGGCTGGTGCGAAAAAGCGGATCGCCCAGCAGGGCCCCAAAGTTGGCGAGCCCGATGAAGGTATAGGGTCCATAGCCGTTCCATCGCTGCAGCGCCAGCCAGCCCACATCGAGCATGGGCCAGAGAAGGAACAACCCGTACAGGGCGAATGCCGGCGCCAGAAAGGCCCATACACTCGATCGGCGCAGGAACCACCTGGATCTGTGAGTCCTTCGTAGCGCTTGCTCTTCTGGGTGCGCCTCATGGGCCGCGAGTCCCGAATCGCGAACCCTCACAGATGGCTCATCAGAATTCGCCGTCGATGCGTCCGCTGCTTCCATGGTTTCCGTGCGATGCGTACACCTCCTGCAGGCTCTTCACCAGAAACTCGGGCGCCTCGTAACCCTGGAGCAAAAGCTGGACGTTGGCCTCCATGGTGGCATTCAAGTTTGCCACGGGCGCGGCGTCGAGGTAGACTCCCGGCTGCGCGCCGACGAGGGATTGAAGATAGTCACGCTGCCACGGTCGCGTGCGGACAATTGGCGTCTGTAAGAGCGCATCGCGGGTCGTATTATGGGCAGGGAGAACTCCCTGGCCCAGCAGAAAGCGCGCCACGGAGGGAGATAAGAGGTAATCAATGAAGGCGATGGCCTCTTGCGGGTGTTGGCTCTGTGCGGGCACGACCCAGCCTTCATAACCGCTGAGGGGCATCACGCGCCCTGCATAGACTGGCTTACTGATGGAGCGCTGCGCTCCATCGCCGCCATGCGCCCAAACAGCTTCCCGTGGGCGGCCAGCCGAGCGCGTGAATGTTCCGGGATAGTGAGTAGGGAAGGCAAAGAGCCCCACCGGTAATCGTGTCTGCTCTTGATCCTGGAGTATCTGCGCATTCTCCGAGCTGGAAACAAGCTGGAACAGCGTCGTTCCGCGAAAGAAGAGGTCCACGCCCTCCTGAGCATCCAGGCCACCAAAGTCGTGGCTGAAGTAGCTCCGGTTCGCCCATTGCTGCAGCAGGCGCCCCGCCTCCAAGAACGGCGGCCGGCGAAAGCTGAAACCGGTGCTCAAGCGCTGCGCCGGCGCCAGCCGGGCAGGTGGCACCAGGGCGTTGACCAGCGTCAGGTACCAGTCATCGCCGAGCCAGCCATCTCCATTGCCCAGGCCGATCGGAGTGTATCCGGCCGCTTTGGCACGTGCCAGCGCCGTCTCGAAGGTCCCCAGCGAGTTCGGCACAGCCAGATGCAGCCGTTTCAGCAGACGTCGGTTGTACAGAATACCAACGGCAGCCAGGGATGTCGGAACCGCCACTACTCGGCGTGATTGCGCGCCATAAAAGGCAAAGGGCTGATTGTACGCGGCGAGCAGCCCCGGTTGCAGCCTCGAGGCCCAGTTGTGAATCTGCGCCGCTTTGGTCAGGTCACGCAAGCGATGCGCGCCTACGTACGCCGGAATGCCGGGTCCCCGTGGTGTCACATAGGCCAGATCCGGCGGATCGCCGGCCGAGAGCGCGAGCTGCAGTTTGGTATTGAGATCCTCAAAGCTGTAGGGCGTCAGACGGACCTGGATGCCGCGATGGGTTGCCTCGAAGCCGCGTGCCAGCTGCTGCGACCAGATTCGCTCAACAGGATCGTCGGTGCTATACCAGATCCGCAGGGTTACCGTCCCGCTTCGCGCGTTCGGCTGCGAGCCGCACCCAGCGAGCAGCAGAGAGGCGACCAGGAAGAGGACAACGCGAGTGCTCATGAATGCCTGCACCCGATTCCAGGAGGAAAGGGTGATGCTCCAGTGTACTCAGTGCTGCCGTGCACGCATTACAGGTCCGCGTCCGAACTACGACGAATTTCGGCGCTCCGGCCACTTGCTCGCGTGTTGCAGGTAGTCGATGAGCGTTCCCTCGCGGATACCGTGTCGGGTGATGACGATGTGATCGACCGCGTAGTACTGCGCAAGCGTCTGGAGCGCTCTCACTCCTGCCGGGAGAACCTGCGCTCGTTCCGGCTTCACGTCATAGCGCGAGACGATCTCCGAGGCAGGTTCTGAGCTCAAAATCGCCATGACCTGCTCCACCGTCCGGCTATCGACGTGCTCGATCATGCCGTCCCGTCCTGCCAGCCAGGCCAGGTGGGTCGCCGTCCCCCCGGTGAGAATCGCGACCTCGACACGGGCAGCGGGTAAGTCTTCCAACACGCTCCGCACGTACGCGGCGAGCCGGTCTTGCTCCTCGGCTGTCGGTGGGTCGTGCCGGAGAAAGCGCTCGGTGAGGCGCCCGGATCCCAGTGGCACCGAGGTTGCCCATCGCATGCCGGACTTATCCGCGTGGATCAGCTCGGCGCTTCCTCCACCCAGATCGCAGACCATCGCGCCCGACTCGATCGGTATGCCGAGTGTCGCCCCCATGTAGGTGAGATACGCTTCGCGCTCGCCCGAAATGATCTCCAGCTCGACACCGGTCGACTCTTTCACCAGCTGCGCAAAACGCTCGCCATTCGCGGCGTCGCGCACCGCGCTGGTCGCGATGGCGACCACGCCGTCTGCTCCCAGCGAGCGAGCCTGGCCGGCAAGCGTTGCAATGGTCTGGAGCGCTGCCCGTTGCCGATCGGGATCCAGCTCGCCGGTTTTGTCCACTCCCCGACCAAGACGCACAAACTCGCTCTGATCATCCACCGGTTGAAGCTTCCCTTCGTGGAGCCGCGCAACCAGCAGGCGAATCGTGTTCGAGCCCACGTCGAGAACGGCATACGGGCCTTGTTCGCTCATGGTGAAGATGTGTCCGTACCCGACGAGAGGAACGTGAGCTTACGATCCATGCTGGCTACCGGGCCTCGCTCGCCTTGCTTTGGCACCCTTCCCTCCTTCGCCTAGTACGACGCCTTTAGTAATGAGGCCACCTGCTTCTCTACATCCGGCATGCTCGAGTGGCGCATGCGGTGTACCGTTTCTTCGACGTCGTAGGGCACCCGTATCTGGCTGATGGACCTACGCTCATTGTCCCAGCTCATCACGCTGTAGGATGCTCGTAGGTCGTGATCCTTTGGATGCCCGACACTTGCCACGTCCACCAGGAGCACATCATCCACCGGACGAATGTATGGTGTGTGGAGATGGCCAAAGGCCAGCACGTTGGCGTCGATGCCGGCCAGGTAGGGCCGCAGCTCCAGTTCGCTCATGGTTGGGCGAAGGTGATCTTCCAGATTGCGTGGGTTCGCGTGTACCACCAGGAGCGCATCATCAGTCATGGCTTGAGATTGCTCAGGCTGAAGCGGGCGGCTAACACCCAGAGGGTACCCGGCCGCCCCTACGGCTGAGCTGTCCCGTTCCCCAGGCGACACTCTGAGGGTCACCCAAGCCTGCGGCGGGGTACCCGAGCGAACGGCGGGCATCGACGGAGCTGAGGAGGAATCGATGGCAGGGCCCAGGATGGGGACTGCCCCGGTAGCCGGCGAGAATCTGGCGGAGAAGTCCAGCGAAGCGAGGCGCCGAAGCCGGCTCGGCCCGATCTGCCAACGCGTCCACTCCACCTGTTTTGCCTTCTGGTCTTTCAGATCCTCTGACTGTGCCACGATATCGTGGTCAGTATTGCCCATGAGCAGGAACCAGCCCAGCTCGTCGAGCAGGTCGAGCACGTCCGCCGGGTTTGGACCGTCGAGACAGAGATCACCGGCAACGACGACACTGTCGTACTCGGGCAAAGCGTCCACGACGGCGCGCAATGCCGGCAGGTTGCCGTGGATGTCGGACATCAGAACGATGCGCAGCGTCATCCCCCGAGTATATGCCGCGCCATCCGTGTGTCTCGGCGGTACACTGTTTAGAATAGAAGACGCCGGGGGCATGGGGAGAGTCAGCTCGTATGGTCGAATCAGTCAAGGCGACGAAGAAGCCGAAAGACGCAACAGATGCGGCTGTCAATCTGGACGCGCCGAAGCTGTTCATCAATCGCGAGCTCAGTAACCTGGAATACTTTCAACGGGTGCTGGCGCAGGCGTGTGATCCACGCCACCCTTTGCTGGAGCGGCTTAATTTCCTGGCAATTGTGAGCAGCAGCCTCGACGAATTCTTCATGGTCCGTGTCTCGGATCTGCAGGATCTGATTGATGCGGACCTGGTCGAGGTGCCACCGGATGGGATGACGCCGACCCAACAATTGGCGGCGATCAGGCGGCGGGTCGTTGAGCTGTTCGCCGAGGAGGAGCGCATCGTCCGCGAGGATCTCATGCCCGCCCTGGCGGATCAAGGCGTCCGCATCGTCGATCTGAATGACCTGACGACGGCCCAGCGGACCGGACTGCGAAGCTATTTCGAACAAGAGGTCTTTCCCGTCCTGACACCACTGGCGGTCGATCCCGGCCATCCCTTCCCGCATATCTCCAATCTGAGCGTCAGCCTGGCGGTGGAGCTCGCCGGCGACGGTGGCGAAACCCGCTTCGCCCGCGTCAAGATCCCGGACGTTATTCCGCGATTACTGCACGTGGAATCCATCCTGAACCAGCATGTCGAGGGCAAGAAGGCGAAATATACCTTTGTCTGGCTGGATCAGCTGGTGGCCAATAATCTCTCTTCCCTCTTTCCCGGCATCCCGGTTCTGGCCTCCTATGCCTTTCGCGTGGTGAGAGATGCAGACATTGAGATACACGAGGAGGAGGGCGCCGACCTTCGCATGAGCGTTGAGCGCGGCCTGCGCCAACGGCGCTTTGGCGAGCCGGTTCTCCTCATGGTTGAAACCGGTATGCCGGAGCGCATCCGCTCGCTGCTCGCTGCTTCTCTGAAGGTGGGGCCCGAGAGCATCTACGCCGGCGACCAACCGTTAGGTCTGGACAGCTTCAAGCAGCTGACTGCCCTCGACCGGCCCGACCTGAAATATCGGCCTCTGGTTCCGCGCATCCCGAGCGCCATTGCCACGGGGGAGCCAATCACGAGTGTCATCGACCATCACGACGTGCTGATCCATCTCCCCTATGACTCGTTTGCGCCGGTGCTGGATCTCTTGACGACGGCAGCTCGGGACAAAGATACGCTCGCCATCAAGCAAACGTTGTATCGCGTGGGGACTGATGCGCCCGTGGTTCGTGCCTTGCTCGACGCCGCTAACCAGGGCAAGCAGGTCGCAGTGCTGGTCGAATTAAAGGCGCGATTCGATGAGAAGTCAAATATCGAATGGGCCAGAGAGCTGGAGCGTGCCGGCGTTCATGTCGTGTACGGCTTCGTCGGGCTCAAGACGCACGCAAAGGTGGCGCTGATTGTGCGCAAAGAGCGTGACGGCATCCGCCGGTACGTCCACTTGGGAACCGGCAACTACAACGTTCAGACGGCCCGAGGCTACACCGACCTCGGCCTGTTTACCGCGCATCCAGACTTTGGCGCCGACGCGAGCGATCTCTTTAATTACCTGACCGGCTACTCGCAGCAGACGGACTACCGAAGGTTCTTGGTGGCTCCGGTCAATCTGCGGCAGGGTCTCCTGGAGCGCATCGAGCGGGAAATCAAGCTGCACCGCGCCGGTGGCAAGGGTCACCTCATGTTCAAAATGAACAGCCTGGGCGATAAAGCGTTCATCCAGGCGCTCTACCGTGCCTCCCAGGCGGGTGTGAAGGTAGACCTCATCGTCCGCGGCATTTCGTGCTTACGTCCGGGCTTGACCGGCGTCGGCGAGAACATTCGGGTCGTCAGCATTGTCGGGCGCTTCCTGGAGCACAGCCGCGTCTACTACTTCCGCAACGGCGATTCTCCCGAGCTCTACATCGGCAGCGCCGACTTATTGCCACGTAACCTCGATCATCGGGTGGAAGTGCTTTTCCCCGTACTCGACGCCGATCTGCGCGAGCGCATTCTTCAGGACGTGCTCCTCGCTCAGCTCCGAGATACGGTGAATGCGTGGGAAGGACGAACTGACGGAACCTATGAACGGGTACACCCCGCTGCTGGAAAGCCGCCATTCGACAGCCAGCAGTGGAACATGACATATGGTGAGGTCCCTCACCTCGTGCCGCTCAAGGGAAGTCGTGAGCCATGAGCTCTGAGCCGTGAGCTATGACCCGTGAGTTGTCGATAGTCGATCATCAGTTATCGGTTGTAGGGGCAGTCCACAAACGATCCCTACCAGAGGGCCACAGCTCCCAGTTCGAGCCTCGAGGCTCTGAGCTCAGAGCTCAAAGCTCACGGCTCAAGGCTCACGGCTGAGCCATGGCGCCTGCACGACAGATTCGAGGCCTCAGTTGCGATGAGTCGTTTCGCACGGCTGCCGGAAAGACTATCTGGACACGCCTCGAGGAGATGGGGTCCTTTACCGAGGCGGCGCTGGAGGGGCGGGATCCGGAAGGCGTACACGATATGCGCGTCGCTTCCCGCCGGCTCCGAGCGGCCATCGAGCTATACCGCGACGTCTTTCCCAAGCGCCGTCTGAAACCCATGCTGCGCGACGTAAAGCGCCTGGCCGATGCGCTCGGGCGTGTGCGCGATCTCGACGTGATGCTGGATCGACTCACGGCCGACCTGGCAGGGCGGCCACCGGCGCAACGGGCAGTCCTGAAGGAAATGATGGAAGAGATGAACCAGGCGCGCGCTGAAGTCCGCCGCGGTCTCAAGCAGACGATTGACGAGCTCGAGCGCGAGGATTTCCCGCGCCGCTTCGTGGCGCTTATCGCGCACGAGACGACCTGATGGCACGGGCACGACGTGTCTCAGGAATTCACCCCAAGGAAAGCCTCGGAGAGAATGCACGCCGTGTCGTCTGCGTGCGACTTGACGAGCTCCTCTCCTGGCGGCAGGCGCTTGACGATCCAGCCCTGGTTCAGCAGCTGCACGATATGCGGATCGCCGCGAAGCGGTTGCGCTATGCGCTCGAAATGTTCGACGTCTGTTTCTCCGGTGTCAAGGCGCTGCTGAAGCAACTGACCAATATACAGGAAGATCTGGGCACCATCCACGACCTAGACGTCTTGATTGCCATATTGCGGGAGCGGCTCCAGGCGGTCGATGCAATCACCGAGGAACAGATCGTCGAGGTCATGGGACCCGAGGCAACGATCGCCGAAAAGAGCAGTCGGGTGCGGCGGTTGCTGAGCGCTCAAGCACGCGATTCACGGCGGCTGGGACTCGTCGGGTTGATTGGAGATAAACAAGCCGAGCGCCGGCGGTGCTACGCCCGTTTTCAGAAACGGTGGAGTGGTGGCTCGCTGGAGGAATTTGCCATGCAGGTACGCCAGGTCACGGGCCTGGCTCCATTGGACACACCGGTTGAGAAGCAGCCTCCGGACTCGGGCCAGACCGAGCGTGATGCGCCGATGGCGCAAGCACTATCCGAAGCGCAGCTGCTGGTGGTAGAGGGAGACACCCGGTAGCAGGGTCCCTCCGTGGGCCCTGTACCCGGCCACAGGAGGATATAACGTGGCATATGTGTTGGGCATCGACCTGGGTGGCACGAAGGCCCTGGCCGGCATTATCGATGTTGAGACCGGACGCGTCTTGAGCACGGCGAAAAAGCGCTCGCGTGCCGAGCACGGGCCGGACGATCTGATTCAGCGATTGGTGACGGTCGCCGATGAAGCGGTGAAGCAGAGCGGCGTCCGCCGCACCGACGTCAGGCTGGTTGGTATCGGCGTGGCCGGTCAGATCAATCGGCACAGGGGGCTCGTCATCAGTGCGCCAAACCTCGCCAACATGTCCAACGTGAAGCTGGCCGATATCATCAAGGATCAGTTGGGCATACCGGCCAGACTCTTCAACGATGTCGAGGCCGCGGCCGCAGGGGAAGCCTCCTTCGGTGCGGGGCGAGGCAAGAAGGACTTCGTGGTAGTGTTTGTCGGTACCGGGATCGGCGGTGCAATCTACCGGAATGGACAGTCATACGGTGGTGCAACCCACACCGCCGGTGAGCTCGGCCATATGGTCGTCGATGTAAACGGCCGGCTGTGCGGATGTGGCGGCTTTGGCCATCTCGAGGCATATGCCTCACGCACAGCGATCGTGCGATCGATCCTCGCCGGTATGCATGCGGGCAGGGAGAGCATGTTACGGGACATTGCGACCCAGATCAACCCCAATGACCCGGGTGGAAGCGGCATTCGGTCAAAAGCGCTGGCGCAAGCTATCGACGCCGGCGACGCTCTGACCCATGAAGTGTTGCTCCTGGCGGCGGACTACCTGGCAGCCGGTCTTGCTTCGATCATCAACTTCTATAATCCACGGCTCATCATCCTGGGCGGGGGTCTGGTCGAGGCGGTCGAGGTATTCTTCACCGCCGTGTGCAGCAAGACGCGCAACGCCGCGCTCCAGGTGCCGCGGCAGCACATAGAGATCGTCAGGACTGCTCTGGGCGACAACTCTGGCATCGTGGGCGCCGCGGTCCTCGCCTGTAGCGCATGAGCCTAGCAGAGCTGGCATCTTCCGGCCTGGTCGGCCCTGGCAGCTGCAAGCGTGGCCTGGCTGGTGGTTTCGCTCCTGGTATGGCTGGCGCTCGACTGGGCAATGCAGCAGTACGGTTGACCACTTCTTCGGCCAGACCGTAGAATCGTTCAGCTGTGGGGCGTGGCCAAGCGGTAAGGCAGCGGACTTTGGATCCGCGATCGTAGGTTCGAATCCTGCCGCCCCAGCCATGCAAACTGCAGGTAGTGGAGAGCAGCATACCGCCATTTCAATGTGAAGCCGAATGGAGGTGCTTCACTTTTTTTGTTTGGATCTAGCTCGCACGGATCACAACGGGCCGACGTGAATAGGGCGGACGACCCGGTTCACCTACCGGGGGGTTCCTCTGCCGTGGACACCGAGGTCGCGCTTGTCCTCGCCGCCGGCAAGGGAACCCGAATGCGATCCAACTTGCCCAAAGTGCTCCATCCACTCGCCGGGAAGCCCCTGCTCGTTCGTGTCTTGAATGTCCTCGATGAGGCCGGCTTTTCACACCCCACGGTCGTCGTGGGCTATGACGAGGCCCGTGTCAGGCAAGTAGTAGGAGAGCGCTGCCACTACGTATCCCAAAGAGAGCAGCGTGGTACGGGTCATGCTGCGCAGGTTGGCCTCGATGCGCTACCTCCTTCGACCAGACGCGTGTTGGTCATCCACGGCGATGAGCCAATGATCGGTCCCGAGGTCTTTAGGGATATGCTGGATCTGCAGCAGCGTACCGACGCTGCAGTTGTGCTGCTGACCACGCAGGTGGACAACACCCGCGGATTTGGTCGAGTCGTTCGCGACGCCAGGAACCAGCCTGTCGCACTGCCCCAGGAGTCAGAGCTCTCTCCAGAACAGCGTGCCATTCGGGAAGTGAATCTCGGCGTCTATGTCTTTGAAGCCGAATTTTTACGGGAAGTGTTACCACAGCTGGAGCCCCACCCTCCCAAGGGGGAACTCTATCTGACCGATGTGATTGCGATGGCCGCCGGACGTGTCACCGCCATTACCTTGCCGGGCGGAGCGGATCTCATGGGGATAAACGACCTCGTACATCTCGAGCAAGCCACGCAGACTATCTATCGGCGCACCAATCGCCGGCTCATGGAGAGCGGTGTAACGATCCTGGATAGCGCCAGCACGTTCATCGACGAGGACGTGGAGATTGAGGCGGATACCGTCATCTATCCATTCACGCTGATCTCGGGACCGTGTCGCATTGGTGGTTCTTGCCAGATTGGACCGAACGCTCGAATCGTGGCCTCGCGGATTGGCGAGCGCTGCCGGTTAGAAGCGTCTACCGTTGAGGAATCGGTGGTGAGCGATGACGTGACGATCGGACCCTACGCGCACCTGCGGCCGGGTTCTCGGGTGGGGCCGCGCTGCGAGATTGGCAATTATGCGGAGATCAAAGAGTCGACGCTGGGTGCAGGATCGAGAGTGCACCACTTCAGCTATCTGGGCGACGCGCAGGTGGGGGCTGACGTGAATATCGGCGCCGGCGCCATTACCTGCAACTTCGATGGGAATGCCAAACATCAGACGGTCATCGAGGATGGGGTCTTTATCGGTAGCGACACCCTGCTGCGGGCGCCGATCACCATCGGGAAAGGCTCGTACACCGGCGCCGGAGCCGTCGTCACCCATGATGTGCCGCCCGGCAAGGTCGCGGTCGGCATTCCGGCCAGAATCGTCAGGAGCCGTGAGCCATGAGCTGTGAGTTATGAGTTGTGAGTCATGAGTTTTTGGGCAATCGATGTGAGTGAGGATTTTGGCGCTATGACCGATGATCTAACGACTGAGACTGAACGCTCAGGGCTTAAGGCTCAGGGCTCAAAGCTCAGAGCTCACGGCTAGAGGGAGAGCTTGATGGGGGAAATGAAGATCTTCAGTGGCAACGCAAACCGTCGCCTGGCGGAAGATATTTGCCGTCAGCTGGGCGTCGACGTCGGTAAGGCCGTGGTCACGACCTTCAAGAACGGGGAGACACGGGTCAAGATCGAGGAGCATGTGCGCGGCACAGATGTGTTCGTGATCCAGCCTACCTCCGCTCCGTCCGATCACCACATCATGGAGCTGCTCATCATGATCGACGCGCTCAGGCGGGCCTCGGCCGACCGCATCACGGCGGTCGTTCCGTATTATGCCTACGCCAAGCAGGAGAAAAAGACCTCCGGCCGTGAGCCGATCAGCGCCAAGCTGGTAGCAAACCTGATCGTCACGGCGGGCGCGGATCGCGTGGTAGCCATGGATCTGCATGCGCCCGCCATCCAGGGTTTTTTCGATATTCCGGTGGATAATCTTACCGCTGTTCCCATCCTCGCCAAGCACCTGGACGATCGGGCAGATGGGAATGTCGTGGTGGTCTCGCCGGACAGTGGTGGAGTTTCTCGCGCCGAGGCCTTTCGTTATCGGGTTGGAGCAGGGCTTGCCATCATCGCCAAGCAGCGGCCGGAGCCGGACGAGGTCGAGGTCCTGGAGATGGTCGGCGATGTCGAGGGAAAGATCGCCGTCATCGTGGACGATATGATCTCGACGGGTGGTACGCTCATCGAAGCCGCGGACCTTCTGGCCGCTCGCGGTGCCAGGTCGGTGTTTGCCTATGCAGTACACGCCGTGCTCACCGACGACGCTCCCGGCCGGATTCACAACAGCAGTCTAGAGCGGGTGGTGGTCACGAACACGGTCCCCATACCCCGCGAATGTATGGATGAGAAAATCGAGGTCATTGACGTTGCCTGGCTTATTGCTCAGGCTATCCGTCGCATTCATGAGGGTAGCTCGGTCAGCGCCCTCTTCCAGGCGGCGCCGTTCCCCCGACAGGAGACATTGATCTAAAGGTGGATGCTCACTGGGCCGAGGGAATCCTCCTCGTCCTCGCAATCTTATTAGCGGCAATGTCGGCCGCGGCTGAGACGGCTCTGACGGCACTGGGGCCGGCAACCATCCATATGCTCGAGGAGCGGGGCGGTGTTGGAACGATCATCGCCTACCTCCGCCACGACCCAAACCGATTCCTCACCACCATCCTGATTATCAGTTCTAGCTCACTCATCGTCGCCTCCAGCATGGCGACGCTCCTCTTCACCAGCATCTTGCCTGCGCCCTGGGGTGAGCTGCTCGCCACCGTCGGCATCTCAATCCTGGTGCTGCTCGTCGCGGAGCTGACACCCAAGAACATCGCCGTCCGAAATCCGACCAGAGTTGCGATGGTGATCGCCCGTCCCGTGCGGTTTTTCGAGTTCATCCTGCGGCCGGTCAATGCCTCTGCCGGTGCTGTCGTCGGTGCCTTGATGCGAGTGCTCGGTCAGGGCGGCGGCAGCACGACCGTTCCCGTCGTCACCGAGGAGGATGTTCGCTCGACTCTCACTCTGGCAGAGCAGAGTGAAGGACTCACCGAAGAGGAGACGGACCGGATCGAAGGCGTTCTCGACCTCGACAAGATCACGGCGGGCGAGGTCATGAAGCCGCGTGTGGACATCGTGGCCGTACCGGTTGAGACGCCACTCATGGAAGCGCTGGACGTCGTGGTGCGCGAGGGACACTCTCGCATTCCCGTCTATGAAGAGAGCATCGACGACATTGTCGGAATTCTCTATGACAAAGATCTCCTCCGGTACGTCCGCGAGAACGAGCTCAACGTTAGCCTGCGAGACGTCGCTCGCGAGGCGATATTTGTCCCCGAAGCGAAGCGAGCCGATGACCTGCTGCGGGACTTCCAGAAGCGCAAGGTCCATATGGCGATCGTGGTCGACGAGTACGGGGGTACCGCCGGCTTGGTTACCATCGAGGATCTGCTCGAAGAGATCGTCGGCGAGATTCAAGACGAATACGACGTGGAAGAGCCGCTCTTTGAGAAGAGGAGTGAGGATGAGTGGATCTTCGATGCGATGTTGCGCATCGAAGAGGTGAATGAGGAAATGGGGCTGGAGCTGGTGGCGGACAACGGCGTCGAAACGCTGGGCGGATACGTGTTCGAGCGCCTGGGTGAAGTGCCGGAGGTCGGAGACTGTGTCCAGACCGATCACGTTACGCTCGAGGTGGTCGAGGTCGAGGGCAAGCGGATTAAGAAAGTCCGCATTACCCGCACGACGCCACCGCAAGCTGCCCCCGCCGAGGAGTGATGGAGGCCGGCCGATATACCAGCGGGCTGCGCCTGCAGCGTATCCTCGGTGACTCGCCACCTGTACCAACCCGGGTGTCGTACACTAGTACCATATGCCTTCGCGTGCGTATCGTAAGGGGGGGACCGTCTCGCGCGCCTCCTTCTCTGTGGTAGCAGCCATATTCTTCGTTCTGTCTACCTCACTGGCTGTGGGAGTGGCGGATCGGCTTCACCGGCTTTCCACCGTCACGTCCATCTTGAGGGTGCAGCCGAAATACCTTGTGGTACTGGTACTGGACGGTGCGCGGCCTGATTATCTTCGTGTCAAGGGTCTGACGCATCTCAATGCCTTGCGCAGCCAGGGTGTGCAGTATGACCGGGCGTTTGCAGGCATTCTGGAATCGGAAACACCGTCGGGTCACGCTACCATTAGCACCGGCTCGACTCCGGCGCATGATGGATTGCTCGGCTTCAACTGGGTCAGGGGTGACAACGACGCCATACGGCTCTTTGATCCCAATGTCGTGCGGCAGGGCACCATGGAGCGGCTCATGCAGCAAGCCGGAGCGTCGACCATCGCGTCGTTGTTCAAGAGTCGCTACCCCAAGGCGAAGGTCGTGGCGGTAAGCGGACATAAATACTATGCGGCCGATCCGCTCGGTGGACCGGCTGCCGACTACATCCTCTATTACGCCCCCGATGCCAAGAACAACTACGTTCCCACGGCGATTCCCAACCATGTCCCGCCGGCAAGCATCCTCAACGCTCCGGGGCTCGCCTATCGCGGTACCAACCTACCGGCCGGCGTAGAGGATACCCTTGCCGTCAAGCTTGCTCTAACGTCGTTCAGAAAAGTGCGTCAGCAGGTCACGTTGATCAATCTGCCCGAGTTCGACTATCCTCTCGGCCACGTTTATGGAGACGATCCTGCCTATGTGAAGACGCTGATGCAGCACTTCGATCGGGATCTGGGCATGATCGAAGACGCGTATCGTAAAGCCGGCGTCCTAGACCAGACCGTTTTCGTCATCACCAGCGACCATGGTATGACGCCGCTACAGCACATCGTGCCCGATTCGGTGCTGGACGATTCGATCACGGCGGCCGGCGCCACGTCGATCGAGACGACCTACTCCACGTCCGGCTATATCTGGCTCCAGAACGCAAACCTGGCCCAGGCGGTCGCCGACAACGTGGTCAAGAAAAAGGACCCGCACGTTCAGTCGGTTTACTACAAGGTGACCTCATCGGCAGGCGACAGCTACGTCCGGGCGGGTGGCCTGTCTATCTCGGCGCAGACCGACAGCGCCAATCAGTACCTCCTTAAGAGCTTCCTGAGCGGGAACGCGCCGCATGTGGTCACCATATGCACGGAGCGCACAGCGTTTGAGAATATCAGCGCCAAGAACTGGAAAGGGAACCATGGAGGCGCTGCCTGGGAATCGCAGCATGTGCCTTTACTGATTGCCGGGCCGGGCGTCGCCGGGGGAATCGTCTCACAGGCGCCCGCCCGCCTGGAGGACGTGGCGCCAACCGCCCTCGTCCTGTTCGGTATCAAGGCGAGAGGCATGCAGGGAACGGTTCTGGCCGATGCGCTGCGCAATCCCTCACCAGGCCAGGTGAAGGCGCAGACGCAGCTGAATCGAACGCTCAGCCCCGTGGTTGCCGCGCTCTCGGCGCGGTCCCAGGCTGATACGCACCCCTGAGGTCGGACCAAACAGTAGAGTCTCTGCCCGCAAAATCGCGTGGCTCGACTTCACCGGTGTGCGTCCAGCCTGGATTATTGATACTTCTGGCGAAGTCACCTGGCGTCGGATGTCACCCGGCAGAAGCCGATCGGCCCAACCGCAATGGTTTGGTAGGGGCCGGCCCCTGCCTCACGCATTCGCCAGCAGTATCGATTATTCACGCGCCCTGATGGCCGCCCAGGTAGAGCGGATCGCGGACATCACCCGAGCGCTGACGACACCCAGAGGGTACCCGGTACCCGGGCGGCCATCGGGCCGCACCCAGAGGGTACCCGGGCCATGGAAGGCCGCGCTACAGAAATAACCGAGTTAGGCGGAATCCGTCGTCTGGAGAGGCGACAATCCAGCTCGTTCTCGGGCCGCATTCATGGTATGAAGCATGCCGGACTTGATGGTGAAACGCGGCCGGAACCCCAGCTCTCGTTCGACACGAGTCGCGTCGAGAAGCCATGGCAGACCGATTCTGCCCGGCTCCAGTTCCACCTGAGCGTCCGGTATGAGCGAGATCCTCGCAGAACACCTTCCCCGATCCATACAGGGCGGTTGGCCGGCGGCAAGAGTCTTCATTGACCATGCCAGGATAGTCTGCCGGTGGACCGTACACAGAGATGGTGCTCGCCCATACGACACGACGAAGCTGGCCGAGACGGGCGAGCTCGAGCATATTGACGAAGCCCTGACACATGTCCTGCACTGTCACAGATGGATTGGCGTTACGTCACAGCGGTACCGATGAACCCGGCGCCGCCTGTGACCAAGATCGACATCTCCCTGGCCTCCCAACTCGCGACTCAGCAGCTGCTCCCGGCTGCCGTGGCCGGGACCGCCACGGAGCGCTATACTGCGATTCCCCAGTCGAAGTGTGTCAGTATCTCCGGGCCGGAGGAGGTGACCAGCATGATCTTTTCGAAGCGAACGCCCACCCTACCGCCGGTCAGCTCGTACGCTCCGGGCTCCACCGCGAAGACCATACCCGCCTGTATGGGCGTGTGATCGTACTGTGCGAGTCTCGGCAGCTCGTTGACCGTGGTGCCCAGCTGGTGCCCCATGTAATGAGGTGGTTCCATGCCGTGTCTTCGGTAGGCCGATTCTGCCGCCAGCCACACGTCGGATGCCTTGCTCCCGGGACGCAGTTTCTCGAAGCCGGCTTCGAACGCCGACTGTGCGGCGCGAGCCAATTGCTTGACCGTCGGGCTGGGCTCGCCTCCACCAACCAGGTGGCTGTTGGTGCAGTCGGACCAATAGCCGTTCAATCGCTGGCTGATGTCCATCAGGATTGGATCGCCTTCCTGAGCGACGCGGTCGGCCGGACCACCGGGTGCGACCGTGGCGGTTCGATCGCCGCTGACAATCTCGCCAACCACCGGAAGCTGTCGACCCGCTGCCTTGCTCATCTCGTCGATGACCGAGTTCCACATGTCGATCTCGTTCTGCCCCGGTCTCTGCACCAGGTTAGCGAGCGTGCGCTGACCGACAGCGGCTATCTCGGCAATGTGGCGCAGCAGGTCGATCTCGCGGCCGGTCTTTATGAGACGCGCGCGCACCAACGCCTCGTGAATGTCGACGAGTTTGGCGACGGGGAAAGCAGAGGTGATGGCTTCGGCGGCTGCCGCGGGCAAGGCGCGTCCCTCCACGCCTACGGTTCCCGCCCGCCACAGCCCGGTCTCGTTCAGGGCGGTGATGAGTGCGTCGAGGTAGGTCGCTTGAGGGTCGGCAGGTTTGAAGGAATCGAAGGCGTCGAAGGTGAGCAGATGCGGTAGCCGGGAACGTTCCCGTGCGGCCGGCGCCTCGATGACGGAGGCGGCCAACCAGCTGCTGGTGTCGTTCACAGAGATGACTGCAAAGGGCGGTGCGTATGCGGTCGCTTCGACTACGCCGAAGCCGGGAGGTACGTCGAAACCGCTCACATAGGTGACGTGCGCCGGCCACGAGATGACCGCCACGTCGCACACCTCACGCAGCTCGGACCGGGCCCGCGCAAGTTCTTCGTTGATGGCGTTCGCAGCCTGCATGCGGATTTGACTCCTCATTGCAACGACAAGCCGGCCGCCGAGGGCCGGCTCGAATTGTCAGCCACTGACTGGAGCGATCCCCGTCAGAAATCTGCGGGGATCGCTCGCAGCTGTTCAGTGCTGCTCTGCCGGTCCTTACGGAGCGGTGCCCGCAGCCTCTTGCGGCGTAATGTGGACCCAGCTGGGAGAGAAAGGAACGGTGAGCCCGCCCGGCAGTTTCGGGAAGGTGTTCACTCCGATCTTGATCTTCTGCACCTGAACGTGCGGGTAGCCGCTAATCGCCATGACGTTGGTGGTGTAGTACGGGGTGTAGGAGTAGATGATCTGCGCAGGATTGGGCCTGGGTTTACCGTCAAGCATGTTGACGGCGAGCCGGATGGCGTTTGAGCTGACGTACGGCGCGTTCGAGCCGAATACGCACGAGGCGCCCTTCGTCGTCGCACAGGCGACCATCGACACGTTGTAGGTGTAGCCGACCACCGGCACCAACTTGTGGCCGGCCTGCTGCAGCGCCTTCATTGCGCCCGCGCCATACCCCTGTGTGAGGATGGCATTGACATTTGGATGGGCAGCGAGCAGACTCGCTACGCCGGACTGCTCGGGCCCGAAGGCGTACTGGCCATTGAAGTAACCGATGATCTTGATCCCCGGGTAGTGGCTGAGGGCTGTCTTGTACCCGCTCTCGATCTGGGCGGAGATGGGGGCTCCGGGCAAGCCATGATCGATAAAGACATTGCCGTGTCCGTGAATCATCTCGGCTGCCCAGGTGGCAACGACCTTCGGTAGGATGTCCCAGTTGCTCTCCATCTTGTATGCGCATGGGGCGGTCACGACCTGATCGAACGAAATCACAATGATGTGCTGCGCACAAGCGCGTGCGATGACCGGGTTGAGCGCGGTCGCCGAGCCGGCGTCGATCAGGAGGGCATCCGGATGGGTGCTGATGATGTTGTTGAGCGAGTTGATCTGCGCCTGCACCGTGTTCTCGACGTTCTGAATTTTCAGGTTGACACGGCCGGCCAGCGGTCCTTTCCGGACGGACACTTTGGCCGAGCGCTCCATCTGCTGGCGCCAGTCATTGCCAAGGAAGTTGTTCGACAGATAGATCGTGTACGTCTTCTTTGCAGGCGAGGACGCTACACTCTTCGAGCTTCCTCCGAAGCTGAAGAATAGGGCAGCTAACACTAGTGCGGCTATGGTTATCCGCACTCCATGACGTAACATCGCTATTGCTCCTCTCCTATTTCCAGTACCGGCGACATAAGGTCGAGCCGCCTAGTCCAGCGCTCCGGCAGATGGATCGGCCGAGCGCTTCCTGCTCGTTTTATGCGCACGGTGCGGTGGTCAGGCCTCCAGCAGTGTTCAGTTCCGTCTATACACCCTCCTTCATCGGCTGGCCCGGCTGTCCATGGATCGCATATCATATCCTAAACGCAAGGAAGCACGGCGTCAACCCGGCAGGCAGGTTGGGATATACCGCAATGGCCTATCTCAGCGCATCGGGGATCACCAGGCGCTTCGGCGGAGTCGTTGCCCTTGATGGGGCGGATTTCGCGGCCGAGGCGGGAGAGGTGCATGCATTACTTGGTGAGAATGGGGCCGGCAAGAGCACTTTCATCAAGGTCCTGACGGGGGCTATCCACGCCGACCAGGGCGAGCTGGTCTTGGATGGCCGGCCATTCGCTCCCCACAATCCGATTCAAGCCGCTGGTGCCGGCGTGGCTGCGGTCTTCCAGGAGCTCTCGCTCGTACCCGATATGACCGTCGCTCAGAATATCTGGTTTCGTCGTGAGCCACGAAGCCCGCTCCGTACTATCTCATCGCGCCGGCTGCGTAACCTTACCCATCAGCTCTTTACCCGCTTCCAGTTCCCACCCATCGACCCGGATCGAGTGGTGCGGAGTCTCTCCATCGCCGAGCGCCAGGTCGTCGAAATTGCCAAGGCTATCTCGGCGAATCCTCGGGTACTGATCCTCGACGAAGCGACCTCCGCCCTCTCGCCCAGTGAGGTAAGCTGGTTACTCGGCCTGGCCCGGCGGCTCGCGCAAGAAGGGATGCTCGTCATCTACATCTCCCATCGGCTCGGAGAAGTGCAGCAAGTGGCGGACCGACTCACCATCTTCCGCAACGGTCACAATGTTGGGACGCGTCTCGTTCGGGAAACGAGCGAAGATGAGGTCGTATCGCTCATGCTGGGCCGCCGTCTGGAACAGCTCTATCCCGAGAAGAGATCGAGCGTCCGCGAGGACGTTGTCCTTCGGGTGCGCGATCTTCACCTTGGACACCGGTTGCGGGGCGTCGACCTCGATCTGCGCGAAGGCGAGATTCTGGGGATCGGCGGTTTGCAGGGACAGGGCCAGCTCGAGCTGTTTCTATCGCTCTTTGGTGTACTGCATGCGCATGGCCTCATCGAGGTCGGCGGGAAGCCGGTAAAGATTCGGAGTCCGCGGGACGCCTTCACCGCCAGGATCGGGCTGGCACTGGTGCCCGAGGATCGGCAGAACCAGGGCTTGCTCCTTCCCAAGAGCGTGCGCGAGAACCTCACGCTAGCCGTTGTCCGGACCCTATCGCGTTTCGGCTTCATCGACTTCGGTGCCGAGCAGCACCTGGTCGGCGAAGCCGTCCGCTCACTCAACATCGCCTTGCGCACACCGGAACAGCCGGCCGGCAGTCTGTCCGGCGGTAACCAGCAAAAGGTCGTTGTCGCCAAGCTCCTCTCGGCCCATTGCCGCATCTTACTGCTCTACGACCTGACGCGAGGCGTGGACGTTGGGACCAAGAGCGAGATCTTCCGGCTGATGCGTCAGCTGGTCAGCGAAGGGTATTCGATCTTATTCTTCTCGACCGACATGCAAGAGCTGATTCATCTGTCGGATCGGGTGGCCGTGTTGAGCGACGGTCGGGTGGCCGCTCTCCTTGAAGGGAATGCTATCACCGAGGAGCGAATCATTCGGGCCTCGATTGCACAAGTGGAGGCTGCTTGACCGTGAGCGCTCCCAAACCGGCCGGCTCGGCCCAGAGCAACGTCGTTGAGCGACCGTCTGCGCAGGAGTCAGGTGCCTGGGTTCGCCTTCCGACTCGCTCAGACCTGCTTCGCCTGGCGCCCATCATCATTCCCTACATGATCCTCGCCGCTCTGGTTGCGATCTATGTGCCCTTACAGCCCGGCGCATTTTCCCTTGACGAGCTAAACATTACCGCTGCCGCGACGCTCACGTTGCTCCTCGTCGCAACGGGACAGACCATTGTTATCCTGCGCGGTGGTATCGATCTGTCTGTTGGCGGTGTGATCAGCCTCACGACCTCGCTCGCCGCTACCCAGTTGGGTAATGGCGGGACGACCATGCTCCGCTGGATGGGGATGATCGTCGCGATCGGCCTGGTAGCCGGAGCGCTGAACGGAGCGCTGCTTGGCCTGTTGAAGCTACAGCCCTTCATCGTGACGCTCGCTACCTGGTCAATCTGGAGTGGCGTGGCGTTATGGATCCTGCCGACGGAAGGCGGGCAAATACCGAACTCCTTTGTCACGTGGGCCAACGGCACAGCCTTCGGACTGGCCACGCCGGTCTGGCTCATCATCGCCCTGGTCATCTTCTGGGCCTGGTTCAAGCGCACCCGGTTGTGCGTCTCCGTGGCCGCCTCCGGGTCAAGTGCCCGGTCTGCGTACCTATCGGGTGTTCCCACGGTCAGTACCCTGGTCGCGACGTACGCGTTGTCTGGCGTGTTCGCCGCGCTGGCGGGCCTGTTCCTGACCACGCAGACGGCGTCTGGCTCCCCTTTCATCGGCAACGATTACATCCTGCCCTCAGTGGCGGCGGTAGTAATTGGTGGAACCAGTCTCTTTGGTGGACGAGGTGGTGTTGGCGGCACCATCGCCGGCGCCTTCATCCTCACCATGATCGGCAACGTGGTCTTCGTACTGAAGATTTCCTCGTTCTGGACGCCGGTGGTTTCCGGTGTTCTCCTGATTCTTGCCGTTCTCTCCAACTCGGCGATGGCGCTCTATGCCAGCAGGCAGGTGTACCGATGAGCGCGACTCTCCAATTGCTCACGCGCAACCGGAATATCGTCCTCGCATATGTCGGCGCACTTCTTCTCTTTGGCGTGACGACTGCGTTTTCCCCCGGATTCGCCTCGCCGAACCACGTCCGGATCCTCCTCATCGAGGCGTCGTTTATCGGCCTGGTGGCTCTCGGTCAGACCTTTGTCATCCTGGGCGGTGGGGTCGACCTCTCGATTCCGTGGACGCTAACCGGCGCAGCCATCCTCATGACCCTGTGGGCTTCCGGGCAGAATGGTCCCCTCGTCTGGGTCATCCCGCTTCTCCTGGGCCTGGGTGTCCTGGTTGGTCTCGTCAATGGACTGGGCGTGGCGTTGCTGGGTGTGCCGCCCATCATCATGACGCTCGGCGTCAACGGAATTCTCGAAGGAGCGGTGCTCATCTACACGAATGGGTCCCCAACCGCCGGCGCGCCGGCGCTCATCGTGACGCTCGCCACCGGGAAGATCGGACCGGTACCCTACGATGTGCTGATCTGGCTGGGCCTCACAGCCATCGCGGCCATCGCTCTGAGTGTAACGACGTTCGGACGATATCTCTACGCCGTCGGTACGAACCGAACCGTCGCCCACTTCTCGGGGGTGTCGATTCGTTGGATAACCGTGCTCACCTATGTCGTGAGCGGAGTGACCGCCGTCATCGCCGGCATCCTCTTGACCGGCTACTCCGGACAGTCGTTCCTTGGGGAGGGAGACCCGTATCTCTTCTCTTCCGTGGCAGCGGTCGCCATCGGTGGTGCTTCGATCCTCGGCGGCAGCGGCCACTACGTGGGCACCGTCGCCGGTGCGCTGATCTTGACGGTGCTGAGTGGGCTGCTGCCCATTCTCAATCTCAACCCCGCAGCTCTCCAGATCATCTACGGACTTGTCATAATCCTCACGGTCTCGCTTGCCACCGTGCGGCTACGAAGGGAGGAGAGCGTGTGAAGGTTTGCCCCGAGTTGATCAGTTTGCGGACAGCGAGTACCCGGCCTGACCAGGGTTCCTCGCGAGCTTTCGAAATTCAAGGAGTTCCACATGGCTGAGATCGTGATGCCGGGTGTGGGGATGGCCATGACCGAGGGTCTCCTCGTCCGCTGGCTGAAGAACCCAGGAGACGCCGTTGAAGTGGGGGAGGCAGTCGCCGAGGTCGAGACCGACAAAGCTACCATGGAGGTCGAGAGCAACGCCTCAGGACGTCTGGGCGAACACTTCTTTGAGCCGGGGACGATGGTTCGCGTAGGCGCAACGTTGGTTCAGGTTCTCGACGTGGACGAAACCGACATCGGGCACCGTCTGGATGACTCCCCGGGTGTTCCACCAGCTGAGCGTATTGCCGGCGAGATAACTCCGGCCGGCAGAGCGAACGAGGGCAGGCCGGCGCCGGCCATCCCCACGCCCGCCATGATGGAGGATACCGAAGCGCGCGTTGGGCCGGCCGCGGAGGAGGGTACCCAGAGGATACCCGCGGATCAGTCGGGAAACGGAGCGCGAGCCGCCATTACCATCCCGGATCCCGCCACCTACCGCCAAGAACCGATCCTGCTGGAGGCGGTCGAGGCCGAGAGCCCGCTTAGCGTCGACATCACCGGACTGCCTGCCCCCGAGCTCATTGAGTGGCTGGAGAGCATGATCCTGATCCGCGAGTTCGAGGAGGCCTCTGACACGCTGGCACTGCAGGGCAAAATTCCGGGGGGCGTGCACTCGGCGGCCGGACAGGAAGCCATCGCCGTAGGGGCAATTCGCGCCCTGCTGCCCACCGATATCGTGACCAGCACTCACCGAAGCCACCATCATAGCCTGGCCAAGGGACTGACTCCGCGCTCCATCATGGCCGAGCTGTACGGGAAGGCTACGGGTTGCCTCGGCGGTCGCGGTGGCCATATGCACCTCGCCGACTTCTCAATCGGTCTCTTTGGCTCCAACGGCATCGTGGGGGGCGGCCTCGGCATCGCCATGGGAGCGGCTCTGGCTGCCAGGATGCGGCGGGTGGATCAGATCGCGATGGGATTCTTCGGCGACGGGGGCGCCAATACGGGACGGATCTGGGAGTCCATCAATCTCGCCGCTATCTGGAAGCTGCCGCTGATCGCCATCTGTGAGAACAACCTGTACGCGGTCGAGACGCATCTGGCCAGATCCATGGCGGCCGAGACGATTGCCGGCCGGGCTGCCGGCTTCGGCCTCCCTGCCATTCAGGTGGATGGGCAGGACGTGACGGCGGTGCACCGTGCCGCCGGAGAGGCGCGCGAGCGGGCACGGCGCGGGGAAGGCCCAACCTTTATCGAAGCCCTCACCTATCGCTATCGCGGACACAACACCGGAGATGTAGGGACCTATCGCACCCCGGCGGAGGTCGAGATCTGGCGGAGAACCAAGGATCCGATCGTGCGGCTGGCCCGCGCCCTCCAGAGCGCGGGAATGATCGAGGAAGGTCGCCTCGCGCAGATGGTCGAGACGGCACGAGCGGCGGTCAAGGACGCCACCGAGTTTGCCGAGCGATCGCCGTGGCCGGACCCGGCGACGGCTGCGGACAATGTCACCGGACTCGACGTCCAGGTACGGGAGAACATCTGATGGCACCGGTGACACTCTCTCAAGCGTTCCAGCAGGGCCTGCGCGAAGAGATGTCCCGAGATGAGCGTATCTTCGTGCTGGGAACCGATCTCTTCGAGCGGGGCGGCCACTGGGCTCAGGTCAAGGGGCTGGGACCCGAGTTCGGCGTCGAGCGCATACGCGATGCGCCCATCTCCGAGGCGGCGATGGTAGCCGCCGGAGTTGGCGCGGCCTTGAACGGCATGCGACCCATCGTGGATCTCAACTTCATCGACTTTGTGTTTGGCGGCATGGACGAGGCCATCAACCAGGCCGCCAAGATCCGCTACATGTGGGGAGTGCCCGTTCCTGTCGTCATCCGTGGCACTGCCGGAGTGGCGTTCGGAGGTCCGCAGCACAACAACAGCCTGGAAGCCTGGTTTGGCCACATGCCCGGATTGCTGGTAGCAATGCCGGCCACGCCGGCGGACACCAAGGGACTGATCAAGTCTGCCCTCCGTGGCGAGGATCCCGTCATCTTCCTGATGCACAAGATGCTGACCGGCGCACGCGGGGAGGTAGGCGGTCCCGACGACCTCGTTCCGTTTGGGAAGGGGATCATCCGGCGCGAGGGCAGCGATGTAACCGTGGCCGCGTACTCCATCATGGTGAGTAAGGCGCTCACGGCAGCCGAGAATCTCAAGGGGGAGGGGATCGACGTCGAGGTCATCGACCTGCGCACGCCCTTCCCGCTCGATCTCGACCTCGTCGAGACCTCGGTACGAAAGACCAACCGTCTGGTGGTTGCCGGAGAAGCGCCGCGCCACGGCAGCGTGGCGGCCGAGGTTGCCGCGGCGGTACAAGAGGCACTGTTCGACTATCTCGATGCGCCGGTCCTGCGTGTTGGTGGCCGCCACACGCCGATTCCCCACAGCCCGCCCCTCTTCGAAGCGGTCATCCCTCAGGTCGCAGACATAGAGCGAGCTGTGAGATATGCGGTGAGGGGACGGCCGAACTAGGCGTTCCGAGATTGTGGAACTACCTCCAGACAGCCGCCGCGCTGCGCCACGCTGGGTTTGCGCGCACGGACGCGCGGACGTTAGGCGGGTGTCAGAGCAGGTAACCCGTACTGCGTGAAGTTGCGATCAAACGTGAAGGCATGCGAAATAGCAAGCCGCTCCATCACCACGAAGCTGAGGGCATCGGTGAGGGAGAAGGCCTTGTCGTCATACTGCTCAAGGAGCGCACGAGCTGCTCTCTCATCCGCTGCGGTGATACGGACAATCGTCGTGTTGCTACGATCGATCTCGAGCAGTACTCGAAGGGCAACGTGCGAGCCGAGGCGAGAAAGAAGCAGGGCATGGGTCTCCGCAAGGATGAAGTTGGTGGTAAACAGATGCCAGCGTTGCGAAATCAGCCGCTGCTGGACCTGTTGTGCAGTCTGGTGGGTGTGCTCGCCGCGGTCGGTTAAGGCGTAGTACGCCGATGTGTCAAGGAGGGCGCAGTGCGGAGGAGCAAGATCCCCCATCCCTCTTTCGGCGCATAGGCCGGCGCAAGGTAGGCATCGATGTGCTCGGAGACATCGCCCGGTCCCTCGGAGCGAGCCAGACCAACGATGTTCCAGAGCGGATCATCAGCGCTGGTTGCCTTGCCACGGCGCCTCTTGGTGCCTCTTCTTGATGCTGGGACTAAAATCGCCACGTCCTGGTGATTGACCTGCAGAACGCGGGCCTGGTCGGCCGCTTGCACCTCCTCGATCAGGTGGCGAAGTTCGCTCAGGTGTGAGACATCCAGTGGTTTGAGTTCCTCAGCCATAGTGGTTTCCCCATTCATGTGAAGTCATCATACCACAGTTTGAGATTTGTCAAGGGGTGCGGGCGGATTGCTTGTACTCCTACTTTTGGCCCACCGCATTTGAGCATAAGCGGACTGAAATTGGATACGTTCGAGGAATGGCTGGCAATAAGGCGAGCGCCTAGAGTAATTGACAGGTCTCCCTGACAACGGCGCATGTCTGCAGCGATGAACGAAAAAGAGCAACCTTGCGACGGAATCCTCTGCACGTCTTGATGGCGTGATCGAGCCCATACTCGTGAGGCTGTGTCACCAGGTGTTGGGGGCTCTGGGAGTTCGCGACCGGTCAGCAAATACTGTGTGCGGTGACCTCCGAGCCGCAAGTGGCCGTTGAATCGAGAGAGATTGAGAGTAGGAATGCAGGGAACCGCGTCACAGGTAGGGATTGGCTGGGACGTCGCAGCCGGTAGGACGGTAGGAGGATGGAGCCGGGTGCGGGGCACGCCGGGTGCGGTTGCTGCATCCGTCCTATTGATCTACGGCCTGTGGCTCACCGTCTTCTTCGTCTCGGGGAAATCCGTCTGGACATTCGCCGGTGTTGGGCGCGAACACGTGCTCGCCGCCCACTCCAGCTCAGTGATCAAGCTGTACCCGTATGGTCAGTACTCGAATGCGTGGGGCTACGACGGTCAGTTCTACTACTTCATTGCTCTAGATCCGGTGCACGCTCGAGACTATATCCCTGACACCGTCGACCAAACCAAGGACTACCGATACACCCGCATCCTGTACCCCATGGTGGCCCGGCTCCTCGCAGTCGGCCGTGCCGATCTTATTCCGTACACGCTCGTTCTGGTCAACCTGTTGGCAATCACTGGGGGAGCACTTGCCTTAGCTGCCTGGCTACGGCGAAAGCAACTGTCTCCCTGGTTCGCGCTTATCTTTGGGTTATGTCCCGGGATCTTCATCGCCTTGGTGCGCGATGTCACCGAGCCGCTTGCCTTCGGTCTGGTAGCGCTTGCGGTCTATCTGTATGATGCAGGCGGCCGGCGCCGCATCCTCTGGTGCGGGATCTGCTATGCGCTCGCTGTTCTCTCTCGCGAGTCCGTTGCGGTCTTCCCGCTGGTACACGGTATCGCCCTGCTGATCGAGGATAGGAATCACAGCGGGATGAGGCGATGGCTCAGAGGCGGTTCACTGCTGACGCTGGCAATAGGGCCAATCCTTCTGTATAAGCTGTTCCTGTGGCTCTGGCTCGGCCCTCCGAAACTTCCGCCAAACGCGCGACTCCAGTTGATCCCGCTCCACGGCCTCGTTGCGTACTGGCCCGCGCACGCCTTCGACCGTGTGGACGCCGCTGTGACAGTTGTCGTGCCCGCTCTCATCTGCGCGGGCATGGCGCTGTGGGCTCTGTGGAAAGGGGTCAGACGGGTCGAGGTGTGGATGCTGCTTGCCAATATCCAGCTTTTCGTTGTTATGCTCAATCCGAACAACTACATGGATCCCTCCGGATTCCCGCGTCACGCAGCAGGTGTGGTGCTTGCGGCACTCTACTGTCTTCCTGTATTCGACGTCATCGCAAACAAGCGACGGGGCTGGCTGTGGGCGAGCTCGGCATTATGGCTTCTTCCTGCAGTTTTCTGGCTAGTGCTGACCCCAGCGCTGTTGCTACTGTCGTAGTCTGCCTATAGCTCACTGAGTGGTCCTCGCCAACGTCTTTGGTGTGCGCCTTGTTTGCACGGTGACGTAGCGATTCGTCAGGCGCAGAATTTCTTCGATGCGCAGGGTGCTTAGGGAGCACAAGAGCGCGGACTAGCCAGGTAGCCTCTTAAGCCACAGTGAGTGACTCTCTGTGTCGATTGCGTATGGGGTGAACCCCTGAGACCGGACAGTGGCCAAATTCGGCCGGCGGCACGTACCCCAGGGCGGAGTGCAGCCGCTTGACATTGTACACATCCTCGATAAAGTCGCCGATGTTGGCGTGGGCTTCCTCGAAGGTTCGGTACTCCTTCAGGTACACCTCCTCAGGCTTCAAGGTCCGGAAAAATCGTTCGGCCTGGGCATTCTCGTAGGGATTCCCCTTGGCTGCCATGCTGATCGCGATCCCTGCTGCCTCCAGCCGGTTGACGTACTCGTGGCTGGCGTACTGGATCCCCTGGTCGGAATGATGGATCAGACCAGGCGGTGGCTGCCGCCTCCACAGAGCACGCTCCAGGGCGCCCAGGGCCAGCTCGGTATCGATCCACCGCGAGAGCTCCCAGCCGACGCAGCGCCGGGAGCAGGCATCCAGGATGGCCGCCAAGTAGCAGAACGCGGTGGGCAGCCTGACATACGTGATATCCGCCACCCAGACTTGGTCCAGACGGTCGATCACCAGCTCCTTGATGCGATTGGGGTACCGCCGGAAGCCGTGCTGCGAATCAGTCGTGGGCAGAAACCGCCGCTTGAGCTGGCAGAGCAGGGATTCCTCCCGCAGAATCCGCCGGGTACCCTCTGGGTGCCGTTTGTGATTCACCTCCCAGCCCTCCCGCGCCAGGGCATGCGTGACGCGCCGATACCCGTAGCCCGGGAACACCAGGACGATTGCCTCGATGGCATCTCGGAGGGGGATCTCGTCACCTCGTTCAAGCATTGACTGTCCCAATCGCTCGTAGTACCAGGATCGGCTCACGCCCAGCAGCTCACAGAGCCCCTGGATGGAGAGGGCTGCATGTTCGTCCGCAGCTGCCATGATCACCGTGCGTCGCTCCGGGACCTGACCGTCTGCAAGGCTTTTTTTAACACGGCGTTCTCCAGCGCCAGCTGGCCACAGAAGCGCTCCAGCTCGGCCACCCGCCGCTCAGTCGCTTCCTGCTCCGTCTTAGGACCGGGCAGAAAGGCGCCATCGCCGTACTGCTCGTACTCCTTGCACCAGCGCAGCAGCAGGCTGTTCGCCAGCTCGTGTTCCCGGCAGATCTGGGCCGGTCACTTCTCGCCACCGGCCAGTTGCCGGCACACCGCCAGCTTGAACTCTCTGGTATGGACCCGTCCGCGCATCGTCACCTCTCCTAACTTGTCAGTCTACGATCTTGGAGAATGTGACTTTGCCGGCTGTCCGTTACATGGGGTTCACTTCAAGGCTCCGGAGTGACGAGCACCGGTTGCCTCAAAGGGCAGGAAGCTCAGCGGGCCTCCCGGGCTTCTGGAACCACGGCCAGACGGCCGCCGCGCTGCGGGCGGCCTTCGAGATAATCCAGCATGCCGTCGATCGTCATGGTTCGCGCCCGCCGTTCGGACGTGGTCGAGTACCAGGCGAAGTGCGGGGAGAGGATGACGTTGGGCGCATTCAGGATCGCCGCAGAGGGAGCAGGTGGCTCCTCTGCCAGCACATCCAGTCCGGCTCCGCCGATGTGTCCTGAGATAAGCGCTAGCGCCAGCGCCTGCTCGTCGATCAGACCGCCGCGAGACACATTTACGATGGTGGCTCCCGGTTTCAAGCGGGCCAGCTCGCGCGCTCCGATCATGCTGCGAGTTCCATTGCTGAGCGGGATGTGGAGCGTGATCACATCACTCTGGGTCAGGACATCGTCGAGCGACCCGACGAGCCTCGCGCCGGTTGGTGGTTGGGAGACGTAGGGATCAAACGCCACGACCTCGCGGCAGAGTGGTTGCAGCCGGTCGATGACCGCCCGTCCGATCCGGCCGACCCCGATCACGCTCACCGTCTGTTCGTGGAGCGGTGTGAGTGGTGCGAGCTGTTTCCACTCTCGCCAGGCATGGCGTGCGATGGCGTCCCCTTGTACGATGCGGCGGTTCAGAGCGAGGATCAGCGCCACGGCATGCGTCGCCACTTCCTGGATCGCATAGTCGGGGCAGTGGTACACAGCTATGCCGCGCTCCTTTGCAGCCTCCAGATCGATGGCGTCCAGACCGATGC
>Ga0207416_1000962_pt1 | contig 42445 bp, 39 predicted proteins | sample PaiPotPPM11metaG_FD_184107 | JGI IMG/M metagenome (GOLD analysis project Ga0207416, IMG submission 184107) | Iron sulfur acid spring bacterial and archeal communities from Banff, Canada, to study Microbial Dark Matter (Phase II) - Paint Pots PPM... ...
TGGTACTTGGGTGTGCGGGGCGCGTTCATTGCACGGCACACATCAATCATGAGAGTTGCGCCGAGCCGGCTTACCCGCGCGCCTGAGGCGATAGTAAATCCGAGCTCATGGAAGCGGGCGGGCGGGAAGCGGGCCGGCGGCAATACCCATCCCGATAACCATATTGTGTGCGCCGGGATGGGGCATCGCGATGCAACAAACTAGTCCGCTGCTGACGGACCTCTACCAGATCAACATGATCCAGGCCTACCTGGACCATGGCGACACCGAGACCGCCGTCTTCGAATTGTTCGTCCGCACGCTGCCGCCCCGGCGCGGATTCCTGATGGCGGCCGGCCTCGAACAGGCGCTCGATTTCCTGGAAAATCTCCGCTTCTCGGCCGCGGAAATCGCCTGGCTGAAGAACACCGGCCGGTTCGGTCCCAACCTTCTCAACTATCTCCGCGACTTCCGCTTCACGGGCGACGTGCACGCCATGCCCGAGGGCACGGTGTTCTTCGCCAATGAGCCGATGCTGCGGCTGACCGCACCGCTGCCGCAGGCGCAATTCGTCGAATCGCGTCTCATCAATATTTTGCACTATCAGATACTGATCGCCGCCAAGGCGGCGCGGTCCGTGCTCGCGGCGCCGAATAAATTGCTGGTCGATTTCGGGATGCGGCGCGCGCACGGCGCCGAAGCCGGCCTGATGGCGGCGCGCGCGAGCTACATCGCGGGCTTCGCCGGAACCGCCACGGTGCTCGCCGGAAAGCAATTCGGCATTCCGCTGTTCGGCACCATGGCGCATTCCTTCATCGAAGCGTTCAGCGATGAGACTGAAGCTTTCGAGACTTTCGCGCGCACGCGGCCGGATAATGTCGTGCTGCTGCTCGACACCTACGACACCGAGGCCGCGGCGCGCAAAGTCGTGGCCCTGGCGCCGCGGCTGACGGAGACAGGAATTGCGATTCGCGGCGTTCGCCTCGACAGCGGCGATCTCATCGCGCTGTCCAAAAGCGTACGCGCCATTCTCGATGCCGGCGGCCTCAAGGAGACGACGATCTTTGTCAGTGGCGGACTTGATGAAGACTCGCTCGTCGCGTTCGCGCGCGCCGGCGCGCCGATCGACGGCATCGGCATCGGCACCAGCCTGACGACGTCGGCCGACGTGCCGTCGATCGATTGCGTCTACAAATTACAGGAATATGCCGGCTTGCCGCGGCGCAAGCGCTCGGAGAACAAGTCGACCTGGCCGGGGCGCAAGCAGGTGTGGCGGCGCTACGATACCGACGGCCGGATGGCGAGCGACCTTCTCACGCTGGCGGATCACGAAAAGGCCGGAGCGCCCCTGATCCATCCGGTCATGCTGGGTGGGCAGCGCTTGCAGCCGGCGCCATCGCTCGATGACATCCGCCGCCGCGCCAAGCGCGAGCTCGAGTGCTTGCCGGAAGCGTTGCGGAAGCTCACGCCCGGCGCCACCTATAAAGTCGAAGTCGCGGACGCTCTGGTCGAGCTCGCCGCGGATGTCGATCGGCGGTTGGAGCGAAGTTCGCCGTCAATATGAGAGAAACCATCACACCCGGCGATGACGACGTTCTCATCGTCGTGGACATACAGAATGATTTTTGTCCGGGCGGCGCATTGGCCGTGCCGCGCGGCAACGAAGTGGTGACGATCGTCAATCGTGTGGCCGGGATGTTTCGCAATGTCGTGCTGACGCAAGACTGGCACCCGCGCGGACATTTCTCATTTGCTTCGGCGCATCCCGGCAAGAATGCCTACGACACCATCGCCGCCTTCTACGGCCCGCAAGTGCTGTGGCCCGATCACTGCGTGCAGGAAACGTCGGGCGCTGCGTTTCATAGCGCGCTGCATATTCCCCACGCGTCCTTGGTGGTGCGCAAAGGGCACGACCGCGCGATCGATTCCTATTCGGCCTTCTATGAGAACGACCGCAAGACGCCGACCGGGCTCGCCGGCTATCTGCGCGAGCGCGGCATCCGACGCGCATTCCTGGCCGGCCTCGCGTTCGATTTTTGCGTGCGCTACTCGGCCGAGGATGCCCGGCGCGAAGGCTTCGCGGCCTTCGTCATCGAGGACGCCTGCCGGGGCATCGACATTGGCGGCTCGGTCGCGGCGACACATGCCGGCCTTGCCGCGCTGGGCGTCCGCTGCGTCGCGGCCGCCGAATTCGGTTCCTGAGCTTATGGTAAATGTGGATGACGGCAGACCCGCTGGAACGATCTACCGCTGTCATTTGTTGCAAACCGCACAGCATCGGAAGGAACTTCCCGGAACCGCGGTTGCCGCAGTGCAATGGAAAAGTGTGCAACGCACAATTTTTTCTTGACTCCGCCGCAAAAGCGGTAGGTAATTCACAAATCGGTCACGTTCAGTACGGCCGATCGAGGGTTAGCTCTATGCGCCATCCAGCGGCCGCGCCCACGTCAAGTCTGCCCTCCCTGATGATGCCCTGCCCGGTCTGCGCAGGCCGCATGGCTTATAACGGGCACCGCCCGGTCGCCGCCGATGTCGAAGATACCGTTTATGCCTGCCGGCGCTGCGGCGCCGAACTCATCCGCACCTCGGTGCGCAGAACTTCCGAGCAAAAGCCGGAAGCGGCCTAAGTCCCCAGTCATTCCGGCCGAGCGCGGCGAGAGCCGGAATCCATAAGCCCTGCCTTTCAGAATAAGCTCAGAAATCTTCCCGTGATCTCCGTGAGTATGGATTCCGGGTTGGCGCTTCGCGCGCCCCGGAATGACCATCAGCTTAATCCCATCTGCTTGAACACCGCGCGGCCGAGCAGGCCATACGGATTGGCGAGCGTTTCCAGCATTTCGAAATGGTTATAGCCCTCGCCGACGAGGAGCTCGACCGGCTTGCCGGCGGCTTTCACTGCGGCAGCGAAGTCGCGCGTCTGGCGCTGAAACTCCGGCGTCTCGTAAGTGCCGTAGGTGAGAACGAGCGGCGTGTTGAGCCTGTCGAGATGGCGGATGGCCGAGAGCTCATTTTCCATCGCATCGGTGAACTTCACATATTTGGAACGCTTCGACAGCCGCACCGGCTTGAGATCGTACATGCCGCTCGACAGCACAGCCCCTTTGAGAATGTCGAGAGGAAAGCCATCCTTCGCCCAGTCGTTTGTCACAACACATCCGGCGAGGTGCGAGCCCGACGAGTGCGAGATCAGATAAAGCCGATTGCGGTCGCCATTAAATTTCTCCGCATTGCGATAAAGAAAACCCACCGCGCGCCGCACCTGCTCGACCATCGGAACCAGACTGCCGCCGGCATCGGCGATATTGGTGAAGTCGAGCACGGCGAAATGCGCGCCGGCGTGTACGAACGGCTCGGCCAGAGACGCGAATTCGGAGGCAGTGCCGTTGAGCCAAGCGCCGCCGTGAACGAAGATTGCGACCGGGGCGTTCGGCGTGTTGCAACGATAGACATCGAGCCCTTCGATCGGCGTCGGCCCGTAAGCCATGCGCAATGGCTCGCCGAGCCGCGCGCGCGCCGCGGCGCTATTGGCGAGGCGGCGCTTGGCGATCTGATCGCGGTTCGGCGCATAGACGATCTGGTCATAGGCGTCGTCGAGTTGCTGCTGGTCCATATCGAGCCAGACGATCGGACCTTTGGCGTTTGCGCCGCCCGTCGTTGCAGTTTGCATTGTCTTTCCTTCATTCCACACATTGATGCGCCGCGAGGGCGGAGCATCTACTTTTTATATTTCGCCTCCATCGCGGCGAAGAAGCCTTGATCCTTGAGCGCGTCGAGCAGGCTCGTATCGACATAGTCCCCGACATTCTGGCTGGCCTTGGGGAACACTTTCAAGATGTTCTGCACGCCCGGCAGCGACGGTTCGAGATTCGGCGGCGATTGCGCGACGAAATCGCGATAGGTGATGTCGAGATTCTTGGCGCTCGTGATTTTCAGATCTTTCGTCAGCACCTGTTTGGCGCGTCTGTCGTCGTTGAGCGCGATATAATTGCCTTCGATGCTGGCTTTGAGAAAGCGCGTGAGCAAATCGCGCCGCACGCCGATGTCGTCGTGGCGCACCGCGATGCCGGCGAACAGCCACGGAATTTGCATCGGCACGAGATCGACCAGCGCGTTCAGGCCGTTCTGACGCGCGGCCGACGCGGCGGGCTCGTCGAGCGGCGCGGCCTTGATCTCGCCGGACTTCAAAGCGGCGAGCCGGTGCGCGCTGCTGCCGTATTCCTTGATGGTGACGTCGTTGCGGGTGAGGCCGAGCTTTTGCAAGGCGAGCGTCACCGCGGAATCGCTTTCCGAGCCGGCCGTGCTGATGCCGATCGTGCCGCCCTTGAGATCGGCCGCACCGTTCACGCCGCGCGCCGAGAAGAAGGTAAAGCGCATGACGTTGGAGAGCGAACCGACGAGGCGGAGATCGCCGCCCGACTGATTGACCTTGATGAGCGAGGACAATCCGACTTGCATGACGTCGATGCGGCCGGCCTGCAATTCCTCGGCGCCGCGGCTGCCGCCGTTCATATCGAGGATATCGACGTTGAGACCCTGCGCGGCATCAAGGCCGGCGGAGCGTGCCATGTAGAGCGCGAGCACCGTATTCGAGGGATCGGCGATGCCGGCCTTGAATACGAGCGGGGCTGGGGACGACGCCGGTTGCGGCGATGCTTGCTGCGCCACGGCCGGCCGCAGCGCGGCGAAGGCAGCGAGAAAGGCCAGCACAGTGAGCCCGCGGCGATGGTGTTTGATGTTCATTTGGCGCTCACGACCTCTGCCCGCGCGGCAGAGAGAAGTGTTTACCCCAAATTCAATTCTTTGAAAAAGTCGTTGCCCTTGTCGTCGATGACGATGAAGGCCGGGAAATCGACCACTTCGATGCGCCAGATCGCTTCCATGCCGAGCTCGGCATATTCCACGGTCTCGACTTTCTTGATGCAATGCTCGGCGAGATTGGCGGCGGCGCCCCCGATCGAGGCGAGATAGAAGCCGCCGTGCTTCTTGCAGGCCTCGCGCACGACCGGCGCGCGATTGCCCTTGGCCAGCATCACCATGGAGCCGCCGGCTGACTGGAAATCCTCGACGAAAGAATCCATGCGGCCGGCCGTGGTCGGCCCGAACGCGCCCGAGGCATAGCCCTCCGGCGTTTTCGCAGGCCCCGCGTAATAGACCGGATGATCTTTAAAATAATCCGGCAGCCCCTGCCCTTTTTCCAAGCGCTCGCGCAGTTTCGCGTGCGCCAGATCGCGCGCGACGATCATCGGGCCGTTGAGCGACAGCCGCGTCTTGATCGGATGCTTTGCAAGCTGCGCTAAAATTTCCTTCATCGGCTTGGTGAGATCAATCTTCACCACCGCGCCGCCGAGCTTCGACGTATCGATATCGGGGAGATATTTTGCCGGATTGTGCTCGAGCTCTTCGAGGAACACGCCGTCCTTGGTGATCTTGCCGACCGCCTGGCGATCGGCCGAGCACGACACGCCAAGTCCGATCGGCAGCGAGGCGCCGTGGCGCGGCAGCCGGATCACGCGCACGTCGTGGCAGAAATATTTGCCGCCGAATTGCGCGCCGACGCCGAGCGCCTGCGTCATCTTCTGGATTTCGGCCTCCATCTCCTTGTCGCGAAACGCATGACCGTCCTCCGAGCCGTGGTCCGGCAGCGTGTCGTAATATTTGCAGGAGGCGAGCTTCACCGTCTTCATCGTCATCTCGGCCGAGGTGCCGCCGATGACGATGGCGAGATGATAAGGCGGGCACGCCGCGGTGCCGAGCGTGAGCACTTTCTCTTTCAGGAACGCCAGCATGCGCTCGCGCGTCAGGATCGATGGCGTCGCCTGGAACAGAAACGCCTTGTTGGCCGAGCCGCCGCCCTTGGCGATGAACAGGAACTTGTAGGCCGAATCCGCATCGCCCTTCGGCTCGGCGAAAATCTCGACCTGCGCCGGCATATTGTTGCGCGTGTTCTTTTCTTCGAACATCGAGATCGGCGCGAGCTGCGAATAGCGCAGATTGCGCTTCAGATACGCGTCGCGCGCGCCCTCGACGAGGGCAGCCTCGTCGTCGCCGGCGCTCCATATGAGCCGCCCCTTCTTGCCCATGATCAGGGCTGTGCCGGTGTCCTGGCACATCGGCAGCACGCCGCCGGCCGCGATATTGGCGTTCTTGAGAAAATCGAAAGCGACGAACTTGTCGTTCTCCGAGGCTTCTGGATCCTCGACGATCGATTTGAGGCTCGCCAGATGCGCGGGGCGCAACAGATGTGCGATATCGGTAAAGGCAGCCTCGGCCAGCACCCGCAACGCCTCGCGCGGCACCACCAGCACGTCTTCGCCCATGACACGCTCGACGCGCAGGCCCTCGGACGAGATTTTGCGGTAGGGCGTTGAGTCCTTGCCGAGCGGGAACAGCGGGGCGTGCTTGTAGGGAGGTGTCGGGTGGGTGGAGAGGGGGGCGTTCATGGCAAACCCATGCTGCATGTTATGTTGTGGGATTTAGTAGCGACTGTCATCGCTTCCCTCAACCGCCTATTTCATCTTCGAACCAATTAGGCAAATTGCCACGTACAATTGCCGCTCGAAGCACGGAGGCCACCACTATTGTGGCTCTCTCAATCAATTCACGAGGTTTCATTTTTCCGAGCCCCTGCGCGTCAAACTCCTGCCCCCCTGAACCGGTGTGCAATACCTTGCTTCGTAGTCTATAGAGCGCGCGGACTGTTTTGCGCGTCACTATTTTTTCTTCTCTTGTTCCCTCAACCAGAAGCGCCGATCTCAACCCGATTTTCCAAGTTAGCTCCCCACCTTGATCACTCAACAGAGATTCTAAGGCGGTAGCTAACTCAACTGCGGAATCTTCAGCCTGGTGCCGACGCAAAGCACGGTCGAAACGGTCAATCGCTCTATCTATCCTCGCTCTCGTCTCGCCGGTTATTGCCAAATACTTCGGTACTATAGTAGCCGCCACCTGCAGTGAGAACGCACCATATGAACGAATTTGGGTCGGCTGAATTTCGGCGTATGGAATTGAATAACCTGAATTCAGCATAGGCAAATTCAGATCTACGTCCTCGTATTGATACCATTCAATCGCCGGAATAACGCAGCTACAAGAAATTACTGATAGGCAAAGTCGAATATTACGAAGCAAGTCTGTATGCCAGATTCAAAGAGTCTCAGTTGTATCGTTCCCGTGAATAGTTGGACTAACGGACCATTTCGCAATTAGTGCTGAGGTTGGCGGAGACCAAGAATACGATGGCGTAAAAGTTCGGCCATCGGGAAGAGTCTGCAGAAGTAATTTTTGAGAACTCGGCGGAAGTGAATCAAATGGCACAAGTTCAACATTGGCACACAATAGAATAGCCTGATGAGCCTGAATTCCCCGTAGCGGCATTATTTCATTTATGATTGCCGTTTTTAGATTACGAACTTTCTCAAACCACCTAATTCCATTCTCAAGATCATTATTGAGAGCACTACTGACAAGATATTGGCCGCCAAAGTATGGCAAGCTAGCCGCTGCGTTGCCCAACCTGAACTTTAGATGTCTCGTCTCTTCATCTGATCCCATAGCCTCGGCAAGCCGATTAGCGAGTTCGGCAACGACGAAGCGCTCGCGTTCAGCCGGTGCTAATTTCGAGAACTTTACCCTGGCTTCCCTCAAGGCCTCGCTCGAATCCGAAGTGAGCTTTATGAGTTCCGCTCGCAGCGTTTCACTGTCAATGATTGCCGTCACTTCCTAAGAATGAATACGGCGAGTCCTATTCACCCTATCGCAAGCGTAGGGTGGGCAAAGCGAAGCGTGCCCACGTCACTCTAGGGTCATTCGAAAAGCCGAACGTGTTGCTCGCCAATCGCCCGCGTGGGCACGGCGCATTCGCGCCTTTGCCCACCCTACATGGCTGTCCCGCCGTGCTCCATCCGGACTATAAGACTCACCGCGTCCCCCTGCGCCTTCCGCGTCGGCTTCACCGTGATCCGCACGTCCTGCCCGAGCGCGGTGAGGAATTCCATCAGCCGTCCGACCGAAAAATTTCCGGCGCGGTTGCGCATCAGCGCCGAAACGTGCGGCTGCTTGATGCCGAGGAGTTCGCCGGCCCGCGCCTGCGTCAGCCCGCGCTCCTTCACGATCTTGTAGATTTGCAGCGTCAGGCGGGCCTTGAGCAATTCCTGCTCCGCCGATCGCCCGCGTGGGCACGGCGCATTCGCGCCTTTGCCCACCCTACATCGCACGGCAAGAAAATTCGTTCTCGCGGCGCGTGCGCGTCCGAGTTCGTCAATGCACGCTCAAAGATCATGCCCTCAGACAAAGCGAGGGGGTGGAGCGCCGACAGGCGCACCTTCCATCTCCGCGCTGGCGAAGCGCGGTTGCGCGCCAAGCGTGGCGCGCTCGCCTCTCGGCGCTCCACTGCGGCGCTTGTCGCGGCGACCGAACGCCTTGACTCAGCCCAGGCCGCGCTTCACGCCAGCGAGAGGATGCGGGCGTTACCCGCGCCGTCACCCGCGCTTAAGCGATGCACCTCGCGCGCCGGCCGTAATACCGGCGGGGACGATGCCCGGACCGCCCGGGAGCGGGGTTACAAGCCCCGCCCGCAGGAACCGCACTCGCCCCATCAATCGGCTGTCACCGGTGACGCCCCTCGGGGAGCGAGATTCGGATGATGTAACGTAATTAGTGACGAATGTCAAGCGCGAAGTCCCCGTATCGGGGACTCACCTTCAGGCTGTTTTGAGGATAAAGCCGCGGAAGGCTCCGCAGCCGTCACGTCTTGATATCGACCAGGGCCTTCATCATCCGCGAATAGACGCGCGCGACGTACACATTAAACACGTAGTCGTAGCGCGCCGTGAGCTGCTGGAAGGCTTCGTTCGTGTAGTTGACGTTCGGCTCCGCCACCATGCCGTTTTGGTCGGCATAGGGCGCGGCCGGATCGTAGGCCGGCACGGCGCTCGGCAGCACGTTCGAGACGACCGCGCGCGTGCCGCCGCCTGCCGTCGCGACCTGTTCGACCTGCTGCGGCACGTAAGCCGGCGGATATTGCGCCGCAATCGCGGGATCGGCCGACGGCAACGGGCCGTCGGAATTGGCGTTCGCGACATTGTTCGCCGACACTTGCAGGCGCTCCGATGCGGCGGAGATTGCCGACACGGCAATCGACAGGATGGAACTCATGCCGCAGCGATAGCGCGGCGCGGTCTAACCGCGCGTTGTGAAAATCGTTAGAGTTTTAGCGAACGTTTCGTAGGATGGGCTGAGCGCCAGCGAAACCCATCGCCTCCGGCATATTCGCATGACCACGGTGGGTATCGCTTCGCTCAACCCACCCTACGGCGCAAGCTTGAACAGCTTCTCCGCATTGCCGTGCGCGATGCGCTCGCGGTCGGCGGCGCTGACCGGAATTTGCTCGAGGAAGGCGCGCGCCGGTTCCATTCCGTTATAGGGATAGTCCGCCGAGAACATGATGCGGTCGACGCCGACTTCGAGCAAGAGATCGAGGAATGCCGCCGGAAAATTGAAGCCGGCAATGGTGTAATTGACGTTCTCGCGCAGATAGGCGCCGACCGGGCGCTGCAGCTTGGTCAGCGACGGCGCCAGCCTTTCCTCAAAGCGCTGGATCATGAAGGGCAGCGCCTCGCCGAGATGGCCGATGACGAATTGCAGTTTCGGATAGGCGTCGAACACGCCGCCAAGGATCATGCGAAGAATGTGGACCGCGGTCTCGATGTGCCAGCCCCAGCCGGAGCCGGCAAAGGCGTCGGTCACGGCCGGCGCGAAGCCGCCGAATGAAACGTCGATCACCGCCTGCGGCGGCAAGGTCGGGTGCAAGTAGATCGGCACGCCGAGCGCTTCGGCGCGCTCCAGGACCGGCCAGAAGAATTTGTTGTCGAAATAGCGCCCGCGATTGTGGCCGTGGATGACGGCGCCGACAAAGCCGTGATCGCGCACCATGCGCTCGAGCTCCGCCGCGGCCTGGTCCGGCGCCGCCGTGGGCATCGCGGCCAAGCCGGCAAAGCGTTTCGGATATTTCTTCACGGCTTCCTTGAGGAAATCGTTGGCCTCGCGGGCGAGCGCAATCGCCTCGGCCGCCTCCAACTGCTCGCAGCCCGGCGAGGTCAGCGACAGCACCTGCATGTCGATGCCGGCCGCGTCCATTTCCGCGATCCGTTTCTCGCCGACGTCGGCGAGCTGCTCAAAAACCTTGGCGAGGCGGCCGCCGACCTTTTCCGCGTGCTCCTGGCGTTTCCGCCCGGCGCCGGCGCGAAATGCCGGGGTCGTGAAATGTTCTTCGAGCGTGATCGTGCGCATATGCGTTCCTCTCGGCGGTCCTGTTTATGGCGTTCGTGACGGGCTGAGCGTCGGCGGGGATGGGATTTATAGCCCGATGGATGGATTGAGCAACGTGCCAGCCATCCCGGCATTATTTTCATTTCGCCGCATGGCGGAGGACATCGCAAAACGTCCGGACTTCCGGCGAATCTAGCTTTTTCGTTGGAGCATGATCTTTTCGGGAAACCGGCTTCCACTTTTCCGGATCATGCTCTAATGGCACATTTATGTCTGCACGCACCGTCCGCATGTCTGCACGCACCATCCGCGTCGGCCGCGCCTCGACCGGCCTCGGCTTGTTCGCCGTCAAGCCGTTTGCCGCAAAGGCCTATATCGTCACCTATCGGGGCAAGCGGATTCCGACCGCGGAAGCGCACCGCCGCGAGCGCGAGACGTCGGCGAAATACATGTTCGAGATCAACCGGCGCTGGACCATCGACGGCTCGGCGCGGCGCAACCTTGCGCGCTACATCAATCATGCGTGCCGGCCGAACTGCGAAGCCGTGCTGCGCCGGGGCCAGATGGTGTTCGTGGCGCTGCGCGACATCGCGCCGGGCGAGGAAATCACGCTCGACTACGGCGAAGAGTATTTCGATCTCTTCATCGCGCCGCTGGGCTGTCGCTGTGCGGCCTGCGCCAGCAAGGCGGCGAAGTTTTTACGGCAAGCCCGTGCGCCGCGGCACTAGAGCAAGCCGGCCTCCCCCGCTTTGAGCAGAGGCTAGTTGCGGCATCCCGGCGGAGGGTTCATCCGCTCATTCCGGCTTGATATGCGCGTCCGCGATCAGCTTACGCCATTTCGGCTCCTCGACGGCAATGCGCTTGGCGACGTCCTCGGGCGCGCCGGCGATGGATTCGAAATATTGTTTATCGAGGAACGTCTTCTGCACATTGGGATCGGCAAAGGTCTTGCGCACCTCGCCGTTGAGCTTCTTGACCACGTCGGGCGGCATGCCGGCGGGGCCGAACAGAGCGAACCACGACACCGCGACAAAGCCGGGCACGCCGCTCTCGGCGATGGTCGGAACGTCCGGGAGCTGCGGCAGGCGCTTTGGCGCACCGACCGCGATCATTTTCACGGTGCCGGCCTTGACCTGCGGCATGGCGCTGCCGGTCGAGACGAACATCAATTGAATCTGCCCGCCCATGACGTCCTGCATCGCCGGCGCCGCGCCCTTGTAGTGCACGGCGACGAACTTCGTGCCGGTCATGGCCTTGAGCATTTCCATGTTGAGATGGCCGCTCGAGCCGACGCCATAGGTGCCGTAATTGAGCTGGCCCGGCTTTGCCTTGTCGAGCGCGATCAATTCCTTGACGCTGTTGGCCGGCACCGACGGATTGAGAATGAGGGTGTGATCGATCTGCACCAGGCCCGAGATCGGCGTGAAGCCCTTGGCAGGATCGTAGGGCAGATGGCCGTAAAGCGCCGGGTTGATGATGAACGTGCTCTCGGGGCCGATGAACAGCGTGTAGCCGTCGCCGGGCTGGTGCGTGACATATTCGGCCGCGACCTGGTTATTGGCGCCGGGCTTGTTCTCCACCACCGCCTGGGCGCCGAAATCGGTGATGAAATGCTGCGCCAAAAGGCGCCCCAGCATATCGGTAACGCCGCCGGGCGACGCCGGCACGATGATGGTGATCGGTTTCGACGGATAATTGTCCGCGAAGGCCGCCGTCGTTGCCGCCCCCAGAAAACACGCGATTGCCGCCACGCGGCGAAGCCAAATCCTCATTCCATTCCTCCCCAAGCACTTGTCGTTTTTGGCACTATATACCGTTCCGCGCGCAGGCTTGAACGGCCCGCGAGCTGCCTGCGGCTAATTATAATGTATAGACGCCTGAGGGGCGAGATGCGGTCTGTGGCATCGATTTCCAGTGCGACGTCGATTGCGGGCATTTCCGTCAATCTTGCGGACGGCGGCAAGTCGGCCGGCCACTTCGGGCCGGACCCGTTGGCTCGGCCCCGGAATGACGCGCTATAACTAACGTATCCCGATGGAGAAACTCATGCACCACAAACTCATGCGCCACAAACTCATGCGCCGACGCAATTTGCTTCAGCTCGCGCTCGCCATCACGCCGGCTGCGCTGCTCGCGACCCGCGCCAAAGCCGATACGCCCGCGGCATCCAAGGTCGCCTATCATCTCGCCGATCTCGACAAAGTCGATTTCGTGCTGGGCAATATCAACAATCACTACAAAGGCATGGGCGGCCCGGACAAAGTCACCATCGCGCTCGTGGTGCACGGCCCGGCGCTGAAGGCGTTCCATACCGCGGACGCCGCGCCCGACATGTCAAAGCGCACCGACGATTTGTCGAAGACCGGGCTGCAGCTCAACGCCTGCATCAACACCATGCGGGCGCAAAACGTCACGCTGAAGGATCTGTTGCCCGGCTTCATCGTCGCCGACAAAGGCGGCGTGGTGCGGCTCGCCGAATTGCAGTCGCAGGGCTACGCGTATTTGCGGCCGTGACGCTTCGAGCATGATCCGGAAAAGTGGATACCGGTTTTCCGAAAAGATCATGCTCCACTAATATCTCTCACTGGCAGAGAAATTCCTCGCCGGAACGGCCGAAGCAGAATTTCTTGCCGATATTAACGAGCTGAACGCGGCGGTTGACCCCCGACGTCGGGTGCGCCGGATCGCGCAATTGCTCTTCGCCGAGACCGACCGCGTCAAGCACGGCGGGATTGACGCCGAACGGATCGATCAACGCGTTGCGGATGGCTTCGGCGCGCCGCTGGCTCAGGCCGATATTATATTCGCGGCCGCCGACCGAATCGGTATGGCCGATGACGAGAAATCCGTAAGCCAGCAGGATCGGATTGTGCAGCGCGTCGGCAATCGCGCCCACGGTGCGGTACGACGACGGCTTGATGACCGCGGAATTGAAATCGAATTCAACTTCGACGGTGAATTGCGCGAGATTTGCGAGCTGCGGGAAAGAAAGCGGGTGCGGCGGAATCGCTCCCGGATAATTATGGATATTGTCCAACGCCGCCTGCCGCATCTGCGCGGCTGTCAGATCGAGCCGTGAGTCACTCACGCCCGCCAGGCTGTTGGCGATCTGGCCCGAGCTCAATCTGTTCTGCGCTACAGCGGCGGTCAATGCGGCTGTGAAAATCACCGCGGCGGCGGCGGAAATATAATGCGGCTTCATTGTTGGGCCCTTTCCGTGCGCCAGCCAGTATCGGTGAAGGCCTGGTTGCACGCTGGGCTCATCGCCACCGGCGAAGTGGCCTGAAGGCATTCGACAAGATGCGCGTCGGCATGCGAGGTGCCGCACAGTCTTTCAATGTCCGCGCTGCAGATGTCGCCGATATTGCGCTGCGCCGCCGCTCTGCGGCTGATGGAGTCATAGACCTGCGCGCGCGTCTGTCCGCAGCGCGGCGATAGCACGCTGGCGTGGCCGTCCAGGCAGTTTTTCAGACCGCCGCCGAGCGGAACGCCCCGGCAATATTTGGCAACGTCGCCGCTACAGGCCGCAGCCAGTTGCGAAATCGCGTCGGCATAGCTCATCGTCTGAGCCGAAGCCGTGCCGATCCCACCAATTAAGAAAGACAAGACACAGAAAATCGTCGCTTGTTTTATCGCGATGATACGCATTCCAGCCTCCCTCACCGCCCGTATTATCGTACCGGCGATCACCCTCTCAACGGCTTACCCTATCGCATCCCTCGGCGGATTGCACAGATGGTTCATGGAGTTGCCGGGGCGAAGGTATGTGCGATTTCGGCGCGTCGCCGCTCCCAAGCCTCCAGCCTAAAACGGATTGACGTAATTCAAGATCGCGATCTGCCGGAGCAGCACGCGGCGAATGATGTGACTTGCTCTGATATGCGAGGTGAAGATCGCCGCGGCGCCGGCGCTGCCGGCCGGGAGCCGGCGCGCCGCCGCGGCATCGTCGAGCTTGACGCGGACCGCGAACGGCGCGGACTGCAGTTCTTTGGGCGTCACCGCGAGACCCGAGGCCTGAACCTGCCCGGTCGAGATCGCCTGCAGCACGTCGGTGACTTTTCCGGTCATAACCTTGCCGGGCACGTATTTGAACGTGAGTTCGACGTTCTGCCCGGGCTCGATATAGCGCGCATTGATCTGCTGGATTTCGACGCCGACGACGGTGTCGGCGGTATCGATGAAGGCCATCACCGGCGACAACGGCAGCGAGGCGACGCGGGCGCCTTTGCGCAAAGCGAGATTGGTCACGTAGCCGTCGGTTGGCGCGCGCACGACCGTCTGGTCGAGACTATATTGCGCGCCGGCGAGCTGTGCGGTCAATTGATCGACCGACGCCTGACGCTCCTGGACGTCGAAGGCGCGCCCGGTTTCGTTGGCCTGGAGTTGCGACATCTGCGACAGGCGAAGTTTCTCGAATTTGAGCTGCGCCGTGAGTGCATCGACCTGCGCCTGAAACGGCGTGGGATCGATCCGAAACAGGACGTCGCCCGCCTTGAGCGGCCGGTTCGCTTCGACCGGCACGTCGACAACCTCCCCGGCCACGTTCGGCACGATCGGCACCGAATTGCGGATGACGATCGCCGAGCCCTGCGGTGCGCCCCATCCCATCGGGATGAACAGGCCGAACAGCAGCAGAACCAGGACGATGGCCGGCGAGCATTTCCAAAATAAAGTGAAGCGGATGATCTTCAGCTTCACCAGCAGGAAGAGCGCGACCAGGTAGACATTGAAGATCGCGACGATCATCGCGGCGCCTCCGTCTTACGCGGCGCCGGTACGTCGACGAAGGCCCAGATCAGCGCAATTGGCCATAGCACGAAGCCGCAAATGAGCGTCACCCATCCGGCCACGGTGACGGCCTGCGTCCACGGATGGTTGCGGCTCTTGGCGATGTAGCCGGGCAGCGATCCGGCGATGAAGAACATCGCCACCGCGCTTGCTGCAAGGATTAACAGCACGATCCACGCGAAAGCATCGATCACGGTTGCGCCTCCCTGCCTCACTGCTCGAACGCGAACACCTTCTTCCAGTCGCGTTTCATATCGACGACCGTCCAGCCTCTCGCGTTGGCTTCATCGAGCGCCTTGTCGAGCTTGCCGACATGCGATTGCCGGTCGTAGGCGTATTCACGCTCGGCGTCGGTGTGGTGCACGAGGCCCATGAAGCGGGTGCCGCCGCCCGCCGCGGTCCATTCCAGCATCTGCTGATCGCCATCCGAATTGCCGAACGCAAAGATCGGCCGCCGGCCGATGAAACGATTGATGCCGACCGGCTTGCCCGGGCCGTCATCGACGAATTCGACCTGCGGCAGCTTCATCAGCACCGGCTTGCCGTCAGCGCCCATCTCGAATTTTACGACGCCCGATGAGCCGACGACCTGCTCCGGCGGCACGCCGTATATTCTTTCCGTCCACGGCCGCATGAATTCGATACCGCCACCGGACACGATGAAGGTCTTGAAGCCATTGGCGCGCAGAAATCGGAGCAGTTCCTGCATCGGCCAATAGGTGAGATCGATGTAAGGGCGCTTGAAGCGCGGGTGCTGCGCAGTGGAGATCCAGTCGAGGACGGTTTTGGAAAAATCCTCAGTCGTCATGCCCGTGTGGGTCGCCGCAACGATTTCCAGTAACCCCTTTTCGCCCGACAGAGCCAGTGTCGGCATGTCGTGATCAAGCAGCGCCTTGAAAGGCTGCTTCCTCCTCCACTCCGGGTGCTGCGACGCCGTTCGCTTGATTTCGTCGAAGGCAAAGACGACCTGGAAATACATGGGCTGCTCGCACCAGAGCGTGCCGTCATTGTCGAACGTGGCGATGCGCTGCTCTGACGGGACGAAATCGGCGTTCCCTGGCGTCGTCACGCGGGCGACAAAATCCGTGATCGATTTTTTCACCGTGCCGTCATTCCATGACGGCAGCGGATCGGATTGCGCAAACGCGGCGCCGCCGCACGAGCACGCGAGCGCGCTCGCGGCCAGCCACGCGGCGAGCAACGAACGCCGGCAGAATTCCATCCGCATTCGCAACTCTGTTACTCGCGGCAGTATGACCGGCGGCGCGTGTCGCGCCGCCGGAAGAGCGTTGCGCCGTTCACTTCGCCGTCTGACCGGCCATCATGTTCTTGATGAGGCCGACGATGGCGGTAAGGACGGCGCCGGCGACGCCGCCGCCGACCGCCTGCCCGAGCACCGCACCGATATCCATGTTGCCGGCCGCGCCCTGAAGCATCGGCAACAGCGCGGTGAGAAGCGTCCCGCCGCCCGCGCCGCCGATCGCGCCGGCAATGGTATTACCGAGCGCGCCAAGGTCGACGTTCTTCGCCGTCGCGCCCACGGCATTGCCGCCGACGGCGCCGGCGATGAGCTGGATGATGAGATTGATAAGCGTAGCTGACATGACGTTTCTCCCTGCCTTGTTTCAGATTGTTGTCATTGCAAACACGACGTAACGCGATACTCCCTCCAACACACTCGATCGAAAAACGACACTGCCGGCCGGAGAATTCCCAGCCGGCACATTGTTCTTATCGTCAGTCACTTTGCGCCGGATGCTGCAACTGCTCCATGATCTGGTCGAGATTGAAGCTTTGCGGCTTCTGTCGCGGCGGAAAATCCTTGAATGTGCCAATGAATTCCGCGGCAATCGCTTGGAATCCGTACGCCAGATACACCTTATGAATCGTCCACGCGTAGTAGGAGTTCGAAGTGATCTGCGCGCGCTCATAGGGATCCATGCGCAGATTGAAGAACAGCGGCATCCTCCGAGCTGTGAACGGCTCTCCCCAGATATCGAGGGTACCAGCGGTCTTCTGCTCCATGAAAACAAGCTTCCAGTCTCCAACGCGTAGCGCGACGAGCTGGCCGTCATCGTCGAAGTAGATGAAGCCTTTACGATCGGAGTGCTCTTGCTGTCCAGTCAGGTAGGCAAGCTGATTGTAGCCGTCGAGGTGCACCTTGTAGGTACGACCGCCGATTTGCCAGCCGTTCAACAGCCGATCCTTCACGTCGGCGTCGCCGGCGACCGCCAGCAGCGTCGGGAACCAATCGTGGCCGGAAAAGATATCGTTCGCGATGCTTCCCGGCTTGATATGGCCGGGCCAGCGCACCATTGCCGGGACGCGGAAGGCGCCCTCCCAGTTAGTGTCCTTCTCGCTCCGGAACGGCGTCATGGCCGCATCGGGCCAGGAGTTCATGTGCGGGCCATTGTCGGTGGTGTAGAGGACGATGGTGTCGTTGACGATGTTGAGATCGTCCAACGCCTGGAGCAGCTTGCCGACATCGCCGTCATGCTCGATCATGCCATCGGCATATTCGTTGTCGGGCATGCCGCTCTGGCCGCGCATCGAGGCGCGCACATGGGTGTAGAGATGCATGCGCGTCGTATTCATCCAGACGAAGAAGGGCTTGTTGGCCTTGACCTGCCGCTGAATGAAATCGATCGCCGCCCCCGTGGTCTCGTCGTCGATCGTCTCCATGCGTTTCCTGGTGAGCGGCCCGGTGTCTTCGATGGTCTGCTTTCCCACTTTCCCCCACCGCGGATCGATGGTGGAATCATCACGGTCGCTGGCTTTGCTCTTGATCACGCCGCGCGGACCGAACTTGGCCTTGAACGCCGGATCTTTCGGGTAGTCGGGATCCTCCGGCTCTTCTTCGGCATTGAGGTGATAGAGGTTGCCGAAGAACTCGTCGAAGCCATGCACCGTCGGCAGGAATTCGTTGCGGTCGCCGAGATGATTCTTGCCGAACTGGCCGGTGGCGTAGCCGAGAGGCTTGAGCGCCTCCGCGATTGTGATGTCTTCAGGCTGCAGCCCTACGGTGGCACCCGGAATCCCGACCTTCGAGAGACCCGTGCGCAAGACCGACTGCCCGGTGATGAAGGACGACCGCCCCGCCGTGCAGCTTTGCTCGGCGTAATAGTCGGTGAACATCATGCCTTCTTTGGCGATGCGATCGATGTTCGGCGTGCGATAGCCCATCAGACCGAAGGTGTAGGCGCTGATATCGGATTGGCCGATGTCGTCGCCGAAAATGACGAGGATGTTCGGCTTCTTGCCGCTCGCCGACGCTGCCGGTTGCTGTTGCGCCTGCGCGACGTTGACGGAATTCGTAGCGGCAATGGCCGACGCCGCAGCGAGCGTCGTGCTACCGAGCAGCATTTTGCGGCGGTTCAGGGCTTGGTTCGTTAGGTTAGGCTTCTCTCCGTAGTCATCGCTGGGCATTCATTGCTCCCTGTTCTCATGACACATCGAAATCCGACGTGACTTGTCGAGGTATCCACGGCTTCCGCGTGGCGCGCGGCCGGGCGGTAGCGGCGGCAGTAATTCGGCGCGCACAGATGCGAGCCGCCTTTGATCACCTTGCGCGGAATTTTGATGTTGGGTTGACAGGGGTTGTGGCTCCCCTCCTCGCGGCCGCCGCGCGGATTTTCCGGAACGCAGCAGGCCTTGGGTGCATCGGCTTCATGGCGCGGCGAATACCAGTCGGCCGTCCATTCCCAGACATTGCCGATCATGTCGTAAACGCCATAACCATTGGCCGGGAACGCCAGCACCGGCGAGGTGCGGTCGAAGCCGTCGTCGCAACGGTTTTCGTGCGGGAAATTTCCCTGCCATGTGTTGGCGCGATGCTTGCCACCCGGCGTGAAATCGTCGCCCCAGGCGAACTCGGCGCCGTCGAGCCCGCCGCGCGCGGCGAATTCCCATTCGGCTTCGGTCGGCAGCTCCTTGCCCGCCCACTTGGCGTAGGCAAGCGCATCGGCGAAGGCGACGTGCACGACGGGGTGATTGTCGAGCGCGTTGATATTGCTCTTCGGGCCGTAAGGATGCCGCCAGTTCGCGCCCTTGAGGAAACGCCACCACTCGCTCCAGTTTTTCAAATCGACCGGATGATCCGGCGGCGTGAACACCAGTGAGCCGGCATAGAGCATGTGCGGCAGCGCGCCCGGATAGTTCTTCGGATCGGGCGCGATTTCGGCGAAGGTGACGTGGTCGGTGGCGCGGACGAAATTCTTGAACTGCCGGTTCGTCACCGGCGCGCGATCGATCCAGTAGCCGCCGACGCCGACGCGATGAACCGGCGTTTCTTCGGGATAATGCTTGTCCGATCCCATGCAGAATGTGCCGCTTGGAATCCAGATCATATGCGGCGGAGCCGATTGCTCCGCTCGTTCTAGTGTCGCAACTTCACTGTCGGCCACGGGCCCCTCGCGTTACACGAGTTCAGCCGCATATTTATCGCGCCGGGCCTTATCAGAAATGCAATCTGTTTGTTAAAACACTGTTCTTTTCTTCGATCGCAATTCCCGGCCACTCATAAGACTATCGAGAGTTGGCTCTGCTGGAACTTGACAAACGCGTGATGAAACTTTTGTGCGGTGCACGCGGCAACTTTGATCGACGAATTCAAGCCGTCACATCACGAACATTTCAATTTCGTCAGGGTGTTAGACTGCCGCTGTGGTCAACGGGCAACGCCGCGGCCAAATCGCCTCCCATCCGTCTGGTTTGAACGAATCGTCCGATGCGATGCGGGGCGTTGTCCGCTAGGCTCGTTGTCGCGACGATGTCTTGCCTGACGATGTCTTGCCTTGAGCAGATCGGGCCATAGCTCCGGGGGCGCTCATGGACTCAAAACTCGGACCAAAGCTTTTGGTGTTGCGTTTTTTCGCCGACGCAACCGGTCAGGGATTGATCGGCCGATCGCGCGTCCGCTTTAGGTTGGCAGCGTTTTTCTCTCTTGCCGCCGTCATATGCTCTGCAAGCATCGCGCGAGCGGACGAGGGCGGGGTCAGCTTCTGGATACCGGGACTGTTTGGCAGCCTCGCCGCAGCGCCACAGGTGCCGGGATGGGCACTTGCGACCATCAATTATTACACGGCGGTCAGTGGGGGCGGCACGCTCGCCGCCTCGCGCCAGATCACGATCAACAAGTTCAATGCAACCGTAAATGTCAATCTCAACGCCAATCTGAAGGCTAATCCCGATATTTTTCTTGCCGTTCCGAGCTATGTTTTTGCGACGCCGGTTTTCGGCGGCCAATTCGCCGTCAGCATGGCGGCCGTAGCCGGCCGCAACATTGCAACGATCAATGGCACGCTCACGGCGACCGCCGGCGGGCTCAGCGCCACGCGTCAAGGCACTCTCGAGGATGCGCGAGACGGCTTCGGCGACCTCTATCCGCAAGCATCTTTGCGCTGGAACAGCGGCGCCAATAACTGGATGACCTACGTAATGGGAGATATTCCCGTCGGCACATACAGCTCGACCAACCTCGCCAATCTCGGGATCGGCCACGGCGCCATCGATAGCGGCGTCGGCTACACTTATTTCAATCCGAAAGCCGGCCACGAATTTTCCGCCGTGACCGGCATTACTTACAATTTCGTCAACCCCAGCACCGGCTATCAGAACGGCATCGACTGGCATCTCGACTGGGGCGCGTCTCAGTTCCTGACCAAACAGTTACAAGTTGGGCTGGTCGGATATGTTTATAAGCAACTCACGGCGGATCGCGGGGGCCTGCCGCTATTGGGCTCATTCGAATCGCAGGTGGCGGGGATCGGGCCGCAAGTCGGATACATATTCCCTGTCGGCAAGATGCAGGGCTATCTCAACCTGAAAGGCTACGGGGAGTTCGACGGCGACAACAGGCCGCATGGCTGGAACACGTGGCTGACATTTGTGCTGTCGCCGGCGCCGCCGTCGGCTGAACCTTCGCCACCGGCGATGCTCACCAAGGCGCCGCCACGTGGCTAACGTTTATTCTTCGCCCGCCAGATCGCGGCGCCGTCCTTCGAGCGCCGCGGAATAGCGCCGCAATACGTAGGCCTCGGTGAGAAGCCCGACGACGTGGCGGTCGGGGAAGGAATCGACCACCGCGAGCATTTCCGCCTCGGCGCGGTCGAAGGCCAGCACCGCTTCCTTGACCGCCATGCCCGGCAGCAACATGTCCTCGCGATGGTGCAGGAGATTCTTGATCGACTGATCGGGCTCGGCTTCGGCGGCGTGGGCATCCGCCACGACAATCAGCCCGACATAGCGATCGGCCTCGTCGACGGCGATCACCGAGGCCACGGAACCGAGCGGAAAGGCCTCGCGAAACGCCGCGATGGTCGAGGACGCGCTCACCGTCTGCACATCCTGGCGCATCATCTTTTCCACGGTGAGGTCGCGCATCCAGCCGACATCGGCGGCGCTGCGGATGGTTTCGCCGCGCAAGTGGAAGCGCCACGTCGCGAATGAATAGCCGAAGATTTCGCGTGTGACCTGCGCCGAAATGATCACCGCGACCAGCACCGCCGTCGTCAACCACAGATCGCCCGTGGTTTCCAGCGCGATGAAGATCATGGTCAGCGGACCGCCGATCACGGCTGCCGCGAGCGCGCTCATGCCGATCACGGCATAAGCGTTCGGATCGAAATAGACGGTCGGCCAAACCATCGTCAGCGCCACGGCCAGAAGATGACCGCCGAGCGCACCGATCAAAAGCGAGGAGAAAAACATGCCGCCGCGAAATCCGGAGCCGAGCGACGCAATCGAGGCGATGATTTTAAGCAGGAAGAGCAGAGCGACGGCGCGAAACGACAAATCGAGCATGCCGGTCACGCGCAACGCGCCGTGCCCAGACGACATGATCTGCGGCGACACGATGGCCAAAAGGCCGACGGCAAGACCGCCCAGCGTGGTGCGCAATGCCGGCCGCAGCTTCAGCCGCGCGAACATCGTCTCACTGATGGCGACCCCGCGCATGAGAAGAATGCCGAGCGCCGCCGACAACAGGCCGAGCGTGGCGGCGAGTATGAGATCGTGCGCCGCGATGGTCGTCGGCTCCGGAGCGACGACGCCGAGCTCGGCCGGCGACAGCGCGTGCGCCACCAGAAAGCCGACCAGCGCCGAGATCCCGACCGGCGCAAGACCGCTCGGTGAATAGCTGCCGATGATAAGTTCGAAGCCGTAGAACGCGCCGGCCAGCGGCGCGCCGAACGCGCCGGCAATGCCGGCAGCGGCGCCGCAGCCGACCAGGATGCGCAGGTCGCCGCGGCGTAAGCGGAACGCGTTGCCGATCCGCGAGGCAATGCCGCTCGCCAACTGCGTGTACCCGGCTTCGAGACCTACCGACGCCCCGACCCCGCTCGACCACACCGTCTGTGCCGCCACGATGATGCTGCCGAGGAGCGACATGCGGCCGCCATGCAGCGCATTCGCCTCGATCGGATCGATTTCCCGCTCCGGACGCCAGCGCCGGATCAGTTCACTGGATATGCCGAATAAGATGCCGCCCAGTAACGGCACCGAGAGCGCCAGAATCGGATTGAGCGACAGCCGCGCGGAGAGGCGCTCGCCGTGTTGCAGATTAAAAAGCACTTCGTGGATCAGATCGACGGCCGTGCCCATCAAAGCGACGACCAGGCCGGCGACGACACCGACCAGCGCGGCGAGCCCAATCAGGCTCGATTCCCGCGCGCGCACCAACGCGCGCAAGCGCCGCGGTATTTCAAGTCTGGCTGCGACTCTAGCGATCAAGGCGCATCACCGGGGAGGATACATATTCGAGACATACATATTAATGTGCGGTCGGAACCCTGCCGCGCGCGGCAGGTTCTCCAACTGGGCCTTACCACAAGCACGAGGGGAGCAAGCGGCACGATCTGGTGCGTCACCTATACAAGTTAAACCGCGCAGGAATAGTGAACTTTCCCTCGGGCTAGTCTCCCCAGCCTTTGGACCGGCAAAGCAGCGGCTAGTCAGCGGCCGGCACGGCCGTCCCTCCCCCCGACTTTCGGGTGAGATGCCGTGACCGGAACACTCGATGGCACAAGGCGTTAGTGACGATAGCCGGGCGGCATTCCGATATGGTTTCATACGCAGCGGACGTATTTTCGCGTCTTGTTTCCAATTTCCATATTGACCCGCCTCCGCCACCCCGGAAACGGGCCGTGGCTGGCGCCGCCGCGGATAGGCCACAGGCCCAGTTGGGAGCTGTGCCGCGCGCGATCTCGGGCACAATCGTCGAGACCGATATTCCCGCCCGCCTCGACAGCTTGCCGTTCGGGCGATTTCACCTCCTCGTGATCGTAGCGCTGGGCATTACCTGGATTCTCGACGGGCTGGAGGTAACGCTTGCCGGTACGTTGTCCGGGGAGCTCAAGGACAGCTCCGCCTTAGGCCTGAGCAATGCGCAAATCGGCCTTGCGGGAAGCTGCTATCTCGCCGGCGCCGTGCTCGGCGCGTTCTTCTTCGGCTGGCTGACGGATCGCCTCGGCCGCAAGAAACTATTCACGATCACGCTCGCCGTTTACCTTCTCGCGACGGCGGCGACCGGGCTGTCGTGGAATGCGTGGAGTTTTTCGCTCTTCCGCTTTCTCACCGGCGCCGGCATCGGCGGCGAATATACTGCCATCAATTCGACAATCCAGGAGCTTATCCCGGCGCGGTTCCGCGGCTGGACCGACCTCCTGATCAACGGCAGTTTCTGGGTCGGAGCGGCGCTCGGCGCGGGCGGTTCCCTGGTACTACTCGATCCCGCCGTCGTCGATCCGGCAATCGGCTGGCGGCTCGCTTTTCTGATCGGGGCGACTATCGGACTTGTGATTCTACTGATGAGACTTTGGATTCCTGAAAGTCCGCGCTGGCTGATCACCCATGGCTTCCCACAAGCGGCCGACGCGGTCGTTCGCGGCATCGAAGCGCAGTCTGGCGGCAAGCATTCGCGCACCGAACATGCGGTCGTCGGCAACAAAGTGCGGCTGCGCACGCGCAGTCATACGCCGCTTGCCGAGGTCGCGCGCACGCTATTTGCGACCTATCGCCGGCGCACGCTGGTCGGCTTGAGCCTGATGTCGGCGCAAGCATTCTTCTACAACGCGATCTTCTTCACCTATGCGCTGATCCTGACCGATTTCTACAACACGCCGGCAGACCAGATCGGCTGGTACATTCTGCCGTTCGCAGCCGGCAATGTGCTCGGCCCAATTCTATTGGGCCGCCTGTTCGACACGATCGGCCGCAAGGTGATGATTGCATCGACTTATGCGCTGTCGGGAATCCTGCTCGCTGTGACCGCCGCCTTGTTCAGCCGCGATGCCCTTTCCGCGCAAACGCTGACCATGGCGTGGATGATCGTCTTCTTCTTCGCCTCGTCCGCGGCGAGCTCCGCTTATCTCACCGTCAGCGAAATTTTTCCGCTCGAAATTCGCGCACTCGCGATTGCGTTCTTCTACGCGATCGGCACCGGCGTCGGCGGCATCGCCGGACCGCTTTTGCTCGGCATGCTGATCAATACCGGGTCGCGCGGCAGCGTCGCTGTCGGCTACGTCATCGGCGCCGCCTTAATGATGGGCGCGGCGTTGGTCGAGGCGCTTTGGGGGATCGCCGCCGAACGCAAATCGCTTGAATCCGTGGCCCGGCCGCTTGCGCTTGTCGAGTGAACACCAGATATCCGACCGATAGATAGGCTTGCAGATGAACTTGGAAATTACCGATCTCGACATTGCGGACTTCGGCATTGCGGACCTCGATATGGAGCTTTCGGATACAACTCTTCTCCCCGATTTGCGCAAATGCGCGATCCTGCTCGATATCGACGGCACAATTCTCGATTTCGCGCCGTCGCCGCAGCAGGTCTGGGTGCCGACGGAATTGCGGCAGACGCTGACGCGACTCACCGAATTGACCGGCGGCGCCTTGGCTCTGGTGAGCGGCCGTTCGCTTGACGACATCGACCTGATTTTCTCGCCGCTAGAATTTGCCGCGATCGGCGGTCACGGCGCGGAATTGCGCGCGGCGCCCGGCGGCAAAGTCGCGATGCGTGCAAAGCCGCTCGGCGCCGCGCTCAAACGCAAGCTGGCCGGCGTGAGCGAGCTTGGGCCGGGCGTTCTCGCCGAGGACAAAGGCTATTCGCTCGCCCTGCACTACCGTCTCGCGCCGGACAAAGGCGACGCGGTGCGCGCAGCGGTCGAGAAGATTTGCACCGACGCGCCGCCCGGCATGGTTGAGATCCTGCCCGGCAAGCTCGTCGTCGAAATCAAACCGGCCGGAATCAACAAGGCCAACGCGGTGTGCGAATTGATGGAATTCGCGCCGTTTGCAAAACGCAATCCGATCTTCATCGGCGACGACATTACCGATGAACCGGTCTTCGGCGTCCTTTCCCAATTCGGCGGCTTGGGCTTTTCGGTCGGCCGCGTCGCAGCCGACGTCAATGGACACTTTGAAAAGCCCGAATCTGTCCGCGCATGGCTTGCGCGCATCGCCGCGGCCGGCGAAGGCACGGCAAAATGAAAGATCACGGGCTTGATCTCGCGGTCATCGGCAATGGCCGCACCGCCGCATTGGTCGATCCGTGTTCGCGGATCGTGTGGTGGTGCTATCCGCGCTTCGACGGCGACCCGATCTTCTGCCGGCTGGTGGCCGGGCGGGAAGAAAAAGGATTTTCGGATGTCGTGCTCGAAGACATGGTGGATTATCAGTCGGCCTATGTCCGCAATACCGCGATTGTCAGCCATGAGCTGACCGACAGCCGCGGCAACAAAGTCAAGATTACCGACTTCACACCGCGCTTTCGCCAGTACGGCCGCGTGTTTCGGCCGCCGCAAATCTATCGCATCATCGAACCGGTCGCGGGCCTGCCGCGCATCACCATCCGGATGCGGCCGACCTGCGATTACGGCAAGCCGCTGCCGCGGCGTTCGCTCGGCAGCAATCACATCCGCTATTCCGACGATACCACCGTGATCCGCCTGACGACCGACGCGCCGCTGTCGATGATCGACAGCGAGGCGCCGTTCGTTCTCACCCGCCCGATGCATCTGGTGTTCGGACCGGATGAGCCGTTCACCGACGATTTGGAAAAGGCCTGCCGCGATTTTCTTGAGCGCACGCACGATTATTGGTCGGAATGGGTGCGGCGGCTGTCGATCTCCTACGATTGGCAGGACGCCATCATCCGCGCCGCAATCACGCTAAAGCTCTCCAATTTCGACGAGACCGGCGCCGTCATCGCCGCGCACACCACCTCGATCCCCGAGGCGCCATCCACCGGCCGCACCTGGGACTACCGCTACTGCTGGCTGCGCGATGCTTATTTCGTCGTGCAGGCGCTCAACCGCATCGGCGCGACGCGGACGATGGAAGAATTCATTTCCTTCACGCTATCGATCGCATCGAAACCCGATCAGGAGCTGAAGCCGCTCTACGGCGTGGTGCCGAATTCATCGCTCGAAGAATGGACCGCGCCGCATCTCGAAGGCTATCGCGGCGACGGCCCGGTGCGCATCGGCAATGCCGCCGTCAATCAGGTGCAGCACGACGCCTATGGCAGCGTCATTCTTGCCGCCATGCCGATGTTCTTCGACCGCCGCCTGCCCCGGCCCGGCGACGAAGGCCTGTTTCGTCTGCTCGAATCGCTCGGCGAGCGCGCCGCCGAGAAAGCCTTCGTTCCCGATGCCGGCATCTGGGAATATCGCGGGCGCCAGCGCATTCACACCCACTCCGCGGCGATGTGCTGGGCCGGCTGCCAGCGGCTTGCCGCAATCGCCATGCGGCTTGGGCTCGAGCCGCGCGCCAAATACTGGAGCTCGATCGCCGAGCCGATGCACGCCGAACTGCTCGATCAAGCCTGGAATCAGAAGCGCGGCGCGTTCACCGCGGCGTTCGGTTCGGACGATCTCGACGCCAGCGTGCTTCTCCTTGCCGATCTCGGCGTCGTCGAGGTGGACGATCCGCGCTTTATCTCGACCGTCGCGGCCATGGAACGCGAACTGGTGCGTGAAAAGCACGTCATGCGCTACGCCGCCGAGGACGATTTCGGCATGCCGGTGACGGCGTTCTTGATCTGCCGGTTCTGGCTGATCGATGCGTTGTGGTCGCTCGGGCGGCGCGAGGCGGCGCACGATCTGTTCACCGACGCGATGCAGCATCGCAACCGCTATGGGCTGCTTTCGGAAGACGTCGATCCGCAGACCGGCGCGCTGTGGGGCAATTTCCCGCAGACTTATTCGATGGCCGGCCTGATCCTTTCGGCGATGCGCCTGTCGCGGAGCTGGGAAGACCGCTATTGGCGCGGCTGATTGCAACCTGGCGGCGGACACGGCACACCAAAAAAACAGCGGCAACTCACGAGCATTGATTATTACGGAGACTGATAGCCTTTGCCCGCGCGGAAGGATTTCGCCATGCGCGCAGCGATGGCGTCATAGCTTTGTTTCGCGGTTGCCGGATAGGACATCGAAAAGCCTTCGGTCATCTTGCCGCCATGCGACAACCGATGGCGCTCGTAAAAAATATCGGCGCCGTTCGCGCCCGATATGACAACCCAGTCGTCACCATGGGTTTTGTAGGTAACGATCTGGCCGGGATCGAGATTTCTTCAGCGTGAAATCCTGGAATTTGGCGAAATTGAAATCGAGCGCGTTGTAGGATGCGTAAATCGAGAATTGCGCACCGTCCGCGCTCGTGAATTTCCGACCGTCATTGCTGTCGGGCGGAGGCTCGGCCTTGAACTGATCCGGCGGCCTTGAACTGATCCGGATAGTCGATCGTGGTGCCGTATCGGTCGTTATGATAGGTAAGCCAATTGTCGGCGCCGGCGGCCGCGGCGAACATCGTTGCGGGCACGATGGCGCCAAAGACAACACCCAAGACAAAGCTCAAGATAGCGAATACCAATAACAACTTCCGACGCATCGGCTTTACCTTTTGGGCCCAAATCACTGTAACGCTGAGCCAAAGCCGAGCACGGCTTAAAGGCTCCGGCAATCCGAACCAAGGAGACGGCTTATGTGCCAACATTGCTTAGCTGCCGCCACACATCAGGTTCTTGGACGGCGGAATATTTTGAAGCTCGCGGCGGGCGCTGCCGCGGGCCTTGTGCTGGCTCCACAGGCATTTGCCGCCAACGACAAACCACCGCCGAAGCCGGGAAACGTCATCTCCGCAGACGCCGCGCTCGACCGGCTGATGAAGGGCAATGCGCGCTATATCGAGGGCGTCAGCAAGCGCCACGACTTCAAGCATGAGCGCGAAGCCTTGAGCATGGGGCAAAACCCCTACGCCGCCATTCTGAGCTGCGCGGATTCCCGCATCGCTCCGGAATATTGCTTCGATTCTGCGCGCGGCGATCTTTTTGTCTGTCGCATCGCCGGCAATTTTGCCAGCGACGAAGTTACCGCCAGCCTGGAATATGCCGTGCAAGTGCTCAACACGCCGCTCATCCTGGTGCTTGGCCACGAAGCCTGCGGCGCGGTCGATGCGACCATCAAGTCCGTCAAGGACGGCATGACGCTGCCCGGCCATTTGCCGTCGCTGGTCGCGGCGATCAAGCCGGCGGTTGACGCCGCGAGGGGAGACGGCGGCGATATGCTGACGAATGCGATCCGCCGTAACGTGTCGTTGAACGTGGATAAGCTGAAAGATGCCGCGCCGATCCTGAAATCCTTCGCCGACGACAAGAAAATCCGCATTGTCGGCGGCGTCTACGAACTCAAGTCGGGCAAGGTGGCTCTGGTCGCCTAGACCATGATCCGATTAAGTTGAATCGGATCATGGTCTAATTTTTCGTTGGAGCATGATCTTTTCGGAAAACCGGTTTCCACCCCGGATCAAGTCCGGGGCAGGCTTTTTCCGGATCATGCTCTAACGCCGCCATGGCGTCACTCGGCCGGCGTCTTGTCGGGCGCCGGCGCCCGCACCGCTTCCGGCGGTGCATGCTCATCCTGAGCGCGCTGATGCACCGGCTTCCTCACCCGCGTCAGATTATAGGCGCTGTTGATCAGTGCGAGATGCGAGAAGGCCTGCGGAAAATTGCCGACAAGCCGCTTTGAGCGCGGATCGTATTCTTCGCTCAAAAGACCGACATCATTGGCAAGGCCGATCAGCCGCCGGAACAATTGCTCGGCCTCATCGAGGCGCTCCTGCAAAATGTAGACGTCGACCAGCCAGAAACTGCAGGCGAGGAACGCACCTTCACCGGGCGGCAATGCGTCTTCGACTTCCTCGGTGCTGTAGCGCATGACGAAACCATCGCGCAGCAAACGGCGCTCGATCGCCGCGATTGTTTTCTCGATACGCGGATCGGACACCGGCAGAAAGCCGACGCAGGGCAACAGCAGCAGATTGGCGTCGAGCTGATCCGACCCATAGGCCTGCACGAACGTTCCCAGTGTCTTGTCGAAACCGCGCTCGCACACGTCTTCGCATATCTCGTCGCGCAGCTTGCACCATTTGTCGACGGGTCCTTCAAGCCCGAACGTTTCCGCGCTCTTGATCGAGCGATCGAACGCGACCCAGGCCATGACCTTCGAGTAAGTGAAATGCTGCGGCGAACCGCGCATTTCCCAGATGCCCTGATCCGGGCTGCGCCAGATTTTCGTCAGATGCTCGAGAAATTTGAGTTGCGCGTCCCAGCCGGAATCATTGGTCGTCAGGCCGCCGCGCCGCGCCTGATGATATGTATCCATGATCTCGCCGAAGACATCGAGCTGAAGCTGCGTATGCGCCGCATTGCCGATACGCACCGGCGCGGATTTCTCGTAGCCCGGCAGCCAGTCCGCGACCCATTCGGTCAGCCGCCGTTCGCCGCGGATGCCATACATGATCTGAAGCTGGTCCGGGCTGCCGGCGACCGCCCGCAACAGCCATTCGCGCCAGGCTTCCGCCTCTTCGTAGTAACCCGCATGCATGGCGCCGAGCAGCGTCAGGGTGGCGTCACGCAGCCAGCAGTACCGGTAATCCCAATTGCGCTCGCCGCCGAGATGTTCCGGCAGCGACGTCGTCGGCGCCGCGACAATACCGCCGGTCGGCTCATAAGTCAGCGCCTTGAGCGTGATTACCGAGCGGCGCACCGCGTCGGACCATTCGCCGGCCGGCCGGCACTTTGCCGACCACTGCTTCCAGAACTTCTCGGTCGCCTCCAATGACGCCGTTGGGTCCATCGCCACCGGCAGCGGCTCGTGCGAGCGCGCGTAGGTCAAGACCAGAGGAATGGTCTCGCCGCGGCTGATGGTGAAATCGCCGACCGTGGTCATGTCCTTGCCTTTGACATGCACCGGCGTGCGCAGCACCACCATGTCCGGCCCGGCGATCGCGCGCAGCGCGCCGTTTTCGAGCTTGGTCACCCACGGCACGACGGCGCCATAACCAAAGCGCAAAATCAGCTCGGTATATATTGCGAGCTTGCCGCGAGTGCCGTGGACGATGCGCACGATCTCGGAGTGGTCGTTGCGGAACGGCATGAAGTCGACGACGGTGGCGGCGCCGTCGCGCGTTTCGAAATGCGTCTCGAGGATAAGCGTGTTCGGCCGATAGCGGCGCGTGATGCGGGCCTCCTCGCGCGGCGCCACCAGCCAACGGCCGTTGTCGGGCTTGCCGAGAAGCGCTGCGAAACACGCATCCGAATCGAAACGCGGCCAGCACAGCCAATCAATCGAGCCGTCGCGTGATATGAGCGCTGCGCTTTGGCAATCGCCGATCAACGCATAGTCCTCGATGGGCGAAGCCATTTCGGTGCGCCGTCAGGAAAAATCGACGACGACTTTAATGTCGCCGGGTTGCGGTGTGAGCGATTGCGTCCATTGCTCAACCGGCACGCGCCGGGTGATCAGACGGGCGAGCCAATGCTTGTCGGCGCGCTGCAAAGCGGCGACAGCGTCGTCGTAGTGCGCTCGGTTGGCATTGACGCTGCCGAACACGGTGTCGTTCTCGAGCACCATGGTGCGATTGACCTCGCCGATGTCGACGTCAAGGTTGTGGCCGGGCGCAGAGACCCCGACCAGGCAGACCACGCCGCCGGACGCGGTGCGGCCCAACGCGTCGCGCACGACAGCCGGCGCGCCGGTGCACTCCATCAAAATATCGGGCTTGAACTCATCGATATCGGCGAGGCTGCCGAGATGAAATGTCCCGCCGAGCTCGCGCACGATCGTTTTCTTCTCCAAGCTTTCGTGATGATCGAGCACGTGGACATCGAGCCCGCGCTGCGCGCCGATCATCGCCGCCAGCAAACCGATCGGGCCCGCGCCGGTGACCAGGAGCGTCTTCGGATCCCAGGCGCGCGAGCGGCGGCCGATCCGTTCGGTATGATCCCAGGCCTTGGCGACGACGCTGGTCGGCTCGACCAAGACGCCGTTCATGCCGAGTGACGAATCGAGCTTGATCAAGAACTCCGGCTCGATGCGGAAAAAATCAGAACCATAACCGTTGCGCTCCTTGATGCCGCGCTCGGTATAACGGCCGTTGCGGCACATATCCCATTCACCGACGGCACAGGACGGACACGGCACCGGATCGGGCCGGCGCACAATGCCGACGACGAGATCGCCCGGCATGAAGCCGGAATCCGCAGGCGCCGCTTTGACCTTGCCGAGCGACTCGTGGCCGATCACCAATCGCTTTTGGCCCGGCGGCGCCCAGCCATATTCTCCGGACACAATCTCGCGGTCGGTGCCGCAGACACCGAGCGTCAGCGTGCGCACCAGCACCGCACCATCCGAAACCGGCGGCTCGGGCACATTCTCAAGCTGCGCTGAATTGGCGGTACCGGGCGCAACGGTGAGAGCGCGCATCGCTGAATTCCAAAAATAATGTTTTGCGCAATGACGGTCAGGTTTCCGCAATCGGGCCTGCGCAATCGCGCCCCGCGGATGAACGCTGGATTATGGAAAAAGTTCCATCTCGGGAACCGGCTACGTCTCTGCGTCGTTAATCTATCCCGCTGCGCAGCAAAGAATTACTGGAACGCATGATGGAATCTCTCGGCCGCAAATGCTGGGCCATTGCCGAAGGCTATATTCCCGGAGAGAGCTCATTTACCGATCCGGCGCTGATATCGCATGAAACAGCATGCATTCTCAATGCCGGCGACAGAACGGCAAATGTCCGTATCACTATTTTCTTTTCCGATCGCGAACCGGTCGGCCCTTATCTCGTCACCGTTGCCGCGCGGCGCACACTGCATCTGAAATTCAACGACCTCAACGATCCAAAGCCGGTACCGCGCGACACCGCTTATTCGTCGGTGATCGAGTCCGATGTGCCGATCGTTGTGCAGCACACAAGATTGGATTCCCGCCGCGCCGAAGTGAGTTTGCTCTCGACGACCGCCTACGCCGAGGCGTGAGCGAGTTTCCCAATTACGGCGCGTAAAAACGGCGACCCGTTCCGCGCGCCACAATTGCCCGTTGAAAAATCATTGTTTTAGCGCGCTCGCGCTGCACCGCATCACAAATTGGAACAAAGCGCGGCCAAAACCGTTGATCCCTTACCGGGGAGTGGAGGACGTATTCCATGAGCGTTGTGGTTGTTTCCAACCGTGTCGCCCGCGCCAAACCTGATGAGCCGCTCGCAGGCGGCTTGGCGGCGGCGCTACTGCCTATGGTTCGGGATTCCGGCGCGATCTGGGTTGGCTCAAGCGGCCAAGCCGGCAACGCGACGCAGACGCACGACTCGTTTGCCAAGATCGAGGCGCTCGGTTCCGGCGCGCTGGCGACTGTCGACATGCCGGCAAAACACTATCTCGGTTACTACGAAGGCTTTGCCAATTCGGCGCTATGGCCGGCGCTGCACTCGCGTCCTGATCTCATCCACACCAGCGCCGACGATTACGCGTCATATCGGGAAATCAACGCATTCATGGCGCGTGCGCTGGTGCGTTTCAATTCGCCCGAAGCGGTGTTCTGGATTCAGGATTATCACTTCCTGGCGCTGGGCGCGGATTTGCGACAACTCGGGGTCGAGCGGCCGCTCGGCTTCTTCCTGCACACGCCGTGGGCGGATCGCCGCACCATGTCGGCGGTGCCGAATTGCTCCGATCTCGCCGAGGCGATGCTCGCCTACGATCTGATCGGCTTCCAAACCGTCGAGGACCGGCAGAATTTCGAAGATTATTTGCGGACGGAACTCGGCATGAACATCGTCGACGGCACGGTGGCATCGCATTGGGGACTGACCCAGCTTGCGACCTTCCCGATCGGCATCGACGTCGAAGAGTTTTCCGCGCGCGCGACCAAGGCGGTGAACCGGCCCGACGTCTCGCGGCTGCGCGAGAGCTTGCATGGCGCCAAGCTCGTGCTCGGCGTCGATCGCCTCGATTACTCGAAAGGCATTGCCAACCGGGTGCGCGCCTTCGACCGCGTGCTGGAGATCGAACCGAGCTTGAAACGCAATGTGTCGCTCTTGCAAGTCGCTGTGCCGTCGCGCGGCAATATCAAGGCCTATCGCGAGCTGAAGTCGGAACTCGCCGGCTTGGTCGGCGAAGTCAATGGACGCCACGGCGAAGTCGACTGGTCGCCGATCCGTTATATCAACAAGGGTTTTTCGCAGCTGACGCTTGCCGGCTTCTATCGGGTCGCGGGCGTCGGCCTGGTCACGCCGCTGCATGACGGCATGAACCTCGTCGCCAAGGAATATGTCGCCGCGCAAAACCCGCTCGATCCGGGTGTGCTGGTGCTGTCGTCATTCGCCGGCGCCGCTAGGGAGCTCGACACCGCGTTGCTGGTCAATCCGCACGATATCGACGGCATGGCGCGGCAGATCGCGACCGCGCTCAAGATGAGCGTCGAGGAGCGGCGCGAGCGCTGGCACGCCATGGTTTGCAAACTGAAGGCGTCATCGGTGCAGGCGTGGTTCGCCCATTTTCTGCACGTGCTTTCGGATGTGCGGCGCATGCCGTTGCGGGCGGCGACGCGGCCGATCGTGCTCGAGCTCGCCAGCCGCCGCGCGGCCAATAACTACTGATGTGCGGCACTTTCGCGCGCCGGCAAGGAAATTTTTACCCTGTTTGAGCCATAGTCTGCGCCATTGTTTGTGTGTGGCGTAGCGTGGAGTAGTGCCGATGTCGGGCGCTCGTGAATGCTTTGCGAGACCGTCGCGTCTCGCCCACCCGTTGGCCGTCGCGTTGGCTTTCCTTGCCTTGACCGCCTTGACCGCCTTGACCGCCTTGACCGCCTTGCCGCCGGCAGCGCTTGGCGCAACCAAGATCGCGCAACACAGACCCGACACATCCCGCCCGCACGTCTATTTGATGCGGGGCCTCCTCAACATCTTCTCGCTCGGCATGGATCAGCTCGCGGCTGAGATCCAGAGCCACGGCATCGAGGCCAGCGTCTACAACCACACGCTCGCCGACTCGGTCGTCGCGCAAATCGTGGCGAAATATCACGGCGGCGATCACGGTCCTTACATCCTCGTCGGCCATTCGCTCGGCGCCGACGCGGTGATGACGATGGCGCAAAGCCTCAATGCCCAGGGCGTCCCGGTGGCGCTGGTCATTCCGTTCGACGGCACCGGCTCCTATGCCGCGCCGAAGAACGTCGCCTGCGTGCTCAATCTGACGCAGCGTGTCTATGCCTATATGCGCCCCGGCTCGGGTTTCCGCGGCAAGCTGCAAAATGTGGATGTCTCGAACGACGCCAGCATCGATCATTTCACGATCGACAAGTCGCCGCGGCTGCAGGCGATGGCGTTGAGTTCCGTGCTGCAAACGGCGCGTGCGGAAACGTGCCGGCCGGGTACCAATGCTCCGGTGGTCGCGCGGCCGAAGGAAGCGCCGGTTCCGCAATTCGCGGCGCCCAACGAAACACCCAAAGGCGCGCCCGGCGAAGCTCGCAAACAAACGTCGGTCGAAGCCCCGGCAAAAACGGCGTCGCCCGCACTGCGTGGCATCGACGGCTAAGCTTCTCGGGCAGCTGCCGCTATCCCAGCGAGACTGCACAATCCCGGCGGCGCGATGCGGATGCAAATATATTGAGGCCGCGTTTTAGTTAGAGCATGATCCGGAAAAAGCATGATCCGGACTTGATCCGGGGTGGAAACCGGTTTCCCGCCTTCGCCAAGTCCGCTTCGGCGGACGAAGGAAGGTCCGATAAGGTCATGCTCAAACGAAAATCTGGCCCTGATCCGATTCAATTGAATTGGATCAGGGTCTAAGAAGCCCCTCGCGTCCGGCGCAGCTTGTGCCGCTTCGCCTTCACGGCGTGAGTCCGTTCGAGGCCGGCCTCGCGGGCGGCCTCCTGCAAGTCGTGGCGGATTTCGTCGCGCTTCTCGTGGATTGACGCGATCACAGGACCCATCGGAACGCCGAGCCCCACCAGCGCCGCTTCGGAAAGCTGCAAGCTCGCTTCGACGGTTTCCGGCACCGCGTCGGTGGCGCCGAGCTGATAAAGATGCCGCGCGTGATCGGCGTCGCGGGCGCGCGAGACGATGATGACGTCGGGACGCATGGCGCGCACATGTTCGACGACATCGTCAATCAGGTCATGGTTATGGATCGTGATGATGACGCCGGCAGCGTTGCTCAGTCCGCAGATTTCGAGAAATTTATCGTCGCTGGCATCGCCGTAATAAACCTCGTGGCCGTCGCGCCGGTCGCGCGTCACGGTCGAAGCGTCGGAATCGGCCGCGATAAAGGGAATGTGGTGTTCCTTGAGCAGCGCGCAGACAACCTTGCCGACGCGGCCGTAACCGACGACGATCGCATGTTTCCGGCCGGCGCTCGGGCGCGCCACAAGCTCGGCGGCGACAGGCGAGGCTGCCCGCAACCGCGTGCCGATGCGCCGTCCGGCAAATGACAGAGCCGGCGTCAGCACCATGGTGACCGAAGTCACCACGAGCGCCGCGCTGCCAAGACGCGCGTCGATCAAACCCAGAACCGATGCCATGCCGATGCTGACGAAGGCGAATTCGCCGCCGGGGCCGAGCAGAAACCCCATTTCGACCGCAGTCGGCCACGACAACCGGAACAGTTTTGCCAGACCGATCACCAGCAAGGCCTTGACCGCGATCAGCCCGGCAACGGCGGCAAGGAGCAAGACCGGCGCGTACAACAATTCGCGCACGTCGATGTCCATGCCGACCGTGAAAAAGAAAATGCCGAGCAGCAGGCCCTTGAACGGCGCGATGGTCGCTTCGATCGCCTTGCGGTACTCGGTCTCGGCGAGCAGCAATCCGGCGACGAAGGCGCCCAAAGCCATGGAAAGGCCGGCCTGATTGGCGACGACGCCGGCGGCAAGGATCACGAACAGCACGGCGGCGATGAAAAGCTCGCGCGACCGCGTCGAGGCGACAAGGCGGAACAGCGGGCGCATCAAGAGGCGGCCGAACAAGATAATGACGGCGAGCGCGACCACCGCCTGCAGAAAGGCCCGGCCGAGGCTTTGCAGGACCGAGCCCTCCGGACCCGCCGCCAACAGCGAGATGAAAATCAAAAGCGGGATGACGGCAAGATCCTGCGCCAACAGCACGGAAAATGTGGCGCGGCCGACATTGCTGGTCAGGCGCTCCTGGTTCGAGAGCAGCTCAAGCACGATCGCCGTCGACGACAGCGACAGGCAGGCGCCGAGGATGATCGCCTCGGAGTGACTGAGGCCGGCGTGTTCGGCCACGGCGGCGAGAAGCACGGTCGTGATGACCACCTGCAAGCCGCCGAGGCCGAAGACCAGCCGCCGCATGGTCAAGAGCCGCGGCAGCGACAGTTCGAGCCCGATCAGGAACAGCAGAAAGACAATGCCCAACTCGGCAATGCCGGCAACGTCCTTGGCGTCGCCCACCGTGATCCAGAACAGCGGCGGAAACGACTTGATCAGCGAGCCCAAGCCCAGCGGCCCCAACAGCGCGCCGGCGCCGAGATAACCCAGCACCGGGCTGAACCCGAGCCGGCTGACGATCGGCACCACGATGCCCGCCGTGCCGAGCACGACGAGCGCATCGCTATAGGCGGATACATTGATCGTTGACGAAGCCACGGCCATCCCCGGCGCGATGAATTGTGACTTGTCGCGCAATTTTACGACGCCTGACAAGCCCGGCTATAAGTTCCGATAGCGGAAACAACGAGCACACCGCGGAAGGAAACGTCCATGACTGATATGACCATCAAGGCCATCCGCACGACAATGCTGAGCGTGCCGTGGCCGGATACGCCGTGGCTCAAGGGCCACGCTTTCGGCGAAGCCCGTAACATCCTGGTGCTGGAGGTCGAGACCAAGGGCGGCATCGTCGGCATGGGTTACCTGCTGCTGTTCCGGCTCGGCATCAAGGCGATCGTGGCGTGTCTTGAGGAATCGATCATTCCGCGCGTCATCGGCAAGGACGCGAGCGCGGTCGAGGCGATCTGGCAGGATTTGTGGCGCTCAACCGTCACCTATGGCCGCGGCGGCATCGCGACCATGGCGATGTCGGCGCTCGACATCGCGCTGTGGGACGCGCTCGGCAAGCGCGCCAACCTACCGCTGCACCGGCTGTGGGGCCATTTTCGCGCGCAACTGCCGGCTTACGGCTCCGGCTGCTTCCGCGGCTCAGGCGGCGACGGCATGATCGCCAAGGCGTTGCACTATAAAGAGCGCGGCTACAAGGCGATCAAGATGCAGGTCGCCCACACCGCCGACCTCGCCACCGATCTCGACAATGTCAGACGCATGCGCGAAGCGCTCGGGCCCGGCATCGACATCATGATCGACGTCAATATGGGCTGGACCGCCGACATCGCCATCCAGATGGGCCGCAAGTTTCAAGACTATGATGTGTACTGGCTGGAAGAGCCGGTGGTGCCGGACGACTTTGCCGGCTATCTGCGCATCGCGCAGGCGCTCGATCTGCGCATCGTCGGCGGCGAGACGCATTTCACCCGCTTCGATCTCAAGCCGTTTTTCGAAAATCCGCGCCTGCCGATCCTGCAGCCCGATCCGATGCGTGGCGGCATGACCGAGTTGCGCAAGATCGCAACGGTCGCCGATACCTGGAACATCACCATCGCGCCGCATCTGTTTCCCGAGTTGAACGTGCAACTGCTCGCGTCGATCCCGAACGGCTTGTGGATCGAGGACATGGGTCTGTCCGACGACCTGTGGATCGATCCGGTGCCGGTCAAAAACGGCATGATCACCGCGCCGGAACGGCCGGGCCACGGACTTGCCTTCAGGCCCGAGGCGTTGCGCGATTTTAAGGTCAAGGCGTAAAAAGCGCGGCGACGGCGTGTCGCGCGCGGGAATAAGCGTCTCGCTCGACTCGATGCGTCACGTTCTGACGTGTCCTTGCCGCGGTGCGCGGATCGGCGGTCGAAGCCATGGAATCGCAACGTATTTCGCTGTTTCCTGAGCTTCTTAAGTCCGCCTGCGCCCATGCTGAAAGGGCCATTTCCGGTGTCACAAACGGCCGCCGGCCAGCTCTCCCGTCGGCGTCAATTCAGGCAGGACACGAGGCCATTCTAAGTATAAAGTCACGTTCGGAAGCCCGCGGGCGAAGGCACGGATTTCTCCGTCAGAACGGTCGCGCAATCTTCTCGACACGTGACAGCGGTCGCTAACTCTATTGGAGCAGATAATGGCTAAGGGTACCGTGAAGTGGTTCAACTCACAAAAAGGCTACGGATTCATTCAACCGCAAGCCGGCGGCAAGGATGTGTTCGTTCACATCTCGGCGGTTGAGCGTGCCGGCCTGAACGGCCTCAACGAAGGGCAGGTCATCGAATACGAAGAAGTCGCGAACAAGGGAAAGACGTCGGCGGAAAACCTCAAGGTTCAGCGCTGATCTTTGCCGGGCAGGCGCCAGCCAACGACCGTCGCCTCGATCGTGTCGTTGGTGTCCACGCCCTGCCAAGTTCCGTTGTGCCACCGGCACAGGAACGGGATGACATAGGTTCCGACGTGATCTTCGCAAAGAAGCTCTAGCGGCTGATCCGTCGGTGGATCGCCATCATGAGTGAAGGCGCTGATACGCTCTGACCGTGTTGCCATTGTTGTTCCGGTTGCTCTCTAAATTGCTCGGCTGGCGGAGCGCTTATGGCGCTGCCGCCGGCCAGGGGTCCTCGACCGTCTCAAGAAATATCGGCGCTTATGTCTCCACTTTGGCGGCATCGCGCCGGCGGGGAGCCAGTTTCGGGGGCTTGATCTCCTTTGCCAAACTGGCCGACAGAATTTCGACGATCTGCTGGCGGACATGCGCGTTGTATTCGCGCGCCAGCCGTTCCGCGCGCTCGCCGTCGCCGTCGACGATCACCTCAACAAGCTTCTGCAGAATTTTAAGCGCGCCGGAAAGCCGCGCTGCAATAATCCGGCCGCGGTCGCGCGGCAGATCGCGAATGGCGTGCTGCGCCAATCGCAATTTGTCCACCAGCATCTGCCGGTAGGCTTTCTCGAGGCTGCGGTTGTGGCATGCCGTGGCGATCCCACAATGGACCTCGTAATTGCTCTGCACGATGGCCTCGGCGTCCTCGCGAGAGACCGCGACACGAAACGCCTCAAGCCAATTCTTGATGTGGGCGACATCGCCGTCGGCGCTGCGCACGGCGGCGAAATGCCAGATCACCGGCTGAAAAATGTCCATCGCCTCGTAGTGATCGATGACATCGACGAACTGAAGCGCCGCGACGCGCGCGCCGCGATTGGGCTCCAGCTCCACCAGCCCTTCCGAGGCGAGCCTGATCAGAGCCTCGCGCATCGGCGTGCGCGAGACTTTGTATTGTCCGCACAGCCGCTCCTCTTCCAGCGCCGTTCCCGGATCGATGTCGAGCGCGATTATGGCTTGACGCAACGCCGTGTAGACCCGCTGGGCACCGGTCGAGGGCGAACGGCCGCGCGCCGGCTTCGCGCCCGACGTTTTCGGCTTGGCATGCGTTCGTTTCATCGCCGCTCCTTTTCGCACGAATCGGGCCGAGTCAATCGGAATTTGACTCCGTCGATTGTATTTTAATAGTATACAAGAAACGGCTGCCGGCCGAACCGGCGGCTTTGGCGCGGGGGAGGAAAAACATGGCTGCAAAAAACATGGCTGCATCGGCCGTCTCATCGATACCGTTGACCGAGGAAACGGTATCGGCCCGGATCGAGCGGATGCCGATGACGTCGTGGTATCGCCGGATCATGCTGGCCGTCGGCATGGCCGGCTTTTTCGACGCGTTCGACGCTCTGACCATCGCCTTCGTCCTGCCCGTGCTGATTCCGCTGTGGCACATCGGGCCCGGCCAGATCGGCGCGCTGATTTCCATCGGCTATGCCGGCCAGCTTATCGGCGCGCTCGGTTTCAGCTGGCTCGCGGAGCGCCAAGGCCGGCTGCCGGTCCTGCGCTGGACTATCGCTTTGATCGGGCTTTTCAGCTTGGGCTGCGCCGGAGCATGGAGCTACCAATCGCTATTTTGGTTGCGTTTCCTGCAAGGACTTGGCCTCGGCGCCGAAGTGCCGATCGCCGCGACCTACATGAACGAATTCACGCGAGCGGAATATCGCGGACGCCTCGTTTTGCTGTTTCAGACCATCTTCGCCTCCGGGATCATGGTCTGCGCATTTGCCGCGATCTGGGTGGTGCCGAATTTGGGCTGGCGCTGGATGTTCGGCATCGGCGCGCTTCCCGCTCTCCTGGCGCTGGCTTTGCGCCGCCTCGTTCCGGAATCGCCGCGGTGGCTCGCGGCGCAAGGCCGGCTTGAGGAAGCCGATCAGGCATTGAGCGGCATCGAGACCGCCGTGACCAAAAGCGGCGCGACGCTGCCGGCGCCGCCGAATGACATTCCAAGCATCGTCAAAGACAAGGCGCGGTGGACCGACCTGTTGGGAAAGAATTATCTGAAGCGCACGCTGACGGCATGGATGATGGCATTCGCCACTTCGATCGTCGGCTACGGCCTGCTCGCATGGCTGCCGACGATCTATCGCAATATCTATCACCTGCCGATCGATCAGAATCTCGAATACAGCTTCATCAGCTATTTCATGGGTCTCTTCGGCCCGCTGTTCGGCGCGCTCCTGATCGACCGGATCGGCCGCCGCCCCTGCTACACGATCTCGTTCCTCGGCGCCGCATTGCCGCTGTTGTGGCTGTGGTGGCTCAGCACGAGCGCGCTGCCGCCGGTGGCGACAGTCGTCACGCTCGCGTCCATAGCCCTCTTCTTCATCTCCATCTTACTCGCCGGCATCTATGTCTATTTGCCGGAAATCTACCCAACCCGAATGCGCGCGCTCGGAAGTGGCACCGCCAGCGCATGGATGCGCGTCGCCTCGATACTCGGACCGGTCATCGTCGGCTTTATCCTCGGAGAAGCCGGCGTGCAGTTGGTGTTTCTGTTCTTCGGCGCGACAGCCCTCATCGGCGCGCTGATCGTCGTCGCCTTGGCGACGGAAACCAAGGGCATGGTTCTGGAAGAGATCGCGCGCTGAGAATTGAAAACTGTTCGGCGGCGGCCGCGGCATTGTCCGCGGTTCGCCGCGCCGGCGTTTGAAATCATGGAGAGGTCGATGAAGACTATCGGAGATTATCGTTACGTCGCCGTTCTGCTGCCCTACGACGACCGGCTGAAGATCGATGAGGCGGCCTATCGCCGGTTCCTGCGCTATTTCCTCAACGAGCCGCGTTTCGTTCGCGACGGCGGCTTCTGCATCAATCCGGAAGCCGGAGAGATCTTTTACCTGTCGCGCCAGGAGAAGCGCCGCGTGCTCGAGATCGCGATGGAGGAAACGAACGGCAAGGTGCCGATCATCGCCGGCACCTGGGCGATCACCACCGACGAGACGGTGGACACCGCAAAAGACGCCAAGGCGCTCGGCGCGAACGGCATATTCGTGACCCCGCCCGGCGGCGCGCAGGACGTGACGTCATGCTGGGACGCCGACGAATATCCGGAAATCTGGCTTGACCAGATCAAGGCCCAGGATCGCGCCGTGGATCTGCCGATCGTCACGCATCCGGTCGGCGGCGCCAAGCCGCCGTTCCATCCCGGACTTCCGCTCGGCGCCACCATGCGCATCTGCCGCGAAGTCGGAAACGTCGTCGGCTGGAAGATGACTTACATGTATGACGGCTTCCAGATCATCGCCAACGGGCTGCGTTCGCTCGACCGTCACGTTGCGATCATGGGCGCGCTGGCCTCGCGATTTCACGAATATCGCGCCACCGGCAATTTCGACGGCACCTTGAGCGGCTTCTGGAATTTCGCGCTCGAACCGATGCTCGATCATCTCGACGCATGGGACGCGAACGATATCGTACGCGCGCGCGCGATCTGGAACGGCGGCCTGCATCAGCTTCAAGACTATGTCGCCGATATGGGCCGGCTGCACATCCGCTACAAGACGGCGACGTGGCTGCGCGGCCTCATTCCCAATCCGTTCATGCGCGCGCCGATGCCGCAACCGCAGCAGAGAGAAGTCGACACGCTTTATCGGCTGCTCACCGATCTCAAGCTGCCGGTCATCGATATGAAGGAAACGCGTCTCGCGGCGTGAGCCGTTCA
>Ga0207416_1000963_pt1 | contig 42445 bp, 33 predicted proteins | sample PaiPotPPM11metaG_FD_184107 | JGI IMG/M metagenome (GOLD analysis project Ga0207416, IMG submission 184107) | Iron sulfur acid spring bacterial and archeal communities from Banff, Canada, to study Microbial Dark Matter (Phase II) - Paint Pots PPM... ...
AAGTGCGGATTCTAAAAGAGTTAGTGGTTGGTGACGCGTGACTGGTGGCTGGCGCAAGAATGGGAGCTGAGTCACAGGGGGAGCTATGCGGGACGGAGCGGGACAGGTGGCGGGTGTGGAAGGCAGGCACAGTCGGGTAGGGGACAGAGGCGGTTGGAATGTGGGGGTAGTGTAGGCGAAACATAGGGAATGGTAGCAGGGAGATACACCGCGTGTCAATTACTTTGTTGGTACTGTTCGAATGAGCTGTGGAAATGTGTGGAAAAGTGGGGGAGGAAAGTGGGTTGTGAATAGTGGGTAGTGAGTAGAAGGACGGGAAAGAATCTGCGCGCGCGGAATGGGTTCAGAGTCAAAAGTTGAAGGTCGAAAGTAAAACATCGGAGAAGAATCTCCGCACGCGAGCCGCAAGATGCGCGGCTCGGATGCGGAGAACTGAGGTGGGAAGACTTTGGGGGAGCGAATCGGTGGTGGAGAGTGAGCGTTCGAGAATGGGGAGGGGCGGAATCGAATGAGACGCGCGGAAGTTGAGAGGTTTGAATGGGTTAGCGGGAATTTTGTAGTTTGGTGAGACAGTGGAACTGTGTGGAAAAGCGGACGTAAGAGGGTGAGGAGCCCACCCTTTGCAATAGACAAAACCGCAAGGGGTAGGCCACCCCGGAAAAAAGCAAAGTCAAAATCGTCTCGTCGCGTTAAGGGGCGGCCTCCCGCCATCTGAGCGATAAACGCTCCGATTGGAAAAACTGGAAAACGTCCCGTCTGTCCCCAGGTTTCCCCAGGTTTCAAGGGATCCGTAAAAATGACAGGATTGTTTCCGACGAATCGATAGAAGTTGATTCCGCCAATGTACCTAACCGGATCTTCTTTAGAAAACCTACCGGTAGTTGGGTCGTAATATCGGGCTCGGTAGAAATAGAGGTTCGTCTCGGAGTCGAACTCACGCCCAGTGTACTGGAAGGGATTTGTTAGCGAACCCGACGAACTTGTTTGTTTGCCGAAGGAATCAAACGCGTAAGTCTCTGCTAGCGCACCTGCGCCGCTGCTTAGCGACGTAACAGAGCCCACGCCATCTGCCTGGTAGTAGCTCGTGGTACCACTACGCAACATAGCCAAGGGCTCATCGAGATTCTGTCCTTGTGAATAGCGAGCGACCGCCGTGCCGGAAGCATTTGTTTCCTCGATGAGATCGTCGAAATCGAAGGCGTAAATTGACGTGCCTGCGGAGGAGGATTTGTAGATGCGTCTGCCGAAGGGATCGTACTTGAAGCTACCTAATCGGGAATGAAGTAGCTCTTTTGGCGCTTCCACCAATATCCCCAGTATAAACCGACCCCTAATCCCGCAAGCACAAGTACGGTCGGCCCAATCCATCCGCGTGACTCTCTCAACGAAGACGCCAAGCAAACTACGAGCCATTCGATCAAGAGGAAGCCACCCGCGAACCATCCGAGTTGCCAAGTAAGCCGCGCTTTCCTATGAATGCCGTAAAATCCTACTGCGAAAATGATTGCATTCAGTATGGAAATAAAGTCTCGTAGATGGCTATTCGGACCAGCAGAACGGAACGCGGGCGTCAATAATAATACTGAGAACAAACAAAAGCTGACACAGATCACTTTCAACACGAGCAAACCAAGGTTTCCGTCACTTCTCCCCATAGTTCTTACACCTCACTGGGAAATCCCAGATCCGTACGAGTTGGTTATCCTTCTTGGAGCCGTTCCTTCTGCTTCACTCGACCGCGCAGCCGCATGGAGCTGAAGAGTAAGCGGTTGCGCCTACCCCTGCGAATCCAGTTACGCCAGCACTAAGCACACCATGTGGGGGCTCGCCGGGTTTAGTTGGACTCCATCTAAGACTGCCGATACCGGGGAAATTGGCGTTGGCGTTAATCTCGCCGCTGAACCCATTTTCATTGATGTTACCTTCCATACCAAATGACGCATAATCGCCCACACCAAGCCCCATCGCGGTATCAGTCTTCCATCCCTCGGTCACTCCACCTTTCTTGCAGCCCGAGTCCGTCGGATCGTAACTAAAGGTCCCTCCAAGACCCACTCCCCCATAGACCCCGAAATTCCACTGACCGCTGTTGTGACCAAAGGTTACTAGAACTCCGATTTCAGCTCCCCCTCCAATTGAGAATTGCCAAAGTCCATGTGGGTCCTTTCTCAGCATGGGATTATTCCCGACGTATTGATAGAAATCTATTCCGCCGGCAAAGCTGACCGGGTCTTCATTGAGGAATCTGCCAATGCAGTTGTCGTAGTATCTGGCGCGATAGTAATACAGGCCAGTTTCGGGGTCGGATTCGCGGGCAGTGTACTCGAACGGATTTGTTAGCGACCCAGACGAACTCGTCTGTTTGCCGAACGAGTCATAACCATAGGTCTGGGCCAGCGAGCCCGCCGAACTCGACAGCGATGTGATTGAGCCTAGCCCGTCCGCGTCGTAGTAGCTCGTCGTCGAGGAGCGCAGCATGGCCAGCGGCTCGTCAATGTTGATTGTTTGCATGTAGCGAGCGACAACCGCGCCTGATCCATTCGTTTCTTCGACGAGATTGTCGCCGTCGTAGGCGAAGATGCTGGTGCCACTCGACGAAGATTTGTAGACACGGCGACCGGTTGGATCGTATTTGAAGCTGACCATTCCACCAGAACCCGGCAGCGTGACGCTCGTCAGTCGGTTCTCGTAGTCCCACGCAAATGTGGTCATCCCAGAGGAGGTGACCTCTGTCGCCGTATTGCCATTGTTGTCGTAATAGTAGTATTCGGACAGGTTTGAGGGGAACGTCGTCTGAAACTCGGGGACAGACGGGACGTTTTCTGGTATGGTGTCGCATGATGGCACGTCTGGCCCGTATCGCTATCGTAAATATTCCGCATCACGTCACGCAGCGGGGTAATGCCCGCCAGTTCTTACTCGCCTCCGACCGCGAACGTGCAGTGTATCTCAAACTGTTACGTCATTACGTAAAACTTTACGACCTGGCGTTGCTCGGCTACTGCCTGATGTCCAATCACGTTCATCTGATCGTGGTCCCGCGGCGCATCGAATCGCTGGCCATGGCCCTGAAGAACGCGCACGGCCGCTATGCCGCATATTGGAACGCGGCGCAGCAATCCAGCGGTCACGTCTGGCAGGGGCGCTTTTACTCCTGTCCGCTCGACGACGCGCATCTGTGGATCGCACTTCGCTACACGGAAGGCAACCCCGTGCGGGCGCGGCTGGTGAGCCAGCCGGAGTCGTGGTCGTGGTCCAGCGCTGCCGCCCACTGCGGACTCGCCGAGGCGGACCCTGGTCTTGACTTGAGTCTGTGGGCCAAGCGGTGGTCCAGCGAGACTTGGCGAGAATACTTGAACAGCGGGGAGAACGAAGCGGAGCTTCGCGGCATTCGGAAATGCACGCACAGCGGCCGTCCCTTGGGATCGCAGGGCTTCGTCCATTCGCTGGAACAAGCTACCTCGCGGCGGCTGGAACCGCAAAAGGGCGGGCGTCCACGAACTGTGGGGCGGCCTCGAGAACAAGTGGAGCTACCGATCTGAACGATAAACGCTCCGATTGGAGAAACTGGAAAACGTCCCGTCTGTCCCCAGGTTTCCCCAGGTTTCAGGTTTCAATCGATTTCGCGGATTCAAAAACTTAAGAAGAGTGAAGTGCAGAGAAGCAAAGCAACAAAGTCAAAAGCCCCACACGTAAAACCGACGTGTGGGGCACCCCGATTCACTGTTCATTTTGCGTCCGGGCCACGCGCCCACCCGCCCGTTAACGGAACCTACGATCTGAATGCCGTCACGACTAATCGGGAGTGTGCTCGCCACTGCCAAGGTATGGCATCCTGCCAACAATGGCTGGGGGGAACGGCAGCAGGACGGTGTTCACAATTGCACAGACCCCCGCGTTCGGCGCGGCTAGCATGTGCGGGGCTGGAAACCAGACCGCTACTATGCAGGTAGGTCTACGGATACCTAGATAAGGGTAGTCAACCAGGCGAGTTCCCGGTCTGCTCTTCCACTCCTCAAATCGAAGCCTCGGAGGTAAAGAATGAAAGTCAAGATCGCGATGGCGTTTCTTGCATTGTTCATGTTTGCGGGTGCTGCGGCACAGGCCACTGCACAGAATACAAAAAAGACCACTCACAAGAAAACACGGACGCTCACGGGCTGCCTGCAAAAGGGCGACGACGCCGATGAGTACAGGCTTACCACGGCGAAAGGCGGCACTTGGGAGATCAAAAGCGACACCGTAAAGCTGGGAGATCATGTAAATCATACCGTCACGATTACCGGCGTAGTCTCCAACGCCACGCTGCATGGGGCGAAAGAAGACGTCAAGGCCGAGGCGAAAGAGCATGGCATGGATAAGGGCTCCACTGAGCATGGTCACATGACTGTTACCTACTTGAAGATGGTCAGCGAGGGCTGCTCAAAGTAACGCTCATCATACATTCTTGAATGCGCGCCTTTCACTGGCCTTTCGGGAGGTCCTACGGACGATTTGTGCGCTGACCGAATATTTCTGCTTGACGAAGAGGCGCGAGGAGAGTATACTACTTTAGTAATTAACTGTTAATTAATAAGACGAGGGTGCCCCGACAAGAAAAGACAAATTCAAAATCGTTTCCGCAAGTTTAGGATGTCCCACGCGCCTCCCGTCAACGCCGGTGCGCCGGCCCGCCGCAAGTGGCTGGCTTGGCGAAGGCTTCATTCCGGTGTGGTATCCAGCGGGGCGGCGGCGAAGACGTCCTGAAGCGCAGCGAGAACATCGGAGACGCGGAACGGTTTCTGCAAATGACGAGGCTTGCCGGGGCTCGAGGATGATTCCGGAGATTCGATCAGGTCTCCGGTCATAAAAATGAGCGCCGGTTTGCGATCCCCGGCTGCGGCGAGCAGGCGATCCGCGGCCGTCTTGCCGCTCAGGTGCTCGCCATCTTGCGAGAGGTTCAGATCGCAAAGAAGAGCGTCATAAGAACGCAGGGCGACGAAGGCCAGGGCTTCTTCCAAGGTGGCGGCGCAGTCCACGAGCAGCTCCCGTGCGGTAAGCCCGTCAAAGAGCAGGCTGCGGAGGCTTTCTTCATCGTCCAACACAAGGACGGAACGACCTTTCAAGAGATCCAGTGTGTCGGGCGACCCGGCGCTAGACAGAAGAGGGGTGGCCAGCGGTGAGGCCAGAGGCTTTTCGCCGAGCGCAAGAGGGAGATAAACCGTAAATGCAGAGCCGCCCCCCGGGAGAGCTTCCGCTTCAATCGTGCCGCCATGCTCCCGAATGATGGAGAGGCAGATGCTGAGGCCGAGACCGGTGCCGCCGCCGGGGCGCTTGGTGGTGTAAAAGGGATCGAAAAGGCGCGCGGTGGATTCAGGACGAATGCCCACACCGTCGTCCTGGAAGGTGACAGAAACGCGAGAGCCGAGACGGGCGAAGCGGATCTGAATGCGGCCCGATTCGCGGACTTCCCGGACGGCCTGCTCGGCATTGGTGACAAGATTGAGAAAGACTTGGATGAGCTGATTGGCGTCGCCAATAACCCCGGGCAATTCGGGCTGAGGACGGAAATCGACCTCGACGTTGTTCCTGCGGAGAGAGTGTTCGTGCAACTGCAGGGTGCGTTCGATGATGCTATTGAGATCGACGGGTTTCTTCAGCGGCGAGGCCGGCCGGGAGAACTCGAGAAGATTCTGAACGATACGAGCGGCGCGGCGGGCCTGACGATGCGTTAGTTCGAGCTGGCGCTTGGTGGCTTCGTCCTCAGTCGGACGCTCGCGCAGTAATTCGGTGACGCCAAGGATGGCGGTGAGGGGATTGTTGAGCTCGTGGGCGACACCCGCGAGCATCTGGCCCATGGCGGCGAGCTTTTCCGCTTGGATGAGCTGCTCTTCGAGGCGCTTGAGTTCGGTAACATCGCGTCCGGAAAGAACCACGCCTTCGATTTTTCCGGTTTCATCGGCGAGGGGACTGAAATTGAAGCGGATACGGCGCCAGTCGCCCAACTTGTGGCGGACGCGAACTTCGAGGGAGGCGTAGTTCTGGCGTCCCGCCAGAATATCCGCAAATAGCGCGAGAAGTGCGGGAAAGTCTTCCGCATGGGTACGGCCGCCGAACTCCATATTCTGGGTTTCGGAGAGTTCATAGCCGAGAACTTCCTTGCATCGCGGGCTCACAAACGTGTAACGCGAATTGGAATCCACAACGAGAATCAGGTCCGGGAAGTTGTCGACGAGGCGGCGCGCGAATTCCTGCTCCTTGTGGAGCTGGCGCTCCATTTGGCGGCGGGCGGTGATGTCCATGACGGAGCCCTGATAACGAATGACATGGCCTGTGGTGTCGCGCACGGCTGTGGCCGTGTTCAGACAAACGATGGGAGAGCCATCCTTGCGCAGCAGATTAATTTCACGTCCCTGGGGAGCGTTCTGGCGCTCGACCTCTTCCTGAAGCGCCTTTCTGTCGTCCGGGTCGGCGAAGAGGTCCGGCACTCGTTTGGAGAGCAATTCTTCCTTGGAGTCATAGCCGAGCATACGGACGAGAGCGGGATTGGCGTCGAGGATGCTGCCTTCCGGCGTGGTGATGTAGATACCTTCCTGGAGAGTTTCGAAGAGCTCGGTGAAGCGGGCCTCATTTTTGCGAAGGGCGGTGATGTCGCGGCCGAGGACGGTGAGGCCGTGAACTTTGTTGTCGCGGGTCATGGCATGAGCGACGCAGTCGAAATAACAGACGGAATTCTGTTTCTTGAGTCGGACCTGAATGATGCCGGACCAGTGACGGCGCTCGAGAAAACGGGGCATGGCGCGGCGGACTAATTCGGTGCCGTCGCCGCCGCCCTCTTCTAGGAAATCGGTAACGGGGCGGCCGATGATTTGCTGGTAGGTGGCGCCGACCAGGTCGGCAAAGCTGCGATTCACCGCGCGAATTTCGCCCTCCAGCGAAATAGCGAGGAGAATATCGTCAAAGGAATCGATGAGGTCGCGATAGCCCTGCTGGGAGCGCGAGATGACGGAAAAAAGCTGGTCCATCTGCTTATCACTGGGAGGAGCAGCATCGTGTTGCTCGAGTCCGCGGACGAGCCCGCGGAGCTCGGAGATTTCCTGAGTGCGCTTCCAGGCATAGAAACCAAAGAGAGCGACGAGGACGACGAGGCCAATGGGCAGAGCCTCGAAGCGATGCGCAAGAGATCGAATGGTGCTCCAAGAAGTGAAGGCAAAGACGATCGAAAGAACCAATAGGAGAATAAAAGTCAGACGCCAAAGCTCGCTCTGGCGTTTTTCGAATTGCTCGAGGCGAGCGGAGATGGTAGGGCGGTTCGCACCGCCTGAAGGAGAATCCGTCGCTGGACCTGAAGAGAACGCGTCGTGTTTGGACATGGGGTCGCGGGGGCGCCTGGCGAAAGGAGCCAGAAAAACCACCTCAGAGTTGTATAGGTTATTGTAGGAACGGCTGGGGGCCTGGGCAACGACGGGGACCGCAGGTTGTGCCTGAAGGTTACCTGTATGACATGTCAAAAATCAAAGCGTCCCGGCGCGAACCGGGACGCTTTTTTGTTGAAGTGAGTTGTGTGTGGGAAGCCCGCCGCTGAAACCGTTTAGCCTTCTGTAGCGGCGTCGGCCTCGGTGTCTTTTTGGAGGAAGTCGAGCGCCGCGGCTTCTTCCGCGGTGAGCTCGGCGGCTTCCGGAATATCCTCGATGGGAGCGGGGGCGGGCATTTCCGTCAGCAACTGAATGCTGCGGTAATGCTCGAGGCCCGTGCCCGCGGGGATGAGGCGGCCCATGATGACGTTTTCCTTGAGGCCGCGGAGGTAGTCCACCTTGCCGGCGACAGCCGCTTCGGTGAGCACGCGCGTGGTCTCCTGGAAGCTCGCGGCCGAGATGAAAGAGTCGGTCGAGAGCGACGCCTTGGTGATGCCGAGGAGCAGCGGACGTCCGGTTGCAGGACGGCCACCGTCGGCGATGATGCGATCGTTTTCCTCGCGGAAGCGGAACTTGTCCACTTGCTCTTCGAGGAGGAACGTGGTGTCGCCAACGTCTTCTACTTTGACCCAGCGCATCATCTGGCGCGAGATCGTCTCGATGTGCTTGTCGTTGATGTTGACGCCCTGGAGGCGGTAGACCTCTTGAATGGCGTTGACCAAGTAAGCTTGGGTGAACTTTTCACCAAGGACGGCGAGCAAGTCGTGCAAGTTGAGCGGGCCATCGATGAGGGCTTCGCCAGCCTTGACGTGATCGCCTTCCTGAACGTTGATGTGCACGCCGCGCGGGATGGAATATTCCTTGGTGGTCTTGCCGTCTTCACTCTCGACGTAGACCTTGCGCATGCCCTTGGCGATATCGCCGTAACGAACCACGCCATCGACTTCGCTGATGACAGCGGGATCCTTGGGCTTGCGGGTTTCGAAGAGCTCGACGACGCGCGGGAGACCACCGGTGATGTCTTTCGTCTTGGTAGTTTCACGCGGGATTTTCGCGAGCACGTCTCCGGCCTGGACTTCGTCGCCGTCCTTGACCATCAAGTGAGCGCGCGAAGGCATGAGGTACTTTTTGCGGACCTTGCCCGAGGAATCGCGGACAAGAATCGCGGGCTGGTGTTTCTCATCGCCGGGAGGAAGAGTGACAACGTCCTGCGAGAGGCCGGTCACTTCGTCCACCTGCTCTTCAATGGTCAGGCCGGGCCGCAGGTCGTCAAACTTCACGGAGCCGGCGGTTTCGGTAAGGATCGAGAAGGTGAACGGATCCCATTCGGCAAGAATTTGGCCGTGGGTGACGTGTTCGCCGTCCACAACGCGGAGGCGCGCACCGTAAACGACGTGGTAACGCTCCTTTTCGCGGTCCTTTTCGTCCACGATGGAGATGAGGCCCGCGCGGTTCATGGCGATGGAAGTGCCGCCGCGGCCCTCGACGAATTTGAGGTCCACGAACTTGACGACGCCGTTGTTGCGCGCTTCGAGCGTGGAACGCTCGGAAACGCGGGTGGCGGTTCCGCCGATGTGGAACGTACGCATGGTCAACTGCGTGCCAGGCTCGCCGATGGATTGCGCGGCGATGACGCCGACGGCTTCACCAAGCTCAACCATGCGCCCGGAGGCGAGGTTGCGGCCGTAGCAGAGAGCACAAACTCCGCGGCGGGACTCGCAGGTGAGCACGGAGCGGATGCGCACGCGTTCAATGCCTGCTCCTTGCACCTGGTTGGCGAGGTCTTCCGTGATTTCCTGGTTGATGTCCACGATGACGGTGCCCTCGAAGTCCTTGATCTTATCGAGGGAAACGCGGCCGACGATGCGGTCGCGCAAGGGCTCGACTTCGACGCCGGCTTCGACGATGGGTTCGACGAAGATGCCGTCGGTGGTGCCGCAATCGCGCTCATTGATGATGACGTCTTGAGCCACATCGACGAGGCGGCGGGTGAGGTAGCCGGAATCGGCGGTTTTGAGCGCCGTATCCGCCAAGCCTTTGCGCGCGCCGTGCGTCGAGATGAAGTACTGCAGCACGGTGAGGCCTTCGCGGAAGTTGGAGGTGATGGGCGTCTCGATGACTTCGCCGGAGGGCTTGGCCATCAAACCGCGCATACCGGAAAGCTGGCGGATCTGCTGTTTCGAACCGCGGGCTCCGGAGTCCGCCATGACGTAGACGGGGTTGATGTTGCCCTCTTTGTCCTGATTCTCGAGAGCTTTGAACATTTCATCCGCGACGCGTTCCGTGATATCGCCCCAGATGGCGATGACTTTGTTGTAGCGCTCGCCGTTGGTGATGGCGCCGTCGAGGTATTGCTGCTGAACCTTGACGACTTCCTTTTCGGCATTTTCGACCAGCTTGTACTTGTCGCTGGGGATGAGCATGTCGTCGATGCCGATGGAGATGCCGGACTTCGTGGCGTACATGAAGCCCAGTTCCTTGAGCTGATCGAGCAGGACGACAGTGTCCGCCAATCCATAGCGCAAGTAAGCGTAATAGACGAGCTGCTGAACGCCCTTCTTTTTGAGCAGGCCGTTCACGTAAGGGAACTTGGCCGGAAGGTTCGAATTGAAAATGACGCGGCCGACGGTGGTCTGAATGAACTGGCGTTCCATCTTGACGGGCTCGGTGTGCGGCACGTCCTGATCGTCGTAGGCGGTGGTGAGGTCAATCACTTCGCCGCTATAACGGAGGCGGATCGGTGTGAGCAATTCGACTTCACCGGCTTCGAGGGCCAGGACAACTTCATCCGACTGACCGAAGACGCGGCCTTCGCCCTTGGCGCCGGGCTTGGCCTTGGTCAAGTAATAAATGCCGAGGACCATGTCCTGCGAGGGAACGGCCAAAGGCAGACCGTGCGCGGGCGACAGGATGTTGCGCGAGCTGAGCATGAGCACAGACGCTTCGACCTGGGATTCCGGCGAAAGCGGGATGTGCACGGCCATCTGGTCGCCGTCGAAGTCCGCGTTGAACGCGGTGCAGACCAGCGGGTGAATGCGGATGGCTTTGCCTTCGACGAGGACCGGTTCGAACGCCTGAATGCCGAGGCGGTGAAGCGTCGGGGCGCGGTTGAGTAGCACGGGATGCTCGCGGATGACGTCCTCGAGAATGTCCCAAACGACCGGCTCTTGCTGCTCGACCATTTCCTTGGCTTGTTTGATGGTGGTGCAGTGCCCCTGTGCTTCGAGCTTGTGATAGATGAAGGGCTTGAAGAGCTCGAGAGCCATTTTCTTGGGGAGACCGCACTGGTTGAGTTTCAGCTCCGGGCCGACAACGATGACGGAGCGGCCGGAATAGTCGACGCGCTTACCGAGAAGATTCTGGCGGAAACGGCCCTGCTTGCCCTTGAGCGTATCGCTGAGAGACTTGAGCGGACGATTGTTGGTGCCGCGCAGAACGCGGCCGCGGCGGCCGTTGTCAAATAGCGCGTCCACGGCTTCCTGGAGCATGCGCTTTTCGTTACGCACAATGACATCCGGGGCGCGAAGCTCCATGAGCTTTTTCAAGCGGTTGTTGCGGTTGATGACGCGGCGATAGAGATCGTTCAAGTCCGAAGTGGCAAAACGGCCGCCGTCGAGTGGCACGAGCGGGCGCAGCTCCGGCGGAAGGACCGGGACCACGTCTAGAATCATCCATTCAGGTTTGTTGCCACTTTTGCGGAAAGCTTCGAGCACCTTCAGACGCTTGGCGAACTTGATGCGCTTCTGAAGAGACGGATCGGTCTTCATCTTCTCGCGGAGTTCCTCGGAGAGCTTATCCACCTCGACGCGGCGGAGAAGCTCCTTGATGGCTTCGGCGCCCATCTTGGCGGTGAACTGGCCGGGATATTCTTTCTGGAGCTCGCGGTATTTGTCTTCGAGCAAGACTTCGCGCTCGCGAAGCACGGCGACTTCGCCGGCATCGACGACCACGAAGGCTTCGAAGTACAGAATGCGCTCGAGGTCGCGCATGGAGATGTCCAGCAAGTAGCCGATGCGGCTGGGCAGGCCCTTAAAAAACCAAACGTGCGAGCAGGGAGACGCGAGCTCAATGTGGCCGAGGCGTTCGCGGCGGACTTTACTGAGCGTGACTTCCACGCCGCACTTATCGCAGATAACGCCGCGATGCTTCATGCGCTTGTATTTGCCGCACAGGCATTCCCAGTCGGTGACGGGGCCAAAAATTTTGGCGCAGAAAAGGCCGTCGCGCTCGGGCTTGAAGGTGCGGTAGTTAATGGTCTCCGGCTTGGTGACTTCGCCGTGCGACCACGAACGGATTTTTTCCGGACTCGCCAAACTGATTCGAATGGAATCGAAATCGGCGATCAGACTGGCGCGATCATAAGGGCTGCTGCGATACAAGGTTGTTTCCTCCCTCCCCAATTTTCACCGGGGACGCGATCCGGTGTTTTGCACCGGACCGGCTGAGAACCCAAAAACCGAAACTTACCAACTTACGAAAACTTGCTCGGAAGGGGCACGATGTATCGTGCCCCTACGGATTGCTAATCGGCGGCTTTGTCTGATGCCGGCTTTTGCCGCTTCATTAATTCGACGTCGAGACAGAGCGACTGCAACTCGCGCACGAGGACGTTGAACGACTCGGGCACGCCGGGTTCGATGCCCGGCTCGCCTTTGACGATGGCCTCGTAGATTTTCGCGCGGCCATAAACGTCGTCAGACTTCGCCGTGAGCAGCTCCTGCAGGATGTGCGCTGCGCCGTACGCTTCGAGCGCCCAAACTTCCATTTCGCCGAAGCGCTGGCCGCCGAACTGCGCCTTACCACCGAGCGGCTGCTGGGTGATGAGCGAGTACGGACCGATGGAGCGCGCGTGAATCTTGTCGTCGACGAGATGCGAGAGCTTGAGCATGTAGATGTAGCCGACCGTGACCGGCTGGTCGAACTGGTCGCCGGTCATGCCGTCGAAGAGATTGATCTTGCCGGCGTGCGGCAAGCCCGCTACCTCGAGCAAGTGGCGGATTTCCGGTTCGCGCGCGCCGTCAAAAACCGGAGTTGCGAAGGGAATGCCGTCCTTGAAACCCTCGGCGTAATCGAGCAGCTCCTCGTCGCTGAGCTTCGACAGCGTCTTCCAAATGGTCGTCTCGGTGAAGACTTCGCGGAACCAGCGTCGCAAAGCTTCCGCCTTGACTTCCTTGCTGAGCAAACGCTTGAGGCTGTTGCCCAGCTCCTTGGAGGCCCAGCCAAGGTGCGTCTCGAGAACCTGTCCGACGTTCATACGCGACGGAACGCCGAGAGGATTAAGAACGATCTCGACCGGCGTGCCATCGGGAAGGTACGGCATGTCTTCCTGCGGCACGATGCGGGCGATGACGCCCTTGTTGCCGTGGCGTCCGGCCATTTTGTCGCCGATGGAAAGCTTGCGCTTCATGGCGATATAGACCTTGACCAGCTTGATGACGCCGGGAGGCAGTTCGTCGCCCTTCTTGAGCTTTTCCTTGCGCTCCTCGGTGATCTTGCGGAGCACGTCAATCTGGCGCGAAGTCATCTCCTCGATTTCCTCGATTTTCTCGATGAGGAGAGGATCCTTTTCGTTGAGCTTGAGGCGCTTGAGGTTGCGCGTGGAGATCTTTTCGATCAGGTCGCGGGTGAGCTCGACGCCCTTGGTCAGGAGGCGCTTGTTGGTCTTTTCGTCGTGCAAGTCGGCCTGGAGAATCTTTCCGCCCAGCAAATCCGAGAGGCGCTTGAGGCGCTCATCCGTAAGGATGCGGATTTCGTCGGCGAGGTTCTTCTCGAGTTTAAAGACCTGCGTGGCTTCGATGGCCTTGTGGCGCTCGTCTTTTTCTCCGCCCTTGCGGGTGAAGATCTTGACGTCGACGATGGTGCCCTCGATCCCCGGCGGGCAGTAGAGAGAAGCGTCGCGAACATCGCCAGCTTTTTCGCCGAAGATAGCGCGAAGGAGTTTTTCTTCCGGCGTGAGCGTGGTCTCGCCCTTGGGCGTGACTTTGCCGACCAGAATGTCGCCTGGCTTGATGACCGCGCCAATGCGAATGACGCCGCTTTCATCGAGGTTGCGAAGGAACGACTCGCTGATGTTGGGAATGTCGCGAGTGACTTCCTCGGGACCGAGCTTGGTGTCGCGCGCTTCGATTTCGTACTCCTCGATGTGAATCGAAGTGTAGTAATCGTCCTTCACCAGCTTTTCGCTGACGAGGATGGCGTCTTCAAAGTTGTAACCGCGCCAGGGAAGAAACGCGACGAGAACGTTTCGGCCTAGAGCGAGTTCGCCGCGCTCGGTGCAAGGACCGTCGGCAAGGACCTGGCCCTTTTTCACACGATCGCCGACGCGAACGAACGGCTTCTGGCTGATGCAAGTGTTCTGGTTGGAGCGCTTGAACTTGATGAGCTGATAGATGTCCGCGCCCACTTCGCGGCTGAGCACGCCGGAGTGATCGGATTCGACGCGCACGATGATGCGCTCCGAATCGACCTGATCGACGATGCCTTCGCGCTTGCAAAGCACGACCGCGCCGGAATCGCGCGCAGTGACGCGCTCCATGCCGGTGCCGACGAGCGGCGCTTCCCCGCGAATGAGCGGCACAGCCTGGCGCTGCATGTTGGAACCCATGAGCGCGCGGTTGGCGTCGTCGTTCTCGAGGAACGGGATAAGGCTGGCGGCCACGGAGACGAGCTGCTTCGGCGAAACGTCGACGTAATCGACTTCGTCGCGGCTCTTGAGCACGAAGTTGCCGGCTTGGCGGCAGTTGACGAGCTCCGTGGTGATCTTCAAACGTTCATCGAGCGCAACGTTGGCCTGCGCCACGACGTACTTGTCTTCTTCCCAGGCGGACAGGTAGAAGCAGTACGGCTCGTAGACGACTTTGCGGCGCTTGAGCTCATCGTTGAGCTCTTCAACCTTGTCTTTCTCGACGATTTCGCCGGCCTTGAATTCGCTATCGCCGGCGTTGACGATCTGGACGTAGTCGATGATGCGCCCGCCCTTTACGCGGCGATATGGCGATTCGATGAAGCCGTAGTCGTTGATGCGCGCAAAGCAGGAGAGCGAGCTGATCAAGCCGATGTTCGGGCCTTCCGGCGTTTCGATGGGGCAAATGCGGCCGTAGTGCGTCGGGTGAACGTCGCGCACTTCGAATCCCGCGCGTTCGCGCGAGAGACCGCCAGGTCCAAGAGCCGAAAGACGGCGCTTGTGCGTGATTTCGCTGAGCGGATTGGTCTGGTCCATGAACTGGCTGAGCTGCGAAGATCCGAAGAATTCGCGGATCGCCGCCATAACCGGCTTGGCGTTGACCAGGTCGTGCGGCATGGCCGTGGACATTTCCTGGTACACGCTCATCTTTTCCTTGATGGCGCGCTCCATGCGGACAAGACCGATGCGGAACTGGTTTTCGAGCAGCTCGCCGACCGCGCGGACGCGGCGGTTACCGAGATGGTCGATGTCGTCGACCACGCCGATGCTCTTGCGCAGCTTGAAGAGATACTTGATCGCCGAAACGAAGTCCGGCGAATCGAGCGTGCGGTTATCAAGAGGAGTGTCCAGACCCATCTTGATGTTGAACTTCAGGCGGCCAACGCGACTGAAATCGTACTTGCGCGGATCGAAGAACATGCCGCGGAAGAGATTGGTAGCCGTTTCGAGCGTCGGAGGATCTCCGGGACGCAGCTTGCGGTAGATTTCGATCAGCGCTTCTTTCGAAGAGCGGATGGCGTCCTTGTCCAGCGTGCGCGAAAGCACCACGCCGATGTCGTCGCGCTCCGGGAAGAAAACGTCGACTTCGGTAATGCCGCCCTCGGCAAAGGCTTGCCAGAGTTCGGGCGTCAGAGGCTTGTTGGCTTCGAGCAGAACTTCGCCGGTCTGGCGGTTGACCACGTCGGCGACGCTATAGGCGCCTTCGAGGTCCACCAATGCCGCGCGAACCTGCGAAATCTTGGCTTTGATGAGTTCCTTGAAGAGATTTTCGGTGATGCGCTTGTGCGCGCCGACGATGACTTCCTCGGAGCGCGGGTTGCGGATTTCATGGGCCAGCTTGCGGTCCAGGATGCCCGGCGAAACGTTCCAGAACAGCCCCGCAGACTTATTGACCTGGGATTCGTCGCTCCGCAACGAGATGCGCTCGACTTGATAGAACGTGCGCAGGATTTCTTCGTTGGACTTCATTCCGAGCGCGCGCAGGAAAATCGAGCCAAGGAATTTGCGCTTGCGGTCGATGCGCACGTAGAGAATGTTCTTGGTGTCGTATTCGAACTCGACCCACGACCCGCGGTAAGGAATGATTTTGCCGAGGAAGTAGGTGCGGTTGTTGGCGCTTTCGAAAAAGACACCCGGAGAGCGGTGCAACTGGCTGACGATGACGCGCTCCGTGCCGTTGATGATGAACGTGCCGTTCTCGGTCATCAGCGGAATGTCGCCGTAGAAAACTTCCTGCTCCTTGATGTCGCGAATGGTTTTCGCGCCGGTGTCGGGATCCTTGTCGTAAATGGTCAGACGGATGGTGACTTTCAGAGGCGCGGAATAGGTCATGCCGCGCTCCTGGCACTCGTTCACGTCGTACTTCAGCTGCATGGCCACGGGATCGCCGCACTTGTTGCAAAAGGTCGGTGTGTTTTTGTTGAACGTGCCGCACTTGTGGCAAATGACGTCGCCGGTCTGATACGGATTGGTGACCACGGACGCGCCGCAACTGCGGCAAGTGGCGCGCAGATGGTGCAGGCCCTTCAGGTTGCCGCACTTGCACTCCCAGTTGCCGATGGAGTAATCCACGAATTCCAGCTGCGACATCTCGCGGAAATCCTTGATCGGAAACACGGACGTGAACACGGACTGCAGCCCGCCGTCATCGCGCTCGCTCGGCAGGAGGTCCATCTGCAAGAAGCGCTGATAGGACTTCATCTGGACTTCGATCAGATTCGGAATCTGAATCGAGCCCTGAATTTTCGCGAAATCGAGACGCTCGCGTTCCCTGACGTGCTGGTGACTATTTGACATTGCTTGGTCTACCTTTTCCCTTTCGGGCGAATAGCGGAAAAGCCGGAGAATTGCATGCAGACTGTGTGGTGCGCTTCCTGCCCGAAGTCAGCGAGCACACGGCTGCACTGGGTCCAAAAAGGACCAGTGGAGTTGTGAAAGTACCCAGCCTCGACTTGCGTACGTGATTCCTTTGGCGCGGCGGATCATGCTTGTTGCAGCCCGTAAAATGGCCGATGCAAGCAGCCGCGCCCCCTCTTGAAGCCCGTACAACAAAAACTACTTGATTTCGACCTTGGCGCCCGCGTCCTCGAACTTCTTCTTGATGGTCGCGGCTTCTTCCTTGTTGACGCCCTCTTTTACGGTCTTGGGAGCGCCGTCGACGAGGTCCTTGGCTTCTTTCAGGCCGAGGCTCGTGACTTCGCGAACCGCTTTGATGACGTTGATCTTGTTGCCGCCGACGTCAGTGAGTACGACAGTGAATTCCGTCTTCTCTTCCGCCGGTGCCGCGCCTGCCGCCGCTCCGCCGCCCGCCACGACCGTAGCCGCAGCTGCAGAGACGCCGAAGGTTTCTTCCATCTTTTTCACGAGGTCCGATGCTTCTAGCAGCGTCAGCCCCTTGATTTCTTCCAGGATCGTTTCCACTTTCGACATGACTCTTTCTTCTCCTCTCAAAATTAAGACTTAAACTTATTGGGCCGCTTCAGGGCTTGTTGCAGGTACAGGAGCCGGCTCGGAACTAGCCCCGCCGGACCCAAACTTGTTGGCCTTGATCGCCTCGTTGACGGTTACCGCGAGATTGCGCGGCAGCCCATTCAAAACCATGGCAATGCGCTGCGCCGGAGCGTTCAGCAGGAACATGATCTTGCTGAGCAGCTCTTCCTTCGAAGGGAGATTCGCAAGCTGCTGAATCTCGGCGATAGAGATGACGCGGCCTTCGACGAGGCCGGACTTGAACTTAAATGCTGGAACGTCTTTGGCCACCTTGGTGAGCGCCTTGGCAAGCGCCACGGCGTCGGTCTGCGTGTAGGCAATGGAATTCGTGCCGGTCAGATTCTTGAGCAAATTTTCCGCGGGGGTGCCGGCGCCGGCGCGCTCCGCGAGCGTATTTTTCACGACTTGATATTTGCCGCCGGCGGCCTGCACGGCGCGGCGGAGCTTGGTGTCGGCTTCGACGGTGATGCCCTGGAACGTCGTGAGAATCACGGTCGAGACCTTGGCCAGTTCCAGCTTCAGTTTGTCGAGGTCCTGCTGTTTTTCGCTGCGCTTTTTCATGATCCCGTTTCCTTAATCTCTTCGCTTACGCTGCTGCCGCCGCCAATGTTTCCGATTCGAGCAGGTCGATGGGGATGCCCGGGCCCATCGTCGAGGTCAGCGTGATTTTTTTCACGTATTTGCCTTTGGCTGCCGCCGGTTTGGCCTTGATCACCGCTCCAATCACGGCGTGAGCGTTTTCGGCGATGTTCGCGGCGTCAAACTGGATCTTGCCGATGGCGCAATGCACGATTCCGGCTTTATCAACGCGGAACTCAACTTTGCCGGCCTTGGTCTCTTTAATCGCTTTCGCGACGTCGAACGTGACCGTGCCGGTCTTCGGGTTAGGCATCAGGCCGCGAGGACCGAGCACTTTGCCAAGCTTACCGGCGGACTTCATCATGTCCGGCGTGGCGATTACGGCATCGTAGTCCGTCCAGCCGCCCATGATTTTCTGCACCATGTCGTCGCCGCCGACAAAATCCGCGCCAGCTTCCTGTGCTTCGCGAACCTTATCCCCACCGGCGATCACCAAAACGCGCACAGACTTGCCGAGGCCGTGCGGAAGAACCACTGTGCCGCGAACAACCTGGTCGGAATGCTTGGGGTCGACGCCCAGGTTGATGGCCAGCTCGACCGTTTCGTTGAACTTCGTGTGGTGCGTCTTCTTAATCAGCTCGCTTGCTTCCGCGAGCTTGTACGGGCGCGCTTCCACCTTCTTGCGCGCGTTCTCGACATGTTTGCCTGCCAACTTTGTCATTTCTCTTTACCTCTGCGACCTCGTAGCGCCTGAACTTCTAGGCTTCCACAACTTCCAGACCCATGTTGCGCGCCGTACCCATCACCGTGCGCACCGCGGAATCCAGATTTGTGGTGTTGAGATCGACAAGCTTGATCTTCGCAATCTCTTGAACCTGCTTTTTCGTGACTTTGCCGACTTTGTTGCGATTCGGTTCAGCCGAGCCCTTGACGATGCCCGCCGCGCGAAGCAGCAGGATCGAAGCCGGCGGCGTTTTCAGAATGAACGTGAACGTGCGGTCGGTGTACACCGTCACGAGCACGGGGAAAATCATTCCGTCCGGTTCCTTGGCCGTTTTGGCGTTGAACTGTTTGCAAAAATCCATGATGTTCAAACCGTGCGGACCAAGCGCCGTGCCAACTGGCGGCGCCGGAGTCGCTTTGCCTGCCGGCAATTGCAATTTGATCGTTGTTTGTACTTTCTTAGCCATGTCCCTGCCTCAATCTCTTTTTACGTGCTCTGTTTCTGCGCCGCGGCTCAGCCCAGCTTTTCTACGCTCGCGAAATCCAGTTCCACCGGGGTCGAGCGGCCAAAGATCGTGACGGAAACCTTCAGCCGGCTGTGGTCGTTGTCAATTTCCTCGACTGTGCCGTTAAAATTCGCGAACGGCCCGTCGACGATGCGGACTTGTTCGTTGCGCTCGAAGACGACTTTGGGCTTCGGCCGGTCCGTCGGAACGTGGACACGGTTGATGATGGCGTCGACTTCCGCGTCGGAAAGCGGCGAAGGCGCCGTGGCGGAGCCAACAAAGCCTGTGACGCGCGGCGTCGAACGCACGATGTGCCAGGTATTTTCGTCGAGGTCCATTTCCACCAGCACATAGCCCGGATAAGTCATCCGTGAAGAAACCACCTTTTTGCCGCCACGCACTTCCACGACGTCTTCCATCGGGATCATGACGCGGCCGATTTTGTCCTGCAAACTGAATGCGGACACGCGGCTCTCCAGGCTTTCTTTGACTTTTCTTTCAAAGCCCGAGTACGTATGGATGATGTACCACTGCATTGCCGTCAAGCTGGGATCCCCTTCAGATGCCGAAAATTTTGTAGACGCGCATCACGCCCAATTGCACCAGCCAATCCACAACCGCCAGAAATACCCCGAAGAAGAAAACCGTGGCAATGACCACCCCGGTCGTGGAGACCACGTCTTCGCGGGTAGGCCAGGTGACCTGCTTCATCTCCACGCGCACGTCGTGCAAAAACTGCCGCGTGTCCTGGACCGTTCCGGATATTTTCCCACCCAGGTTGCCCGCTCCCCGGGTGATTCCGCTTCCTTGCGATTCGTCGTTCTTCACTTTGACCGCCTGCGTGGCCATTCGTCCTCTTCACAGAACAGGCGCTTTCGCCTGTTATTAATCTCTGGCAGGGGAGGAGGGATTCGAACCCCCATACCCGGTTTTGGAGACCGGAGTCCTAACCGTTGGACGACTCCCCTAAAAACCCAAAACCGCACCGCCCGATGCCTGCTCCAAATACGGAAAACTACTTAACTTCCTTATGCCCGGTGTGCTTGCGGCACGTATTGCAGAATTTTCTGGTCTCCACGCGTTCGGAGTGCTTCTTCTTGTTCTTGGTCGTGGTGTAGTTGCGGTTTTTGCAATCGCCGCACTGCAACGTAATGATTTCTCGCATGGTCTAATTTCCTTCTCTTGCCCAGCCCTCGAATCGCAAGGGGAAAAGCGTTACTCGACGATTTCCGTTACGGCGCCGGCTCCCACGGTGTGGCCGCCTTCGCGGATCGCGAACCGCAAGCCCTTTTCGAGCGCTACCGGCGTGATCAGCGTCACTTCGCAGCTCACGTTGTCTCCCGGCATCACCATTTCTACTCCCGTGGGCAGCTTCACGTCGCCCGTTACGTCCGTTGTCCGGAAGTAAAACTGTGGTCGGTAGCCCGTGAAAAACGGTGTGTGCCGTCCGCCTTCTTCCTTCGTCAACACGTACGCTTCCGCCTTGAACTTCGTGTGTGGCGTGATCGAGCCTGGCTTGCAAACTACTTGCCCGCGCTCGACATCGTCTTTTTCCGTGCCGCGCAGCAACAGACCAACGTTGTCTCCCGCAAGCCCTTCGTCCAGCAATTTGCGGAACATTTCCACGCCCGTCACAACCTTCTTCTGCGTCGGACGGAATCCCACAATCTCGATTTCTTCGCCAACCTTTACCTTGCCGCGCTCGACTCGGCCCGTAACCACTGTTCCGCGGCCCGAAATCGAAAAAATATCTTCAATCGGCATCGCGAACGGCTTGTCAATCTCGCGCACCGGCTGCGGCACGTTCTTGTCCACCGCTTCCATCAGCTCGTCGATCGACTTCTCCCACTTCGCATCGCCATTCAGCGCTTGCAGCGCCGAACCTTTCACCACCGCAATCGTGTCGCCGGGAAACTGGTAGCTCTTCAGCAACTCGCGCACTTCCAGTTCCACCAGTTCCAAAAGTTCCGCGTCTTCCACCATGTCGCACTTGTTCAAAAACACGACGATGGCAGGCACACCGACTTGCCGCGCCAAAAGAATGTGCTCCCGCGTTTGCGGCATCGGTCCATCCGTCGCCGCAACAACGAGAATCGCGCCGTCCATCTGCGCCGCGCCGGTGATCATGTTCTTGATGTAGTCCGCATGACCGGGGCAATCCATGTGCGCGTAATGCCGGTTCGGCGTCTCGTACTCCACGTGCGAAACGGCAATCGTGATGCCCCGCTCGCGCTCTTCCGGAGCGTTGTCAATTGAATCAAACGCCCGGAACTGCACTTTCGGGTTGTGCTTACTCAGCACCTTGGTAATCGCCGCCGTCAGGGTCGTCTTGCCATGGTCAATGTGGCCGATCGTCCCGATGTTGCAATGCGGCTTGTTGCGCTCGAATTTCTCCTTCGCCATTTTCCTCTGCCCTCTGCGTCAAGTCTTCTCTTCTGCGCGAATGCTGTGGAGCCGTTCGCTACTTCTAAATCTGGAGCGGGGGACGGGATTTGAACCCGCAACCATCACCTTGGAAGAGTGAGACTCTACCGTTGAGTTACCCCCGCCCTTCGACTGCAAACTTTCCTTCCACTGCGACTTTCTAATTCTGGAGCCTGGGACCGGGATTGAACCGGTGACCTCGTCCTTACCAAGGACGCGCTCTACCAACTGAGCTACCCAGGCCTAACCCGTGTTCCCCCAAAATTCAACCGTTCGTGGCGCACCTTTCCTGAGCAGCGCCTTTGCCGCGAATTGGACCGCGCTCGAACATCGCTAAATGCGATTGCCCTGCGGTTACCTGATCACGGACGACCGCCAAGCGGCCGACCGAATCGAACAGCGAGCGACTGGTGGACGGGGAAGGATTCGAACCTTCGTAGCCCGCAAGGAGCGGCAGATTTACAGTCTGCTGGTTTTAGCCACTCACCCACCCGTCCCGCGAAATGAAAAGGACGCCAACTACATGTCCTCAAAAACCCTTTCAGGCAAATCCTCAAAGCGCAAGCTACGGCGCAAAGCGAAAACACAAAAAGGACTCGTGTCAAAAGACACCAGCCCGTTTATTTTTCCAGCAAGGATTTGCTCCGCCTCACTCCCCCTGCCAATTCTTGGTGGAGCTGGCGGAGGGAATTGAACCCCCGACCCTCTGATTACAAATCAGATGCTCTACCAGCTGAGCTACGCCAGCGTCGCTCAAACCGAGTAAGAATAGCAGAACGGGCATGCAAATTGCAAGGGGGTTTGCAAAATTTGGAGCACGTCGGGGGCCAGGTCTGTGGAAAACCTGCTTCCCTGTGTCGCACTCCTAGCGGCTCTATCTTTCGATTCTTCTATAGTTTAGCATGAACCCCGCGTTTCTGCAGGAAGCGATCAGGGCAGAATCCAAGGCTTACATTCTGTCGCCAAAAAATGGTCCTACTTGGGCCTGCTTTTTCTGGTAGAAAAGCAATAAGCGTCAAATACCGAGAGTCTGAGAAATGGGCGCAACCCGGATGAACAAAAAGAAGCTTGCTGGAGCTATCGCAGCGGTAGTCGTGATTGGCGCAGGCGTTTTCCACGGCTACCAGCGCCGGGGCGTCTCTGGATACAACTCACGCAGCGATATGCTCGCACAGATGCCCGCGGAGGCGAGCGCGGTTCTCTTTATTGACCTCGACGCATTTAGGCAATCGCCATTTCTTGCGGAACTCTACAAATGGGCGCCGCAAACCAAAGCGGACGCCGATTACGCGCAATTTCTGAAATCCACGGGATTCGATTACGAGCGCGATCTAAGCCGAGTAAGCGTCGCGGTTTTGAATGGCGGCAAAGACACAACTCTCTTTGCCGTGGCCGACGGGCGATTCGACCGAAATAAAATTTCCGCTTACGCATTGCAAACAGGAACGCGCGAGAATCAAGCCGGCCGAGAGATTTTGTCCGTTCCAGTCGCCGGCAGCAACCGGCGAACCACATTCACTTTTTTGCGCAACGACCGCATCGCATTGACGAACGGCGCAAACCTCGAATTATTCTTAGCTGGGCGGCGGCGCGATTCGGACACGCAGGCTTGGCGCGAGCGATTCCGGCGGCTCGCCGGCTCGCCCCTGTTTGCCGTTGTGCGGCAGGACGCCGCCGTTGGCGCGGCATTGAGCGCACAAGCGCCCGGCGGATTGCGCTCACCCCAACTCTCGGCTCTTATCGGCCAACTCCAATGGCTCACCGTCGCTGGAAAGCCGGAAGCCGACCGCCTGCGAGTTGTCCTCGAAGGTGAAGGCGCGGCGGACGCGCCCACGCGGCAGTTGTCCGACGTGATCAACGGCTTGTTAGTGCTGGCGCAGGCGGGGCTCAGCGATCAGAAGATGCGGCAACAGCTCCAACCGGACGTACGCGAAGCATACCTGGAAATGTTAAAGAGCGCGGAGGTCTCACAGATTGACCGCGGCGAGACAAAATCGGTCCGGCTGATGTTCGATTTGACGCCTGAATTCCTCGAGGCCGCGCGTGCGGCGATGCCCGTCACACCGGCGACTCCAAAGAGCAAGACCATGCCAAGCAAGGGCGCCCTCCGAAACTGAGCTAGCGCATAAAAAATGCCCCGCAAAAGCCGGGGCGTGGAAATTCACAAAACAAAAATGCTGCAATCAGTCGCCTACCATGCTCCCCTTCATGTAGCGCCAAGGATTAACGGGCGCATTGTTCACGCGAACTTCATAGTGCACGTGCGGGCCGGTGGAGCGGCCGCTAATGCCCGTGTAGCCGATGACTTCGCCGCGTTTGATGCGCGTGCCCGGTACCGCCGAGAACGAAGAAAGATGCGCATACCAGGTGGTGATCCCAAAACCATGGTCAATCACGACTAAGCGGCCATAGCCAGCGTGGTTTTCCGCGATAGTCACAACGCCATCCGCTGTTGCATGAACCGGCGCACCATAATCTGAAGCCACGTCAACGCCCGTGTGAAATGCACCTTCACCGCTGAACGGATCGAGCCGCTCTCCGAAGCCGTCCGTGATGTGTCCCATCACCGGCCAGATCGAGGGCGTATAGCTGGAGTCGGCGAAGCTCATCGCAGGCATCAGACGCAAACCGCCCGAGGAGACAGCGATCACCGCCGCGTTTCTCTTCAAGAACGTGTACTGCTCAATCGAGCGGTCGAAGACATCTTCCGGCGTCGCTTCGCTATCGGTCGTATCAAAAGCCGCGGGGTGATAACGAAGTACGCCGTACGTCATGGCCACTTCGGTGGCCAGAGACTGGAGAGAATCGAGGCGCTGGTTGGTGTCAGTGACTGTGCTTTGGAGTTGCTGGTACTGCTTCTTAAGAGTTTCCTGATCGTGGCGGAGGGCGTTGTAGTTGCCGACCTTCCAAAGCATCCGGGAGTACGAACCAACCGCTGCAGCGACCGTAACCGCGCCAATGATGGCCAGAACGGCGAGGCTGTGCAGCACATAGGCCGGCACGACAAGCTTTTGGAGCTTGCCAGGCATCGTCGCAATATAAAACGTATAGTTCTTGCTCGTTATCACTTACTTGGCCTCTAAGTCCTGCAAGCTAGACTAAAAGCGGGCTATGTGCCCTGGTGCCCGCGCAAGAGAACCACTTTGAAACTGCATGAATCCAAATCTGAACCGTAAGCCTCGGTCCGCGACCTTGCCCATACTAAATTCTGTAGAGGTGTCCGTCAACCCTGTATTTTGCCGTCCGAAGAACAGGGTGTGAAGAACTGGCCACCCTGTCCATATGGGCAGGGTACAACGGCTCAAATTATAAATTGGCTGCGATCACCCATTCCTTCAACTCTACCCGCGAAAAGAGTGCGGAGAGCTATACTCGACGCCGGCTATGAGGGAATCAAAGCATCTATTCGCGAAACGGCCAGGGCAAGGGGAGTCTGCCGTTCTGGAACGGATTAAACGGATTTCCTCTGGGGCAGGGATCCGGAATTCGGGAATGGGCCTTGGAATAGGTGACGATGCCGCGCTGTGTAAAACCGCCAGCGGACACGACGAAATTCTCACCTGTGACTGGTTCCTGGAAGGCACGCACTTTCTGCGGGATAAGCATCCGCCCGATGCTGTGGGCTGGAAATGCCTTGCGCGAGCCGTGAGCGACGTTGCGGCGATGGGCGGCGTGCCCCGGTGCTTCCTATTGAGCCTGGCCCTACCCGCCTCGCACACCGGCCTATGGCTTGATCAATTTCTTGGCGGATTGCTGCGGGCATCCAAGCGATTTAAGTGCGCGCTGGCCGGGGGCGATACGACCCGGACACGCGAGATCCTTATTAACGTGACCCTGGTCGGCGAAGTGAAGACGGGGATGGCGGTTTTGCGTTCTCAAGCGCGTCCGGGGGATGTTCTATTTACCAGCGGACGGCTGGGGGAAGCCGAACTGGGTCTCGAGGTGATCCGCAAAAGCAAAGGGCGAGTCGACAGCCGCGATCCAGTTCTGAAGAAGCACCTCTACCCTGAACCGCGCCTAGCGTTGGGCCGCTGGCTGGGCGAAAAGCGTCTAGCCTCGGCAATGATGGATCTTTCAGACGGCCTTTCCACCGATCTGTCAAGGCTGTGTAAGGCAAGCGGCGTGGGTGCGCGCGTCGAAGCGCCGAAGATACTCGCGGTGCAAGTGCCGAAGACCGGGCGGACGCGCAGAGACAATCCGCTGAACCTGGCCTTGCACGGCGGCGATGATTACGAATTACTGTTCACCGTACCTCGAAAAAAATTGAAGCACGTCCCGAGTTCTTTCCAGGGAATTCCCATCACAGCGATCGGCGAAATCACGAAGGAGCGGGCATTGCTATTTATCGATGAAACGGGACGCACGGCACCCCTTCCGAACCGTGGCTGGGATCCCTTCCGCAATCCTCTCAAGAAACGCTTCCGCCTACCTGGGTGAATCTCGGCCGGGGGCAGGGCTCACCGCAGAGCGTGGCCGTTCTAAGAATGTAGCAAGACAAGATGCAGCGCTGGAGCTATAAGCCGGGAGGAACGCCGGATGTAACGGGCGCCGCGGTAGTCTTGGTTGGCGGCGTAACCGCAGGAGGCTTTATCTTTGGAGCGGCTGGTTCTTCTTCTTCCGGCGCAGTGTCCGGCGTGTCTACGTTGACTTTGTGTTCGAGCGCTTGCTGCTCGAGCGGGACGACGTTGGCGAAATCAAGCACCGGCTGGCCATCCAGCGCGGCCTTCATGAATTCGAGCCAAATCGGAAGCGCCGCCTTCGCGCCAGTTTCTCGTTTTCCTAAAGAAATCTGCTTGTCATCATAACCCACCCACACGCCGCAGGTAAGCTGCGGAGTAAAACCCATGAACCAGGCGTCCGTGTAGTCCTGCGTCGTGCCGGTTTTTCCACCTGCGGGGCGGCCCAGCGCCTTGGCCTGAACGCCCGTGCCGAACTGAATGACCTCTTCGAGCATCGCCGTCATCGTCCGTGCGACCTCCGGCGAGATGACGTCATGCACTTCAGGATGCGCTTCTTCGAGCAGCGCGCCATCGTAACTTGTCACGCGGCGAATCATGTGCGGGTCGATGCGTATGCCATCGTCCGGAAAAACCGTGAAAGCAGAGACATGCTCGACGAGCTTCATGTCCGCTGCTCCCAGCACAAGCGGCAGATAGGGCGGCAGCGGCGTGGTGATGCCGAATCGCCGCGCCATATCCACAACCGAATTGATGCCGACTTTCTCCGCCAGTTTTACGGCCGGCACGTTGCGCGACCCGGCCAGCGCGCGGCGCAACGTAATCGTGCCTTCGAATTTCTCGTCATAATTGCGCGGCGAGTACGGCTGGCCGCCGCTGATGGTCGTAACCGGCGTGTCCGAAATAGTGTCGAACGGCGAGGCACCCTTTTCCAGGGCATCCGCGTAGAGATACACCTTGAACGAACTGCCCACCTGCCGGTAGGCCTGCGTGGCACGATTGAATTTCGAGTCTTCAAAGCTGTACCCGCCGACCATGGCTTTGATTTCGCCTGTGGCGTTGTCGATGGCCAGGAGCGCGGCTTGCGGCCCGGGCTGTTGCTCGAGTTGCACGCGAGCCGTGGCTTCATGGAGTTCTTGAATCGAGAACTGCGCGAGGTCGCCGACTTTCAGCAAATCAACCGGCTTCTTGCGGCCGGTCCAGGCGAAATCGGGTGGCGAAAGAATTGCGCGATACGTTCCGATTTTAATCGTGGCGTAGCGGTCGTCCACCGCAAGCACCAACCCGGTAACGTACGAGCCTTTTTCGATGGGATGATGCCAGTCTTCATCTTCGTACGCGTCAAGCGTGCCGAGATTGTCGCGCAGAATGTTGGGAAGATTGCCGCGCCAGCCGTGGCGCCGGTCGTAGCTGTGCAGGCCGTCGCGCAGCGCTTGATTGGCCGCTTGCTGCATTTTTACGTTGAGCGTGGTGTAAACGCGCAGGCCGCGCTCATGCACTGCTTCCGTGCCATAAGTCGATTCCAGATACTTGCGAATCTCTTCGAAGAAATATGGCGCCAGGTCGTTGCGCGGAAACTGCAGATGCAGGCCGAGCGGCGTTTTCTGTGCGGCTAGTTCCTCGGCGGGAGTGATCTTCCCTTCCTCCTCCATGCGGCGAAGCACCAGATTGCGGCGCGCCAGGGCCCGCGCAGGGTCAGCCAGCGGCGAATAAATCGGCCCGCGGATCATCCCGGCGAGCAGCGCAGCCTCCTGCAACTTCAAGTCGGAGACGGACTTTCCAAAATAAAACTGCGCGGCCGCGGCGAAGCCGTAATTGCCATGCGCCAGATACACCTGATTGGCGTACATGGTGAAAATTTGCGGCTTGGTGTAGTGCCGCTCGATTTGCAGGGCCAGCAGAATTTCCTGAATTTTGCGGTGTAAGCTGATCTCGCTGCGGTCCAGAAACAGATTGCCGGCCAGCTGCATGGTGATGGTGCTGGCGCCTTGCGCCCTGCCACCCTTCAGAATCTTCCGCCAAACCGCTCCCGCAATGCGCGGAAAGTCGATACCCCAGTGCTCTTCAAAGTGCTGATCTTCGATGGCCGTAACCGCGTCATAGAGAACTTTGGGGCACTGCTCGTAGGTCATCAGGATGCGCCGCTGCAGCGCGAAGCTGCCCACGAGCTGACCGTCATCGGCATAGACCTCGGTGACAACGGTAGGACGATACGTTTCCAGCGCGCGAATCTCCGGCAAGTCGCTGGCATAAACAAACAACAACCCGCAGGCCGCCCCCAGCGCAATCGAGCAAAGCAAAAGAAAGGCGAGCGCGACGCGGTCAATCAGTTTCCAGCCGCGCAGCCGCAGCGTAATCGGAGGCAAACTCAGCATCGAAAGTTAATTCTATCGCAGAACGATTTTCTGGATGGGGTCATGCAGGAAATAGGTCGCCTTTCAGGAATCACCAGCAGGCTCATAATACCGCTCGCCGGCGCAAGCGCGGCAAAGGGTTCTGCCAGCCACTACGACTTCGCGCCTAAAATTGATGCCTTCGCCGCATTCCGCGCACACCACTCGCGGACCTTTAAACCCGGGCAAGTCTTCGGGCTGCACCGCGACCTTTACCCACTGCTTGTCAAAGAGAACGTCATCCGAAAGCGCGGCGTATGCTTTTTGCTGCCCCGCGTCTTTGCCGAGCTCCGGGAACATCTCACGAGCCGCCTGTTTCGAGGATTCCTTCGCGGCGATGCGCACGGCCCGGCCCGTCTGGAGATCCACGAATGTTGCGGCCACCTTGCCCCAGTCGCGGAATTTCAGCGCGCGCTTGCCAAGCCGGCAATGGGCGACCAGAGCCACGGCGTCCGTCACGCACCGGTCGATCTCCACATACGTGACGATCCGTTTGCGGTCGGCGATTGGGTCCTGGATTCCCAGCTCTTGCAACCCCAGCATTGCCAGCCGCACGCCAAGCACTTGCCCCGCGCAAAGATGGCCGTGCGCAATTGCTGCAAGCTCCAGGTACTCATCTAAAGTTTTCATCGTCTTTAGTCTACAAGCGGACTTCTCCGGCATTTACGGGACTAAACCTGCGCTTGCCTCGTTTCATGACCCGCCCACGGATGCAGTTGGCGCGCTTCGATAAAAGCGAAAATGGTCATTACTAGCGCGAGCCCAGAGAGCGCCGCGTCCTCCAACACTTTCTTGAGATTGATCGGCTCGGGAATCGCAAAACAGCCGCAATTGATGTCCATGTGCAGAAGATACGCGCGCAAAACGACGCCGAAGAACCCCAGCATGATGAGCGTGAGCAAGGAAGCCCAGATGCGCAGGCGCCAGCCAATCAGCAGGAGCAACCCGAGAAGGATCTCGGTGAAGGGCAGCGTGTGGGCGACGAACTGTACTCCCCAAGGCGGCAGCAGTTTGAACGCCGCCACCTGGCTAGCGAAATTCGAGATGTTCATGGCGATGGAAAATTTCAGAATGAAGAACGGCCAAAGATTCTTGTTCGGTAGAAAAGCCTTCGAATAGCCGGCATAAATGAAGATGCCGCCGAGAACCAGGCGGCCGATCCAGATGATGGCGCGGCGAAAATTGAGCGGACTCGATTGCATCATGGAATGCTTCCCTGCGCAGGGACGAGAAATACTTCTACTTCTGGCTCAGCAACTGATGCAAAAATTGGCTCATGATCTCGTAATTCATCACGCCCGAATAGGGATACGTCTGCCCTTTATAATGGAAGACCGACGTCGGCGTCGAGTTCACTCGGTAAATTTCTCCAAGCTCATAATCTTTGTTAATGAGCGATTCGAGCGTTCCGCCCTTGACCAACGCGCGGACCTTGGACATCTCTGCGGGGGTGAGCACCGCGGCCACCGTCCCATCAACGTCCCCGCTCTGCTCCCACTTTTCCTGGTTCTCATACAGCGCCTGTTCAACCGGCTCGACCTTGCCAATCTCCGCGGCAGCTCGGGCGTAGCGCGCGGCCACGCGCGAATACGCGTGCATGGGCAACGGAAAATCGCGGTGAATCAGAAAAACTTTTCCGGTGTTCACGTAGTTGTCCATCAGCTGCCGGTTGGTGTTCAAGTAAAGCGCCCTGCACGAAGGGCATTGGTAATCGCTGAAAATCTCCATCACTACCGGCGCGTTCTTCGAGCCAAAAGCCTTATGGGGATCGATGTCGTTCACGCCATCCACGGACTCCGTTGCCATAGGTCGCGGCAGGGCATAACTCGATTCCCGCGCCCTCTCTGAGGTCGGCGGCGAAGCAAGTTCGCTGCTGGGGCTCGCCTCGGCAGCGAGGGGAGCGCTGTTCGCCTCGCTCGCCTTTGTCGCGAGCTTTACCTCAGGCGAAGCAGCGGCAGCCGATTTGGCGCCGTAGCGCGCCGCAGAAACGGGATGGACGCCCCGGGTCACAAGCAGACGGGCACCGATCAGGGCTAAAACCACAACTACGGCAAAGACAGCGCGACGACTCACACAACCCTCCTGCAAATGCCTCAATATTGTGAGATGCAATCTCTTTGTCAGATTAACACAGGTTTCTGCGGATGAATCCCTCGAAGGCTTCCCGCGTTTTGAAAGGAACCACGCCTCGCAAGCATTGCATCCGATAGGGATCCCGATTCAAGGTAGATTACTGCGCGTAAGACGTTGAAATTAAATAAGTTACATATAATATAAGAAAACTTGACAAGAACTCACTCAAGTTATATACTTCCCCTCGCACTGGACCGAGGAGCACGCTATTGACCTCGGCACGCCCCGGAATCTTCGGCTTTCGGGCGGCCAATGATGCAGACGGGTTCCAAAAGGAATAGGCCCGAAAGGAACAACAAAGATGAGCAAGATTATAGGAATTGACCTGGGGACCACGAACTCCGTTGTAGCCGTCATGCAAGGCGGCGAACCGGTAGTGATCCCGAACCAGGAGGGCGCGCGCACCACCCCTTCAGTTGTTGCCATTACCAAAGGCGGAGAGCGCCTCGTAGGACAAGTAGCGAAACGCCAGGCCGTGACGAATCCCGAAAATACGGTGTATTCGATCAAGCGCTTTATGGGCCGTCGCTACGATGAAGTTGGCGAAGAGATGAAGCGCATCCCCTACAAAGTCGTCAAGGGAGAACACGACGACGCGCGCGTCGAGATTTTCGGCAAGGTGTACAGCCCGCCGCAGATTTCCGCGATGATCCTCGGCAAACTGAAAGCCGCCGCGGAAGATTTTCTCGGCGAAAAAGTCGCGAAAGCCGTCATCACGGTGCCCGCGTACTTCAATGACGCGCAGCGCCAGGCGACCAAACAGGCGGGCGAAATTGCGGGCCTCGAAGTCGTCCGCATCATCAACGAGCCCACAGCGGCTGCGTTGGCGTATGGCCTCGAGAAAAAGAGCGACGAAACGATCGCCGTGTACGACCTTGGCGGCGGCACGTTCGATATTTCCGTGCTGGAAGTTGGCGCGGGCGTAGTCGAAGTGAAGTCCACCAACGGCGACACTCACCTTGGCGGCGACGATATCGACCAGCGCATCGTGGACTGGCTGATCGACGAATTCAAGAAAGAGAACAGCATCGACCTCGGCAAGGACCGCATGGCCCTGCAACGCCTGAAGGAAGCCGCGGAAAAAGCCAAGATCGAACTCTCGCAAATGATGGAGACGGAGATCAATCTGCCGTTCATCACGGCAGGCGCGAACGGCCCCATCCACATGCAGCAAAAGCTGACGCGCACGCGCCTCGAGCAATTAATGAATGACCTGCTGGAGCGCTCTATGAAGCCGGTCAAGCAAGCTCTCGAAGACGCGAAAATGTCGCCGAACGACATTCAGGAAGTCGTGATGGTTGGCGGCTCGACGCGTATTCCGAAGGTGCAATCGATCGTGCGCACGTTCTTCGGCGAAAAAGAACTGCACAAGGGCGTGAACCCCGACGAAGTCGTGGCCGTAGGCGCTGCGATTCAGGGCGCGGTTCTCGCGGGCGAAGTAAAGGACATCCTGTTGCTGGACGTGACGCCACTCTCTCTCGGCGTCGAGACGCTCGGCGGCGTGATGACCGTGCAGATCCCGCGCAACACCACGATTCCGACGCGCAAAGTCGAAACGTACTCGACAGCTGCGGACAATCAGCCCGGCGTGGAAATCCAGGTGTTGCAAGGCGAGCGCAAGTTCGCTTCAGACAACCGTTCGCTCGGCAAATTCAAGCTGGATGGCATTCCACCAGCGCCGCGCGGCACGCCGCAAATCGAGGTGACCTTCGATATCGACGCGAACGGTATCTTAAACGTCAGCGCCAAGGACAAAGCCACTAACAAAGAACAGAAGATTACCATCACCGCGTCGAGCGGTCTGACCAAGGAAGAAGCCGAAAAGATGCGCACTGAGGCCGAATCCCACTCGGAAGACGATCGCCGCCGCATGGAGGAAGTCGAATCGCGCAACCGCCTCGACGGCATCATGTACCAGGCGGAAAAGATGATCCGCGAAAATCGCGAGAAGATTGCGGAAGCGGACGTGAAAACCGCCGAAGACGCCATCGAAGAAGCCAAGAAAGCCATCGCCGAAGGCGGCACGGCTCGCTTGCGCTCCGCCACGGAGAATCTCGAGAAGTCTTTGCACAAGATCGCCGAGATTCTCTATAAGGCCAACGAAGCCAAGCCCGGCGCCGAACAAGCCGCCGGTGCAAGCGCAGGCGCTGGACCGAGCGGCGGCACAAGCTCGAGCGGCACCGCGCAGGACAAAAAACCCGGCGATGTAATCGACGCAGAATACGTCGACGTAGACGAAACCAAGCGCCCTAACTAAAACCGTGCAACCGTAGGGGCACGATACATCGTGCCCCTGCTTTGTTTTTTAAGCCAACATGCCAACTTCAGCAAAACAAGATTATTACGAACTATTAGGGGTGCCGAAGAAAGCCGGCGCGAAGGACATTCGCACGGCTTTCCGCAAACTCGCGCGCAAATACCATCCGGATCTGAATCCCGGCGACAAATCCTCCGAAGAGAAATTCAAGCAGTTGCAGGAAGCCTACGACGTTCTCTCCGATTCGAAAAAACGGCAGATGTACGACCAGTACGGCTTTTACAGCGACAACATCCCTGCCGGAGGGCCGGGGGCCGGACCGCAGCAGGACAGCGAAGGCGTCAATTTCGATTTTAACGGCTTTGATTTTGGCGGCGGCTCGGGCGCGCAGGGCGGCAGCGCGAGTTTCCGCGATCTCTTTAGCCAGTTTTTTCGCGGCGGACGCGGCGGCGGCGCGGAACCGGAGCATGAACCCGGCGGCGACCTCGAGTATCAGATCGAAATCGACTTTTGGGACGCCGTCCGCGGCGCCGTCAAAAAACTGACCATCACGCGTCTCGATACTTGCGAGACCTGCCACGGCACGGGCGCAATCGGCTCCGCGCAAACTTGCCAGACCTGCCACGGCGCGGGCACCATCCAGCAGGCGGCGGGCAAAATGAAGTTCAACGTGCCCTGCACGCGCTGCGGTGGCACGGGCAAAATCCGTAAAGTATGCCCAACCTGCAGCGGCGAAGGGCGCCTGCGCCGCACGGAAACCATTGACGTTCGCATTCCCGCAGGCGTGGCCAGCGGCTCGCGCGTGCGCGTCCCGGGCAAAGGCAACGCGGGAACGATGGGCGCGCCTCCGGGCGATTTGTATTTGCGCGTGGACGTGAAGCCTCATTCCTTCTTTGAGCGCCGTGGCGATGATCTGTACACCAAGGTTCCTGTAACCATAACGGAAGCCACGCTCGGCGCGAAAATCGAAGTGCCCACGATCGACGGCCGTTCGCTTGTGCGCATTCCCCCCGCTACGAACAGCGGCAAAACTCTGCGCCTCAAGGAAAAAGGCGTGCCCAGCGCGCGCAGCGGCTCGCGCGGCGATCAGTATGTGGAAATACAAGTGGTGGTCCCGCAGCCGACCGACGAGCGCGTGCGCAATCTGATGAAAGAGCTCGAAACCGTGGCGCCCGAGGATCCGCGCAAAGACTTATTCACGAAAGCAGGAGTGTAATGTCACGCCACGCCATGCCCGTCTTGAAGAATGTAAGGGCACGCCACGCCGTGCCCGTCTTGAAGAATGTAGGGGCACGATACATCGTGCCCCTTCGGTAGAGAAAGCAACAGATGCCACCGCGAGCCAGAAAACGAGCCAAAGCCGGCTACATGATCAGCGCCGTAGCGGAGCTCTATAAGCTGCATCCGCAAACCCTGCGCCTCTACGAACGCGTCGGCCTGCTGAAACCCTCCCGCTCGCAAGGCAACACGCGTCTCTACACCGATTCCGATCTCGAGCGCCTAGACGTGATTTTGACGTTAGCCCGCGACATGGGCGTAAATCTCGCCGGTATCGAAATCATTCTGAATATGCGCGAAAAAATGGTCGAAATGGAACGCCAAATGACCGAATTCGCCACGGTCGTCCAGCAAGAACTCTCGCGCGTAGCGTCATCGCACTCGCAAAACAAAGAGCCGCGCCACGCCATCGTCCGCGCCACCCCACGCATCTCGCGCACTTCCTAGCTCCGTCTCCGCTATTCTCCTCACTCTTCTCTGCGTATTCTCTGTTAACTCCGCGCCTCTGCGTTATCTTTATCTCGACTCTCTCCGTCCTTCATCTCTGTGCCCTCTGTGAACACTGTGTTGAAAAAACGCTCTCCGCAGTCGCTGCTCGACCCGCGAATTCCACAGTCCACAACTTGCCGTAAGCTTTCCGCAAACGTATGCTGTCGCAATGGCTCTTGAGAATTGCCAACTTTGCAAAGGAACTGGCTGGAAGCTCGTCCCACGTCCCGATGGCGTCTCCGGCAAGGTTGCCGTCGCCTGCGACTGCGGCATGGAAGATCGTTCCAATCGCGTCATCGAGCGCGCCCGCATCCCCAAGCGCTACGAGAATTGTGATTTTGAGAGCTATGAGACCGACCTAACCGACGGAAAGAACTATACGCCTCAGCACGCGGATTCGCTGAAACGCGCAAAGATGATCGCTCAAGCCTTTGTTCGCGAATATCCTGGAAGCGACCAGGCAGGCTTGCTCTTCATGGGAAATTCCGGCGCGGGAAAGACGCACCTGGCAATTGCAGCTCTCAAAGAACTTATACGACGCGGACATACCGGCTACTTCTGCGAGTACGGCAGCCTGCTGAGAGAGATTCAGAACAGCTACCGCACCGACAGTGAAGTAACAGAAATGCGCCTCCTAGATCCAGTTCTCTCCGTGGAAGTACTGGTCATCGACGATATCGGATGCATAAAACCTTCCGATTGGGTGCGCGATACGATCGGGTACATCCTCAATGCTCGCTATGTCGAAGCTTCGCGTGACCTGAGCCAGCCGCGATGCACAATTCTCACCACTAACTATTTGGATGATCCGAAAACTGAGGGAGAACCGACCAAGTCTCCAGGCGGTAGGTATGTTGCCCCCGTTCGAGAGGAGTCTTTGGCGCAGCGAATTGGCGAAAGGATGCGCTCGCGCTTATACGAGATGTGCCGCACAGTGGAAATGTCCGCGCCCGACTTTCGGCGCGCAGTAAGGCAAGCCGGACGCGCCCGCGCCTAAGTCGCGCGAACCGGTTTCATTGACACAAAGCGGACGCGGCGAGTATCCTTTTAAGGTTGCAGCGCGCCTCGAAACGCCCGCAGCATTGTCCCGAAAGACCGCTCGGCGGTTAACCTCCTTGTAGGAACCCTGTCAGGGAATTCGCAAGGAATCTTATCGACGTTTTGCGTGACCTCGGCTTTGCCGGGGTGGACAGAATAGAAGTTATCTTCCGGAGGCCAACAACCATGTTACCCGACCACGACAACCAGTCCTCAGCAGCCGCAGCGGCACCCGCACCTGATTCAGAGCCAACTCAGAACAGCACTCCAGAGGAAGTGAACACGGCGCAGGCCAGCGCGCCCGAACCCGTGGCCCAAGCCAGTGACGCCGGCGCGGAGTCGCACGATCACCCGGCTGCCTCTGCCGAAGCCCCCCAGGAACATGCGAAAGCTGTGGAAGCTCCAGTAGCCGCGGAAGCGCACGCAGCGCCCGCTCCTGCTCCCGCAGATGCCGAAGCCACCGCTGCCGCCGAAGAAGCAGCCGGCTCCGAAGAGATGAGCAAGCTGATGGAGCAGTACGACGAGCAGCACGAAGCTGCCTCGCAAAACGAAATTATCGAAGTAAAGGTTGTCGCCTACACCGAACACGGCGTGGTCGTTGACCTCGGCGGAAAGACCGAAGGCTTGATCCCCGCTGCGGAATTTTCCGAAACGGACATTCCGCGTCCCGAGCCCAACGCCACCATCGAAGTCCAGCGCACCGGCGAGCACAAAGACGGCTTCACGATTCTCTCCTATCAAAAAGTTCTCCGCCGCCGCACCTGGGAAAAAATCGAAGCGGCCTACAAAGCCAAGGAAACCATCACCGGCAAAGTCGTCGACCGCATCAAAGGCGGCCTCGTCGTGGACATCGGTGTGCGCGCATTTCTGCCCGGCTCGCAGTTTGATCTTCGGCCCACGCAGAATCTGGATGATCTGACCGGCACCGAAGTGCAAGTCCGTGTCACCAAGCTGAACCGCCGCCGCGGCAACGTGGTCGTCAGCCGCCGCGCCATTCTCGAAGAAGAGCTGCACGCCAAGCGCGCTCAGTTGATGGAAACGCTCACCGAAGGGCAAGTCGTACACGGCCACGTGAAGAACGTCACCGAATACGGCGCCTTCGTCGATCTCGGCGGCATCGACGGTTTGCTCCATCTCACGGACCTCAGCTGGGGCCGCGTGAAGCATCCTTCCGACGTAGTCAAGCCAGAGCAGGAGCTGGACGTCATCATCCTGAAGTTCGACAAAGAAAAACAGCGCGTCTCGCTCGGCCTGAAACAGTTAATGCCTGATCCGTGGGTGAACGCAGCGGAAAAATATCCCGCGGGCGGCAAAGTAAAAGGCAAAGTTGTTGGCGTTGTGGACTACGGCGTTTTCGTCGAGCTTGAACAAGGCATCGAAGGCCTCGTCCACGTCACCGAAATGAGCTGGTCAAAAAAAGCTCAGCATCCCTCGAAAGTCGCCAAAGTCGGTGAAGAAGTCGACGTCGTGGTGCTGGACATCAAGCCCAGCGACCGTCGCGTCTCTCTCGGCATTAAGCAAGCTCTTCCCGATCCCTGGCTGCTTGTCGCGGACAAATATCCGGTCGGTACCATCGTCACCGGAAAAGTACGCAACATCGCGGAGTTTGGTGCTTTCGTGGAAATCGAAGAAGGCTTTGACGGCCTCGTCCACGTCGGCGACGTAAGCTGGACCGAGCGCATCAAGAATCCTCATGAGGTTTTCAAGAAGGGCGAGCCCGTCACGGCTAAAGTTTTGAAGATCGATCCAGAAAATCGCCGCGTCTCTCTCGGCATCAAGCAGGTGAACGACATCTGGGGCGAGTGGTTCAAGCAGCACAAAGTCGGCCAGATCGTGAAGGGCAAAGTTTCTCGCATCGCCACCTTCGGCGCGTTCGTCGAGCTCGGCGATAACATCGAAGCTCTCTGCCACAACACGGAGATCGAAGAGCGCAAGCGCCGCGACGATGGCAACTCACCCATGCACCGCACCACCTCCGGCCCGCTGAAGAGCGCCGGTCCGCTCGAGCCCGGCAAGGAGTACGATTTCAAGATCATCAAGATCAGCCCGGAGACGCGCCGCATCGGTTTGAGCTACCGCGCCGCCGCCAAGCAGATCGAACGCAAGGAAATCGAGCAGTATCGCTCCACGTCCACGTCAAAGTCTTCCTCGACGGCGACGATTGGCGACGCGCTTAAATCCAAATTGTCCGCCAGGTGAGTTTGCTTCACAGCCGGCGGCAGGCTTTCTGGCAACAAACCGGGCTGCACGTCCCAGCGGGCCCGGCGGCAAGGCAGCAAGGCGACACAATTTCATTTACCTGCGGGTCAATTTAATGATAGGAAGAGGGACAACCGGGCGCGGTTTGCCCCTCTAAGCCGTTTCGCACCATGAACCTGCGGCCGCTGATACTCTGGCCCTGCAACGAGGCAAAGGCACGATGACCAAGCCACTCACACTGACGAAGGCCGACCTCATTCAAGAGGTTGAACGCATCACGGAGCTCAAGCGCTCCGATTCCGAGACCATCGTCGAGACCATCTTCGACAGCATCATCGAATCTCTCCAGAAGGGCGACAAAATCGAAATTCGCGGCTTCGGCAGCTTCCGCACTCGCCAGCGCCGCGGCCGCATCGGCCGCAATCCCAAAACGGGTGCCAAAGTCGAAGTCCCGCCGAAGAAGATTCCTTTCTTTAAGCCCAGCAAAGAGCTCAAGGATTTTGTGAACAGCGCGGAAGCAGCCGCATCGGCGGGAGCAGCGCCCGCTTCCGGCGACGCGAAGCATTCCTAATCCCCTCTGGCCCTTATCGCAAATTTGAATTTATTAACAAACGCTGGTCCAGCTTGCGCGTGGAAGCCTGTCCCACGCGCGTAGCGTTTTGCGCTATGCTGTCCGCGCAACTTTTGTCTGTGAGGACGCCTGTCGATGGACTATCTCTGGACCCCTTGGCGCTACCAGTACATGGCGCAAGTGACGAGCGGAAAGCTGCCCGACTGCATTTTTTGCGACGCCATCGCATTAAATAAAGACGACGAAACACTCATCGTCTATCGCGGCGCAAAAACTTTCGTCATCCTCAACCGTTTTCCATACACCTCGGGCCACGTCATGATCGTCCCGTACGCGCACGTCGCCGAATTGAACTTGTGCGATGCCGAGTCCCTCGGCGAAATGATGCATCTCGCGCAGCGCGTCGAGAAAGCTTTCCAAACGAATTACAAACCGGATGGCATGAATCTTGGCATGAACCTCGGCCGCGCCGCGGGAGCCGGCGTCGCCGGGCATTTGCACCTTCACGTTCTGCCGCGCTGGTTCGGCGATTCCAACTTCATGACCGTCACGGGCGAAACCCGCGTCCACCCCGAAGAATTAAAAGTCACCTACGACCGCCTCCGCAAATCTCTCGCCACCTAGTCTCAGAACAACGCTGTCATTCCGAGCGAAGCGAGGAATCTGCTTTTCTCCGTGCCCTCTGTGTCCTCCGCGCTCTCCGTGTAAATCTTTTTTCTTTTTCTGCGCTAAACTACTCCCACCCATGAATCTCGATCTATCCGAAGAACAATCCCTGCTCAAAAAAACCGTCCGCGAATTCGCCGAATCCGAAGTAAGGCCGCTTGCCAACGAGCTCGATGAAACCGGCCACTTCCCCCGCGCCACTTTCAAAAAAGCCGCCGAGCTCGGACTCACCGGCATCGCGCTCCCCGAATCCGAAGGCGGCGCAGGTTTCGATCACGTCGCCTACACCATCGTCATCGAAGAAATCTCCCGCTGCTGCGCGTCCACCGGCGTAATCCTCTCCGTCCAAAATTCCCTCTACTGCGATCCCATCCATCGCTACGGCACCGACGAACAAAAAAAGAAATTCCTCGAACCGTACGCCCGCGGAGAAAAAATCGGTTGCTACGCGCTCACCGAACCCCAAGCCGGCTCCAATGCCGCCGCTCTGCAAACCAAAGCCGTCCTTCACGGTGACAAATACATTCTCAATGGCACAAAAGCCTGGATCACCAACGGAGGCGCAGCCGACGCCGCCATCGTCTACGTCAACACGCATCCCGAAAAAGGCGAAAAAGGAATCACAGCTCTGGTCGTCGAAAAAGGCGCGCCCGGCTTCAAAACCGGCAAGGAAGAAAAAAAACTCGGCATCAGCGCCACCGCCTGCTGCGAATTAATTTTCACCGACTGCGAAGTCCCCGCCGCCAATCGCATCGGCCAGGAAGGCGAAGGCTACAAGGTCGCCCTCTCCACGCTCGATGGCGGACGCATCGGCATCGCCGCGCAAGCCACCGGCATCGCTCAGGGCGCCTTCGAAGCCGCGCAAAAATACGCCCAAGAGCGCCTCGCCTTCGGCCATCCCATCTCGCAGTTCCAAGCCATCCAATTCATGCTCGCGGACATGGCCACGGAAATCGACGCCGCGCGCCTCCTCGTCCGCAAAGCCGCCTGGAAGCAAGACACCGGCGCCCGCTTCAGTATGGACGCCGCCATCGCCAAACTTTTCGCCAGCGAAATGGCCACCCGCGTCACCCACAAAGCCATCCAAATCCACGGCGGCAACGGCTACTCCCGCGAGTATCCCGTCGAGCGCAACTACCGCGACGCCCGCATCACCGAAATCTACGAAGGCACCAGCGAAATCCAGCGCCTAGTCATCTCCTCCTGGCTCCTCCGATCCTGATCTGGAGTGCGGCAGCTCTCCTGCCGCTTTCTTTCGTCCTTCGCATAGACTCCAGGCGTAGCGACGCCCTTCAGGGCGTCATCTCCCGCCTGAAATCCTAGTCCGGCCCTCCCCGCTCCAGTTGACGTTCCGCGCAATTCTAAGCAACATCTTTCTCGCAGATTTCAGCCGCAATCCTTCCAGCTCATGGAGCCATCATGTCTCAATTTCCCAGCTTCGATCTTTCCGGCCAAGTCTCCCTCGTCACCGGAGCTGCCCGCGGACTCGGCCGCGCCATCTCTCTCGCCTTGGCCAACGCCGGCTCCGACCTCGCCCTCGGCTTACGCGACGTGAGCGGCTCGTCCGGCCTCGTCCGCGAGATTCAATCCATGGGCCGCAAGGCTTTGCCTCTTCAAATGGAGGTCACCGATCTCGCTCAAATCTCTTCCGCCATTCAAAAAGCTGCTGATCATTTCGGAAAGCTGGACATTCTCGTCAACAACGCCGGCAACGGCACCAGTGCCCTCGCGCTCGACGTCAACGAACACGACTTCGACCTCACTCTCGCTCTAAATTTGAAGTCAACTTTCTTCGCCAGTCAGGCCGCCGCAAAACTCATGATGCGCCAAAAGGGTGGACGCATCATCAATATGAGTTCGCAAGCCGCATTCGCTGCCTTGCCCACCGAATCCGTCTACTGCGCCAGCAAAGCCGCGGTTTCGCACCTGACAAAATGTCTCGCCGTCGAGTGGGGCCCGCACAACATCACCGTGAACGCCGTCGCTCCCACGTTCATCGCCACTCCGGGCACGGACGAAACGCTCTCCGACCCCGCTTTTCGCGCCGACGTCATCGAGCGCATCGCCGCCCTCCACCGCATCGGTGAACCCGTCGAAGTTGCCGGCGCTGTCGTCTTCCTCGCCTCGCCCGCCGCCTCTCTCATCACCGGCCACACCATCCTCATCGACGGCGGCTGGACCGCCCGCTAGCGGTCGCCGCAAATCACTCACCACGCGAGCGCCGTAGGCGCGGCACACGCTAACCCAGCCCGCAAGGGCTGGGAGGCGTCGAACTCCAAGCGAGCACCGTAGGTGCGGCACAAGTCTTCGGGCTTAGAGTCGCGCAAGCCTTCGATTCGCGCATCGCTTCCGCCCTTCCCTCATCCAAAAACAAACTTCGGATCGAACTCCACTCCGTGCTTCTTCAACAATGCAACAAACTCCACCTCAAAATTCATCTTCCGATGATGCGCTTCCTGATTCTGTATATACCGCACCACCGTTGGCACCACCGACGCGCTCACACTAAACGCGCCATATCCCTGCTGCCACGAAAACTTGTACCCCTGCTCGTGCGCCCATCGCGATGAATTCGCCTTAATCACACCCACAGCCTTCTTCAACGCCAGCGTCGGCGGAATCTGCACCAAAAAGTGCGCATGATCCGCCACCCCTCCTATCGCATGCACAAAAATCCCCTCGTTCTTGCAAATCCCCGCCGCGTACGCCCAAAGCCGCGCCCGAAACTCCGCCGGAACAGCCGCCCGCCGCTCCTTCGTACCAAACACAACATGAACCACATTCTGCGCATAAGTATGAGACAAGCCGCCCTCCTTTCACCCCTAAGCGCTCTTCCAAACCGCAGCGCCGTCCGCGACCTCGCTACGCGCGTTTCCCGCCGTGCTCGCGGAAAAGCTTCACGATCTCCGGGTGGCGCAGAGCGCGAACGCACTACCGAACCGCGCGTTGCAAGGTAGGGGCTACCTTGCTATTCTGTCAATGCGATGGCTAAAGGCAACAACAAACCGGACAACAACATTCAGCGGGCAGCGGCAATCCTGGAAGAGCACTTCGCCACCCTAACACCTGCACAAGAAAAAAAGGCCCGCAAGGAACTGCACGACCTCGCTACGCGCGTTTCCCGCCGTGCTCGCGGAAAAGCTTCACGATCTCCGCAAACCGCTTCGAGCCGTCCGCCACGCCGTTCTCGCGCAAGTATTTCGTAAGCTCCACTTTCGTTCCGTAGTAAAAGATTCGCTTCAACTCCTTCGCAGTCTGCCGGTTTCGCGGCAAAGGCTTGTACTCGTCGGCCTTCTCTCGCCTTCGTTCCTTCTCCAGCGAGTTACGAATCTCGTCCTCTTCAAACATCTCGCCCCGCTCTAGACTCGCCCATCAAAAAAGCTCGTCCCTCGGCAAACGGCGGGCATCTTAACAAATAGAGCAATATCAGAACAAGGAAAGTCGCGTCGAGTCCTTCGGAGTGTCCTGCGGTCGCTACAACCTGCCGCGAGCATTTGGAGCCTTCGCCTTTCTGCCCCTACCCACGACTCACCATTCACTAGAACTCATTTCAAAACCCTGCGTAACGTGATCATGAAACAAGCGATATGAAAGAAAGCTTCGTAGACGACGTCCGAGCGATCGTAGCGAACGACCAAGCGACGAAAGTTGCCGAGCCAGGCGAA
>Ga0207416_1000964_pt1 | contig 42416 bp, 44 predicted proteins | sample PaiPotPPM11metaG_FD_184107 | JGI IMG/M metagenome (GOLD analysis project Ga0207416, IMG submission 184107) | Iron sulfur acid spring bacterial and archeal communities from Banff, Canada, to study Microbial Dark Matter (Phase II) - Paint Pots PPM... ...
TGAGATCCTTGGCTGTGTTCAACAGCAAGGCTTTGACTTCCTTGGTCAGTTCCATCTTCTTTCCTCCAAGAGTCTTTTCTCTCCTGAGTATACCATACCTGGGATAGTTTAAACTCCTGGAGTCCCTTATAGGTATGTGGAAAGTATTCACAGAGCTATGCGCATTAGATTGGTTGCAGACAACCCATCTTCCCAGGATGATTCTTGTCCAGGCAGAAGGCTGTGCTCCATTAGTGCGTGCATTTCAGGAGGGAAAGGATGAAGCAGAAGCATGGACAGCGCAAGATGCTCACACGAAAGCAGCAGGATTGCGTGTTCCATCTGCAATAGGCGATCGATTAATGTTGCAAGCGGTACGTGAAAGTGGCGGGACTGCTTTGAGTGTTAGCGATGATAGCATGAAGGAGATGATGCACTATGCTGCACAGCGAGAGGGAATGTTAATTGCACTCGAAGCTGCGGCAACGCTTGCAGCCTATCATATATTACTCACAACCCACTTTTTGAAGCCTGAGGATGAAGTGGTCGCCTTTTTTACAGGAAGTGGTCTGCCAGATATTCTCACAGGTAGCTAAAGCTCACTTATAGCTCATCCTTACAGGGGCACCATCTTTGCTGTTTTCTCATTTTCCGGATTCCGCCTCTTGAACCGCTTCAACAGGAGTCCTGGAACGGTGTGAAAGTATTCCCTACATTTGAGAAAGAATGGCTATCAGGAGAGTGCTCACAGCCGGGTGGTCTCCCTGTAGTCTGTTGGTAGGCTCTCTTCAAGGCTAGCAATCTGCTTTTCGATGAGCATGATTTCTACCACCAACACTGTAGCGGAAGGCTACCCGCAGGTGGGACGGAAGATTTATCTGACAGAGGCAGGACAACTCCTCTATCATTACAGCAGCCAAATTTTTGCTTTAGCTGCAGAGGCAGAAGTAGCACTAGGCGAGATGACAAATCTAAAACGTGGTCGTCTTACTGTGGGTGCAAGTACGACCATTGGCACCTATCTTCTGCCAGAGCTTCTAGGGCAGTATCGAGAGCGATATCCTCACATTAAGTTGTTCGTGGATATTGCCAACGCCGAGGAGGTATAGGAGAGAGTCCTTGCTTATCGTACCGAGGTGGGGATAGTAGAAGGAAGTGTCACCCATGATGAACTCTTCAAAAGGGTCTGGCGAGAGGATGAACTGGTTCTCATTGCTTCTCCTTCTTCTTCATTTACGTTCTCTGAGGGGCACGTACATCTGCGTCGCCTTCTTGAAAATGACACCTCTTTTATTCTGCGTGAGCTAGGTTCAGGGACGCGAGGAGTGCTTGAGGAAGCTCTTGAAACTAAAGGCTTTCAGCCTATTCACCCTTTTATAGAGCTGGGAAGTACGGAAGCGATTAAACAAGCGGTGAGAGTAGGTCTTGGGCTTGCATTTGTTTCTGAGCATACGATCAAGCTAGAGCTTGCTGCGGGTTTATTAAAGCGTGTCCCTCTAGTTGACTTCAAGCTCACAAGGCCCCTGTATATTGTCTATCCGAAACAAAAAAGAGTATCGAAGGCGGCACAAGTCTTTCTTGAACTCCTCCTTGGCTAGAGGAAATCCACGCAACCACCTGCACTTTTTATGTGGCGGTATGCCAGTTCGTGTACTAGCGAGACGATGTTGAGAAGCCGTCAGAGCGTCATCGCATAAGCGTCTTTGATGTTAAGTTCAGCTTCTCTGAAAGAGCAGGACCTAGTAGGTTTGTCTCATTTAACCATCGATCCCCATCTTGCACTTGTTCTCTCATTGTTCACTAGCCAGCCCGTGTTTTTGGTATCGACAAGTCAGGTCTACTGATGTATAATAGCGAGCAAGTGAGTGGCACGTACTTGGAGCATGGAATGAGGGAGAGGCAGTGTTGCTCGGTGAGTATGAGGAACTAAACAAACAGCAAGCAAAAGGAGCACAGCATCATGGCGACCCCCTTTGACCGACGCGCCAATGATAATCCCAGTACCTACATGGTTCAGGATAGAAAGAACAAGAAAGAACTGACCCGTTTGAACATGCAGGATCAGATGGTCACAGCAGGGATGGGTGGTGTCCTGGCAGAGCAAGCCGACCCAACTATCTTCCATCGTGTGCTTGATGTCGGCTGCGGTACTGGGGGTTGGATCATGGAAGCAGCCCAGACCTATCCAGAGATGTCGCTGGTGGGCATAGACATCAGCCAGCGTATGATCAAGTATGCACGAACTCAAGCCGAAGTCCATCAGGTTCATGACCGGGTCGAGTTTCATGTCATGGATGCACTAGGCGTGCTCGACCTTCCTGCAGCTTTCTTTGATTTGGTCAACCTGCGGTTTGGCCTGAGCTTTGTGCGTACCTGGGACTGGCCGAAAATGCTCAGTGAGCTGCTAGGGGTCACCTGCCCAGGTGGAGTTGTTCGGGTCACAGATACCGAGGCCGTCCACCAGAGCAATAGTGCTGCGCTGACGCGACTCGGTGAGACGCTCCAATGTGCCTTTTTCCGGGCAGGACACCTCTTCACAGCAGAAAATACAGGGTTGACTGATCACTTGGCACGACTCCTCGATCAGCATGGGTGTGAGCAGGTACAGACGAGAACTCATGCCATGGAGTATCGAGCAGGAACGGTAGCAGGACAAGCTCTTTACGAGAATGTGATGCTTTTGTTTCAAACGGTTCACCCATTCATCCAGAAATGGGGCTGTGCCAGCCAGGATTATGAAGTCATCTATCGACAAGCTCTCAAAGAGATGCAGCAACCTGATTTTCATGCGACATGGAACCTGCTCACTGCCTGGGGAAACAAGCAATCTTCCGAGCCTCGCGTTGTGGCAGCTTCCTCACAGTTCACTGACTAGCACGTATTTTTCCTCTCGACAGGAAATGTCTACTCATGTATAATAGCGAGCAAGTGAGTAACATGTACTTGGAGTAGGGAATGAGCAAGAGGCAATGTTGCTCGGTGAGCATGAGGAACTAAACAGATAGTAAGGAAAAGGAGCGCCACATCATGCCTGCCTCTCGTGACCCGCGCGTAAACGATAATCCCAGTACCTACTTTGTTCAGGATAGAAAGAACCAGCAAGAGCTGACCCGTTTGAAGCTTCAAGATGGGATGATCACGGCAGTAATGGGTGGTGTCCTGCCAGAGCAACTTGATCCGACTGTCTTTCATCGTGTGCTTGATGTAGGCTGTGGGACAGGTGGCTGGATTATCGAAGCCGCTCAAACCTATCCAACGATGTCACTTATAGGCATTGATATCTGCCAGCGTATGGTTGAGTATGCATGCACTCAAGCCGAGGCCCGTCAGGTTAGCGGCCGAGTCAAGTTTCACGTCATGGATGCACTGGGGACGCTCGATTTTCCTACGGCTGTCTTTGATCTGGTCAACCTGCGATTTGGCGTCAGCTTTGTGCGCACTTGGGACTGGCCGAAAATGCTGAGCGAACTGATGCGTGTTACTCGCCCAGGTGGAGTTATTCGGGTCACAGAAGGCGAGATTGGCTCACAGAGCAACAGTCCTGCGCTGACGCAGCTCTTTGAGATGGAGCAATGTGCTCTTTTCCGGTCAGGTCATCTCTTCACGCAAGAAAGTGGAGGGTTGATTGACCACTTGGCGCGACTCCTCAAGCAGTATGGGTGCCAGCAGGTGCAGACGAAACTTTATACAAGGGAGTATCGAGCTGGAACGGTAGAAGGAGAGGCTTTTTGCAAAAATCTGATACTTCTGTTTCAAACGCTTCGCCCATTCATTCAGAAATGGGGGGGGTTACTAAGGATTATGAGACCATCTACCAACAGGCCCTCAAGGAGATGCGGCAATCTGATTTTCTTGCAATAGGAACTATGCTCACTGCCTGGGGCAGCAAGCCCAGAGCGAAACCAAAGAACCCTCAGCAATAATCGGTCCGACAGTTCGTGCGCCAGTGAGATGATGTTGAGGAGCTGTCAGTAGATCAATCTCGACAAATGAGATCTATTGATGTATAATAGCGAGCAAGTGAGTAACACGTATTTGGAGCATAGAATGAGCAAGAGACAGTGTTACCCGGCGAACATCAGAGGTCAGAAGCAGTAAAAGAAGGAGGAGTGTCCTGTCATGCCAACCCCCCTTAACCCCCATAAAAACGAGAATCCCAGTACCTACTTTGTTCAGGATAGGAGGGACGAGAAAGAGCTCACGCGTTTGAATCTCCAGGAGCGCATGCTAACAGCGGGGATGGGAGGTGTGCTGTCAGAGCAAGCCGACCCGACTGTCTTTCGTCGCGTGCTCGATGTTGGGTGTGGCACCGCAGGCTGGCTTATCGAGGCAGCCCAGACCTATCCAGAGATGTCGCTGGTGGGTATAGACATTAGCCAGGGTATGATCGAGTATGCACGTGCTCAAACTGAAGCCCATCATGTTTATGACCGGATCGAGTTTCACGTCATGGACGCACTAGGCCTGCTCGAATTTCCTGCTGGTTTCTTTGATCTGGTCAACCTGCGGCTTTGCATCAGCTTTGTGCGCATCTGGGACTGGCCGAAAATGCTGAGTAAGCTGCTGCAAGTCACTCGCCCGGGTGGAGTTGTTCGGATCACAGATACCGAGGCCATGTCACTGAGCAATAGTCCTGCACTGACGCGACTCTTCGACATGATGATGTGTGCCCTTTTCCGAGCAGGTCACCTCTTCACGGAAGAAGCTACAGGGCTGACCTCTCAACTAGCACGACTTCTCAATCAGTGTGGGTGCCAGCAGGTCCAGACGAAAGCCTATGCTCTAGAGTATCGAGCAGGAACAGTAGAAGGAGAGGCTTTTTACGAAGATATGAAGCTTTTGTTTCAAACGACTCGCCCATTCATCCAGAAATGGGGGTGTGCTGCTAAGGATTATGATGCCATTTACCAACAAGCCCTTGACGAGATGCGGCAACCTGATTTTCATGCGACATGGAATATACTCACTGCCTGGGGCAACAAGCCCAAGCCAAAATTACAATAGCACCAGACTGGATATGCATGAAGGTCCACACACTCTGCCAACGCAAAGGAGAGTGACACGATGCCGACATTCCCGCAGAAACAACAATATTCCGGTACATACTTTGTTCAAGACCGACAGAATGAAGAAGAACTCCTTCGGTTAGTCGACCAAGATCGGCTCGTTACAGCATCGATGGGTGGTGTCCTGCCGGAGCAAGCCGACCCAAGTGCTTTTCGGCGCGTGCTTGATGTTGCCTGCTCACAGCTTGGGGTATCAAGCCTCGACCAAAACCAGAGCAGCCAGAGCAATAAGCGGTGCACCAGCGAGACGGTGTTGAGAAGCCATCGAAGGATCATCTAATAGGCATCTTTGATATTGAGCTCAGGTGCTCTGGAAAAGCAGGATGGAGCAGGTTTGTCCCGCTTGGCCATTAATTGCTCCCTTGCAGCTGTTTCCTCGTTGTTTAACGACCAGCCTGTGTTTTTCCTCTCGACATGTACGGTCTGCTCATGTATAATATTAAGGAAGTGAGCAACACGTACTTGGAGTATGGGATGAGGAAGAGGCAGTGTTGCTTGATGAGCATGAGCAACTAGACAAACAACAAAGAGGAAGGAGCGTAGCATTATGCCACCCCCCCTTGACCCATGGAAGAATGAACGCGGTACTTACGTCATTCGCGATAGCGAGAAAGAACTGACCCGTTTGATGATCCATGATCGTCTGATGACAGCATTGATGGGAGGTGTGCTGTCAGAGCAAGCTGACCCGACTGTCTTCCATCGTGTGCTCGATGTCGGCTGCGGCCCTGGTGGCTGGATCATGGAATTAGCTCAGACCTATCCAGAGATGTCGCTGGTGGGCATAGACATCAACAAGCACATGATCGAGTATGCGCGTGCTCAAGCTCAAGATTATCATGTAGATGACAGGGTCAAATTTCGTACCATGGATGCGCTCCTCATTCTCGAATTTTCTGCTGGTTTCTTTGACCTAGTCAACCTGCGGCTTGGCTTCAGCTATCTGCGTACCTGGGACTGGCCGAAAATGCTCAGTGAGATGCTGAGGGTCGCTCGTCCAAATGGAGTTATTCGGGTCACCGATCCCGAGTTCATGCCACAGAGCAATAGTCCTGCGCTGACGCGACTCTTCGATATGAGCCAATGTGCCATGTACCGGGCAGGTCACCTCTTCACCCAAGAAAGTTTGGGGTTGAGTGACCACCTACCACAGCTCCTCAAGCAGCATGGGTGCCAGCAGGTGCAGACGAAATCTCATACAAGGAAGTATCGAGCAGGGACAGTAGAAGGAGAAGATTTTTGCGAGGATTGGAAGATTATGTTTCAAACGATTCGCCCATTCATCCAGAAATGGGGCTGTGCCAGCAAGGATTACGAAGTTATTTATCAGCAAGCCCTTGAGGAGATGCGCCAACCTGATTTTCTCGCAACAGTAAATCTGCTCACAGCATGGGGTAGCAAGCCCAGATAAAAATCAGAAAGGAAAGGCTGACATGACCCAAACAAACGAAAGCTCTCTTGGAGAACTCTACCATCCCTTACAGGGTGAGCAGGGTATTGTATCCTTTGTTAAGGGTTGGATTTTGCAGAAGGTACTTCCAGCTCAAACTTGTACCGAAAAAGACTCAACCCTTAGCGAAGAAGGATACAATACCCGGATTTGACCGTTTGACCCTTCGAGGATCTCGAACACAACTGTGTCGCCAGGCTGGATGCGCAAGCGTGCCGGATAGCTATTGTCCCAGAAGGCATGAGGCTGGGTGTCGTCAAGATGATGTGTTGCCATGAACTGTTCTCCTTACTCTTCAAAATAGACTCGATCGCTTTGTGTCAAAGTTTGGGCAGTCTACAGACCTAGGAACGTGATCGATGATCAAGCCGAATATAAATTTACCAATCAAGTATCACATTTATAGCATTATTTTGTCTATTTTGTCAATAAACGTGGGAGGTACGGGTGGTACAGCCAGAGCTTCGCAAACGTCGCCCTTTTGTCCAAGTCGGTTCGTAGACGAGAGGATAGAACACGCGATGCGACTTTTGCGAAGCCCTGGTGAAGGATGCAAAACCGGTTGACGACCTCTGACAGCTCTTGAAGGAAAGGAACTAGTTTAGTCAATTCCAGGGAGTATCGGGCCTGAGTATGTTTGTCTTGATTGACCATCAATTGCCCCTTGCAGCTGTTTCCTCGTTGTTTAACGACCAGCCTGTGTTTTTCCTCTCGACATGTACGGTCTGTTCATGTATAATATTAAGGAAGTGAGCAACACGTACTTGGAGTACGGGATGAGGAAGAGGCAGTGTTGCTCGATGAGCATGAGCAACTAGACAAACAACAAAGAGGAAGGAGCGCAACATCATGCCGACCCCCCTTGGCCCACGGAGAAATGAAAATCGTGGTACATACGTCGCTCAGGGTAGCGAGAAAGAACTGACCCGTTTGACAATCCAGGATCGTATGACGACGATAATGATGGGTGGTGTCCTGGCAGAGCAAGCCGACCCGACCGTCTTGCGTCGTGTGCTCGACGTCGCTTGCGGGACAGGTGGCTGGATCATAGAAGCAGCCCAGACCTATCCAGAGATGTCGCTGGTGGGCATAGATATCAATCAGCACATGATCGAGTATGCCCGTGCTCAAGCCCAAGCCCATCATATTCATGGCCGGGTCGAGTTTCGTGTCATGGATGCACTACTCATCCTCGAATTTCCTGCTGCTTACTTTGATCTGGTCAACCTGCGGTTTGGCTTCAGCTTTCTGCGCACCTGGGACTGGCCGAAAATGCTCAGTGAGCTGCTGCGGGTCACTCGCCCTGAGAGAGTTGTTCGAGTCACCGAGGCCGAGATCATCCCACAGAGCAATAGCCCTGCACTGACGGAGCTCTGCGAGATGAGCCAATGTGCCCTTTACCGGGCAGGACACCTCTTCACGCAAGAAAGTACAGGGGTGATTGACCACCTGCCACGCCTCCTCAAGCAGCATGGGTGCAAACAGGTGCAGACGAAAGCCCATGTCATAGAGTATCGGACAGGAACTGCAGAAGGAGAGGCTTTTTGCGAAGATATGCTGCTTTTGTTTCAAACGCTTCGCCCATTCCTCCAGAAGTGGGGGTGCACAAGCAGGAATTACGAGGTCATCTATCAACAGGCGCTTAACGAGATGCGCCAACCTGATTTTCTTGCAACAATAAACCTGCTCACTGCATGGGGTAACAAGCCCAGATAAAATTCAGAAAGGAAAGGCTGACATGACCCAAACAAACGAAAGCTCTCTTGGAGCGCTCTACCATCCCTTACAGGGTGAGCAGTTGGAAAATCCCTATCCTTTTTATGTCCGTGCTCGTAAAGAGGAACCTATCTTCTTCAGTCCTGATCTTGATACCTGGGTTGTCACCAGATATGATGATATTTTGACTATCTTAAGCCAACCGGACCTCTTTTCATCGAAGGATGCTTTGCGTCCTGCCGTAAAATTTTCCCCTGCAGTATTTGTAGAACTGAGCAAAGGGTACCCACTCGTCCCGAATACAGTCGACAACGATGGAAAAGACCATCTCCGGTTTCGCAACGCCGTGGGCAAGGCATTTGCTCCCAAACGCATCAAGCAGTTGGAGCCCTTCATCAAAGAAGTCGCAACCTCATTAGTAGATGCCTTTATTGATGACCATAAAGCCGAGATGCTCTCACAGTTTGCTTATCCTCTTCCCCTTGAAGTTGCTCTCTTTCTGATCGGGGTGCCTAAAGAAGACATGGACTTAGCCAAAAAGTTGAGCAATAGTTGGGCAATGCTCGTCAACTCCCCATTGCCAGAGGAGCAACAAGTGGAGTGCGCTCGAGACTTTGTGAGCTTCCAACACTATGTTATACGGCTCGTCAACGAGCGGAGAACTACTCCTAAAGAAGATTTGATAAGTGATTTGCTTGAGACAGCACCGGGAGAAAAGCCGTTCGATGATGCAGAATTAGCGAGTGTGCTTACTAGTACGATACTGGCGGGTCACGAGACCGTGGCACATTTCATAGGGAATGGACTTGCACTTTTGCTGGAGCAACCGGAGAGATGGCAAACGCTGTGTGCTCATCCCGAACACATTCCGCAGGCCATTGAGGAAATCTTGCGCTATGACGGGCCCGTTCACACATTCTATCGCACAACGACCCAGGAAGTGAGCGTAGGGGGGATCACGTTTCCAGCGGAAATCTTGCTGATGGTAGTGTTCGGGTCAGCGAACCGGGACGAAACGCAATTTCCTCAGGCGGAGCAGTTTGATATGCAGCGGTCACCAAATCGTCATCTGGCATTTGGACACGCCGTTCACTTCTGTATAGGGGCGTTTCTGGCACGCAAGGAAGGACAAATTGCGTTGGAGACGCTCTGCCAGCGACTACCAAATCTACAACTGGCACCTCAGCAAACGCTCTCGCACGACCCGGCGGTCAGGAAACGAGGCTTTATACGCCTTGATGTCGTGTGGTAGAGCATAATAAAGGAAGGAGCGAAACATCATGTCGACCCCCCTTGGCCCACGGAGAAATGAAAATCCTCGGGGTACATACGCTGCTCAGGATAGCGAGAAAGAACTGACCCGTTTGACGATTCATGATCGTCTGATGACAGCAACGATGGGTGGTGTCCTGGCAGAACATGCTGATCCGACTGTCTTCCGTCGTGTGCTTGATGTCGGCTGTGGTCCTGGTGGCTGGGTTATCGAAGCAGCTCAGACCTATCTAGAGATGTCGCTGGTGGGTATAGACATCAGCAAGCAGATGATTGAGCATGCGCGTACTCAAGCCCAAGCCTATCATGTTGATGATCGGGTCAAGTTTCGTGTCATGGATGCGCTACTCATCCTCGACTTTCCTGCTGGTTACTTTGATCTGGTCAACCTGCGGCTTGGCTTCAGCTTTCTGCGCACCTGGGACTGGCCGAAAATGCTCAGTGAGCTGCTGCGGGTCACGCGCCCTGATAGAGTTGTTCGGATCACCGAGCCCGAGTTCATGCCACCAAGCAATAGCCCTGCGCTGACGCGACTCTTCGAGATGCTCCAATGTGCCCTTTTCCGGGCAGGACACCTCTTCACCGAAGAAAGTTTGGGGTTAATTGATCACCTACCACGGCTCCTCAAGCAATATGGGTGTCAGCAGGTGCAGACGAAACTTTATACAAGGGAGTACCGGGCAGGGACGCCAGAAGGAGAGGATTTTTACGCGGATTGGATGCTTTGCTTTCAAACGGTTCGTCCATTCATCCAGAAATGGGGGTGCGGCGCTAAGGATTATGAGGCCATCTATCAGCAAGCCCTCGAGGAGATGCGCCAACCTGATTTTCTCGCAACAATAAACCTGCTCACCGCCTGGGGAAACAGGTAGTCTTCCGAGCCTGACGTTGTGGCAACTTTCTAAGTGTTCACTGACTAGGACGTGTTTTTCCTCTCGACAAGTGCGGTCTGCTCATGTATAATACTGAGCAAGTGAGTAACACGTACTTAGAGCACGGAATGAGCAAGAGGCAGTGTTACTTGGCGAGTTATGAGGGACTAGAGAGACAGCAAGGAATAAGGAGAGCGTCATTATGCCTGGCCCACGTAGAAACGAGAAGTCCAGTACGTACTTTGTTCAGGATAGAAAGAACGAGAAAGAACTGACCCGTTTGAAGATCCAGGATCGTATGATCACAGCGGCGATGGGTGGTGTCCTGGCGGAGCAATTCGATCCGACTGTCTTCCGTCGTGTGCTTGATGTCGGCTGTGGGATAGGTGGCTGGGTTATTGAAGCAGCCCAAGCCTATCCAGAGATGTCGCTGGTGGGTGTAGACATCAGCCAGCGCATGATCGAGTATGCTCGCGCTCAAGCCCAAGCCCAACAGGTCAATGACCGGGTCGAGTTTCATATTATGGATGCGATACAGGTGCTCGAATTTCCTGCTGCTGACTTTGATCTGGTCAACCTGCGGTTTGGCCTCAGCTTTGTGCGCATCTGGGACTGGCCGAAAATGCTGAATGAACTGCTGCGGGTCATTCGTCCGGGTGGGGTTGTTCGGCTCACAGATACCGCAATTACTTCACGGAGCAATAGTCCTTCACTGACACGGCTTTTGGAGATGCTTCAGTCTGCCCTTTTCCGGGCAGGTCACCTTTTCACAGAAGAAAGTGCAGGATTGACCTCCCACTTGGCACGGCTCCTCGATCAGCGTGGGTGCCAGCAAGTACAGACGAAAGCCTATGTCATAGAGTACCGAGCAGGAACGCCAGAAGGAGAGGCTAATTGCGAAGATCTGAAGCTTTTATTTCAAACAGTTCAACCATTTATTCAGAAATGGGGAAGCGCCACTCAGGATTATGAGGCCATTTACCGACAAGCTCTCAAGGAGATGTACCAACCCGATTTTCTCAAAGTGGGAGACCTGCTCACTGCTTGGGGCAGCAAGCCCTGACAACAATCACAATAGCCCAAGCGATAATTGGCACACCAATTTGTGAAGCTAGATCAGAAAGCGCCCGAGCCCGATTTTATAAAGAATGTATACATCTAGTCTACAAAAGGCTTGATACAGAATTAGTCTGGACATCAATCCTGGCTGTACCACTATTTGTTTGACTTTTGTTAAAATTTATTATATACTTGTTCTGTGATATCGGTTTGTTTTCACCTCTTAGGCATCATGCAAAAGTAACCTAACCACGTATATATCAGTAATAAGTGCAAACAATGCGTTTGTCCTCATAGCATCGAGTCAGCATATTCCCTTTTGTCCCTTTCTATTACGAGTGAGTCCGTATCTTGAAGCGTTGCACAAGGTTCACTAGAGCATGGATAGTTGAGTGCTGGAAGTGCCACGGCGAATTAGGACATTACTCGGACGTGGAGAAATTGCTAGTGATTTTGACTCATTAGAGTAGCTACTTCCATTTAGCATTAGTACAGCTATCTAACGAATGTGATAGTTATGAAGAAGGAGATGATCGATGACCACAATGACCGCTCTACAGCGCAAAACAGTGCCGGGTCCACATTCACTCAATCCTTTAAAAAGCACTCTTGCTTTTCGGCGCAGCCCACTACAGTTTTTGGCTGAATTACAGAAGCAATATGGTGATATTGCTCAGTTTCCTTTGTTCATCTGGCCGACGGTGTTCATTTGTCACCCAGATCATATCAAATATGTTTTGCAAGACAATCACCGTAACTATGACAAAAATGTGCTCATGTTTCGAATTGCGAGACCACTAGTTGGCAATGGACTGGTTACAGTGGTCAGAGGAAACGACTGGTTGCGCCAGCGAAGATTAGCCCAACCCGCCTTCCATCGTCAACGTATCGCCGCTCTTGGTACTGTGATGACCGATACAACAAATGTGATGTTGCAGCAATGGGACACCTATGCACGTGAACGGCAAGTATTTGATGTAGCCAAAGAGATGACTAATCTGACACTCCAAATTGTCAGCAAGTCGTTGTTCAACGTTGATGTGAGTACAGAGGCTAATACTTTACGTCAAGCATTTTTACAAACCAATTCCTTTCTCATTGAATACTTCTCCATACCTTTCCCTCCTCTCTTCATCCGTACTCCACGGAATCGCCGTTTCTGGTCGGCTGTTCAAACGACGGAGGCCATTGTTTATGAGATCATACGTAACAGACGTCAGCAGCAGGAAGATATTGGTGATTTGCTCTCCATGTTGCTTGATGCAGTCGATGAAAACGGACAAGGAATGGATGACAAGCAATTACGTGATGAAGTTTTGACTCTGTTAGTAGCAGGTCATGAAACGTCAGCAAATGCATTAGCATGGACCTGGTACTTGCTTACTCAGCACCCTGAAGTTGAAGAACGTTTGCATGCTGAGCTTGATCAAATTCTGGCTGGACGTATCCCCACAGTGGAGGATCTTCCTCAACTAGACTATACACGTATGGTTCTAGAGGAAGCAATGCGATTCTATCCACCAGTATGGATGTTGATGCGAAGAACAGTACAGGACGATGAGATTGATGGGTATCACATCCCTGCTAACTCTTACATTCTGTGGAGTATCTATTTTTGCCATCGCCATCCAGACTTTTGGGAGAAGCCAGAGCAGTTTTATCCCGAGCATTTTTCAGTAGAGTGCTCAGCCACGCGCCCACGTCATGCCTATATACCCTTTGGTATTGGCCCTCGTGCTTGTATAGGCAATACCTTTGCCACGACTGAGATGCAATTGGTCCTTGCTACTATAGCCCAGCGGTATAGAGTCTCTCTAGTTCCTGGACACCCTGTTGAGCCGGAACCAATGTTCACTCTGCGTCCCAAGCATGGTATCCTCGTTTCTATTGAACGCAGATAGCAAGAGAATGCAATCTGTTTGGCTTTTCAACAAATCCAGAAAGAGGTTGGCATATGGTAGAAATGCTATTCAGCGATGATGATAGTCTTTCCCTTTCACATATTATGGTTGTAGGCGAATCTCAACGAAACCCATTGGCCGGGCAAGCGGAGGCTGTCATGCGAGATTTTGCCCAGAAATGGAATGTGCTACAATTGCCAAATTTTGAGCATTATTGTACAATGAATTCATATCTGTTTCCAAGAGCTTCTCTGGAGCGCTTGGCAACCATAGGCAAAATGAGCAACCTGTTTTTTTACATCGACGATCTTGCTTTGATCCATCCTCTCGACAAAGCGAACGAGGTCCCAAGAGATTCCGTGACAGTCACCTCGAAGCAAGAAGAACTTGCCTCTTTAGGTTCAATCTTTCGTACCGGGCAACTACCGCCAGCTCCCACGAACCTCCAGCAGGCATTATATGAAGTCAGGCAAGAGTTCTTGGTGTTGTCTGGTGAGAACACGGGCTATCTTTCTCGCTGTCTTGATTCAGCAGAACAGTATTTAGTAAAACATAGTCGCCCCTCGGCCTTTGTAGAAAAAGCAGCTGATGGAACAATTGACTTGCAATCCTATATGCTTTGGCGTGATGATGACTCCGGAATGTATCCACACATCGATCTGATTGAATTTGCTGATGACTTTGCCTTACCTGAAACAGTGGTAACTCATCCGACACTCCTCCGTCTTCGACGCAATTGTAACAGGATAGCAGGCCTCATGAACGACGTTTTTTCGTACTACAAGGAAATAGTGGTAGAGGGAAGTCAGTTTAATCTGGTCAATTTGATTCAGCAAAATACAGGGGTAGGGCTAAAAGAAGCGGTAGAGGAAGCTATCAATATAGTGAACGCATACATAGTAGAGTTCCTGGAACTCGAGAAGCAAGTGCTGCATTGGGATACTGCAACACAGTTCGCTGTAAAGAAATATATCGAAGGAATGAGAAGCCAAATAAGTGGTTCTTGGCACTGGCAAATCTATACTCTCCGTTATCGTTCACCCCACTCTCCTTTTCGTGAACTGCTGGTCGAAGCCTAATCGCGTTTTCTTCTTGAAGGAGAGCATTCCAATGCGAGGGCAGACTGTCTTCGCATTGGAATGCTCTCCTTGTTTTGCAGCTGTTTCCTCAGTGTTCACTGATTAGCATATTTTTTTCTTCTCGACAAGTCAGGTCTGCTCATGTATACTACTGAAGAAGAAGCAAACCCCAACGAAAATCGAAGCTGCTCCAGTAATAATCGGGATGTCATATCTGGTTAGTTGTTGCTAAGCAATAGTTGCGCAGTGATATGATCAGTTATCAGAATATTGGCGAGGCCTGCGTTGAATGCGGCTTGAATAGCGGGAACATAGGAGGGACTTCCACCTGCTATAAGAATCACTTTGGTGTTACCTTGCTCAATTTTATCCTTTAATCGAGGTATCTCGAACCCTGAGAGACTGTATGGAAAGGGGGCAACCAGCTCGTTAATACATCTGCCGGATGCATCAAATACCCAGTGATTGATGTCCACAGCTGGTCCATATGTGTCTATTAGATCTAGTTGCTCTTGTGAGACAATTCCTCGCTTGATCAGCTCGTCGTTAGTGTGCGGTGTCCATAGCCCCATTACTATTACGTTTGCCCGTGTCATCATCTCATAAGCCTCCTTAATAATAGGAAGCTGACGAGTAAACTGCATTTGTGCCTTATCAGCAAGGATCGCAGGACATGGAAACCACAGGTGGCTGGCCCCATAAGCCTCGGCCAGATCACGGGCGATTGAATTCGCGTCTCCAGAGGTAGTGTAGGCTTCAACGAACCCTGTGGTAGCAACAACCTGCATGTGGGAAAGTACCTTGGTTGGATTCAAATGACGCATGAGGTTACGCATAAACCTTCTCCCACCGGAAACAGCCAGAATATCCGCATCGGTGAGCATTTGATCAAGATACTCAGCAGCCGCGCTTGCGATCTCAGTTATAACATCTTCAATAAAGTCGTTGGCAGCAAGCGTGTTCATGTTTCTGCCTGGTACTAGGACTAAGTCCTCTAGGCCAAGCTGTGAGCGTACTTCTCGAGAGAGATTGCGGAGATAGCCAGTACGCAAGTCAGGTACAATGGAAATGCGGACAATGCCTCGGTCTTTTGCTTTCTGCAGAGCTTTGCTCACTGTTTGCCTGGAGCAAAACTCCATTTCCGCGATGGTTTCCTGGGAATGGCTATCTTCATAGTACGAATAGGCAACTTTGCGCAGGAACCGCTCATCGGTAAGGAGTTTCGCTTCGGCACTATGCCCTTGAGGAGTATCTGGCATACTACATCTTCTCCTTTTACACAATATAGCTGATCAGACTTGGCAAGGAAGGTGCAGGACACCACAAGCTGTTCCTCTACATTCCTATCGCTATATTCAATCCCCATTCCATTACCGTCTTTTCCGCTAAGCATAGCATACAGTATGTTGTTTTAAAGCGCAAGGTTTCCTAGTTTCCTCACAAGGTTTCTTTTAGGTTATGTCGTCAGATAAGGCAGTTTGTTGACAACTGATTCCGAGTAAGAGTAGAGAAGGCAGTCTGTAAAAAAGCAAGCCATTTCATACATATCGTTTTGATCACACCATAGTTGTACAAGAATCAGAAATTTTGACAAGGGTTTTCATACTAGTTCAATATAACATCTGTTTTAACAAGTGCTACATTTTTACACATATTTGCAAAATGTCTTGCTTTTAACATTTGTTTTGGTATACTTTACTTAGAGACATGAGTGGATTGGTGGGCACGGAGTAAGAGGGGACGCATAGCAAGAATGATCCTTTGTGTGCTCTCTGTTGGAATGATTTCAAGACCATGAGGAAAGCCTATTATGAAAAGACAGATCCTGTTCAAAGTGGAAAAGAATCGTGTGCTTGTCCCTGTTGGTGAGCCTTGTCCGTTTGGATGCCAGTATTGCTATACTCGGGGAGGCGATGTAGGGCTGTCACGTGTCAATAGAGAAGACATTCTCTCCCCTTTCCGGCTGTTTGCCCGTGAGACTCCCTTCGAGACAATTCAGTTCGGATATGATGGTGATCCATTTTCTCGTCCTGAGCGCGGTATAGCGATGCTCAAAGAGTTGGCGATGATGGGCAAGCATGTCAACTTTAGCACAAAGGCGTTTCTTGAAGGTCCTACCCTCGACGCACTTAGCGATATTCGTTGTCGCATGGAGGCAGATAATACGACATTAAGTGCGCTGGTTTCTCTCAGTTGCTGGGATTCTGCTGCTGTCGTAGAGCCTCACACTCCCTCCCCTCGTGAGCGCATGCTAACAATTGCGAATCTCAAGCGTATCGATGTTCCTGTATTTATAGCGGTGCGACCAGTGTTGCCACATATTCTCGATAGCGAGTATGAACGTATTGTAGATGAGGGAATCCTTGCAGGATGCGAAGGGTTTATCCTGGGACCGCTCTATGCCGATGATCGTGGGATGTTTGTGCGCTTCATTCCGCCTACGGTCCTTGCGAAGGTCCCCAGTCAGGCACAGACGGTGTCCTGGTCTGCCCACGCACCTACGTGGACGCGCTACGAAGACGCAACGCGTCTCCAGAATCTGCTCCTGATGATCGAGCGAAAGGGAGGGCGCACTTTCCTCTCATCAGCGGATGCCATGGCTCTTGTTCATCAAAAGGAGGCAGTGGCATGATCGAGGTTGAGTTGAAATTCGAGTTTCCTTTGGGTGCACGGACGCTGCTCCAGACAAAGCTGGATACTATATTGGCCCAACCACTCGAACAGGTTGATAATGTGGACATGTATTATGACACGGCAAGCTTCGACTGTTTGCAGCAAGCTGTGTTTGTCCGCATCAGGAACCACAGGCATCTGGAAATCAAGTACCATGAACATGCAGATCCAGCACATATGCACAGTACTGAGCGTGTGTTTCCACTGAAGTCAGAGCCACTTCTAGTGAAAGAAATGAATATCCTGTGTTCTCATTTCATCTCGGGGTGGAAGGAAGCAAGTACTATCGAGGAGGCAATCCGCATAAACGGTCTGACAGAGTTCGCACACATTGAGAAGCGGAGAGCGCGGTATTGGTATAGGGATCTGATCCTGTGTATTGACTCTGTAGAAGGACTCGGGAACTTCTTGGAGGTAGAAACATACTGTGAAGAGGGAGCAAAGATCGGAGAGGCGATAGCAAAATTACAAGACTTCGTTGCTAGTCTCGCTTTCCCTGTCTTGCGTCCTGTGAAAGTCGGATATGTTGAGTTGTGGCTTCGCTTGCACCTTCCACAGGTCTATCAATTGGGGAAATATCAGGAGGAAGGCTATTCAATGAAGTGGGCGGTGACAAAATGAGCCATAATGATGATCACAGACAGGCTTTATAATTTCGGGGAGTAATAGAATGACACCACAGAATCAAAGCGAAGTGGCACGACTTAAGGCACAGATTGAAGCAGAGGTCCAGGCTGCACAATGGGCCTTGTATGGAGCAGCCCTGGGAACAGCGCAGCATCAGTTCATTACGCGACGCATGGAACGCATGGGTGTACTACATGAAGAGCTCACAGAGCTTGTTGGTGAGGAAGAGGGTGTTCGGTTGCTTGTACAAGTAATGGAGAGTACTGATGCTATTAAGCTACAGAAAAAGCAAGAGAGGCAATAAATAGATTGATAGGCACTTTTAAAATGAAATTCATATGTTAAGTAAAAAAGTAAATGCAATCAATCAAATGCGTTTTCTCTTAAGTTTTTGGTATCTCCCCGATTACAATTGTGTGCTTGATCAGTGTTAATAAATACGCAATGTTATGCACTGTAAGTCGACGTTATGCAGGCATCTGCTTCTCTGGTACCTGCATCTCGCGTGCACTATGTTCTAGTTACTACTGCTTAGCATCTGCTTTGCCTGCATTGGTAGCGGCTTCAGCCTGCTTTTTTACTAGTAGGGGAGTATGCTGCTCGCAGAAGCGGAAGCTGCGTCCACCTGGTAGCAATTGTGCATAAGCTGCTGGTTCGCCACATGTGTCGCAGCGTCCGACATGTGTTTTGACTGCTTTCATAAAACCTCCTAAAAGACTTCTTTAATCAAAGATATAACTTGCTTGGCATAATGAAGAAGATATCCATGTTCGGGATGCAAGTGATTATGGTATCTAGACATTTCTATCATACCACAAAGGGGGAACCAGCGGGCGCAACCCCCAAAGGGTGCACAGCGGTAAATCGCATGAGAACTCGGTGGGTTCTGAGTAGTTACGTTTTATCAGCGATTTTTCCATACTCAATAAAAGTGGTTTAGAAGCTCTCATGCCTCGACTTCAGTATTTACTGGCACATCCGTCTCCTGGTCTGGGGTGCGGATAGCGATCTCCAGTTTGGTATCAGCGGCACTTACGTACACCTCACCGTTTTGGGGGATGCTTGCAAGCAGAATCTGCAGACTCAATGGTACAGTGAGAAGTCGCTCAATGGCGCGGCGTAGAGGCCGTGCTCCCTGCGTAGGACTGAAGCCCTCTTTGCAGAGCAAATCGATGGCACTGTCCTCGATGTGCAGAACCAGACCTTGCTCGAGCAGACGTGCTGCCAGTTCGTTAATCTGTAGCTCTGTGATTGCCCGAACCTGTTTTTGCTGCAGCGGATGGAAGACCACTACTTCGTCGATACGATTGAGGAACTCGGGACGGAATGTCTGGCGTAGGCGTTCCATCAGACGTTCTCGCTGCATCTCTTCGGCTGTTTCCTTGATGCTGGCGCGGAAGCCACTTGGCATCGAGCGACCAAGCATCTCTGTCCCCACATTGGAGGTCATAATCCAGATGGCATGCTGAGCATCAACCGTGTGTCCTTGCGCATCTGTCAGGCGACCAGCATCAAAGACCTGTAAGAAAAGGTCAAAGACTTCAGGATGAGCCTTTTCTACTTCATCGAGGAGAACGACGCAGTGAGGACGGCGACGCAGCTTGCCCGTGAGCTGGCCCTCCTGATCATAGCCTATATAGCCGGGAGGGGCACCGATCATACGCGAAACGGCATGTTTTTCCATATACTCGGACATGTCGACTCGGATGAGATATTCATCTGAACCAAAGACCTCTGCTGCCAATGCCCGTGCCAGTTCCGTTTTTCCGACGCCCGTTGGACCCAGGAACATGAAAACACCGGAGGGACGGTTGCGCGGTTTTAATCCCGCACGTGCAACCTGGATTGCTTGAGAAACCCGCTTGACGGCTTCATCTTGCCCAATGACACGTGCTTTGATTCGTGTCTCCAGACTGAGTAGGCGATCGCGTTCCTCTCGGCCTGGTGCCTGGACAGGAATGCCAGTACGCATCGAAATAACTTCTGCGATCATCGTGGGCGTAATGACTGGCAAAGCAATCTCTTGATCGTTATTATCAAAATCTTGTTCGTTCTCTATAGAGAAGACACGAGCCTGTGAGCAGGCTTCATCCAGTACACTGCAGGCCTTATCGGGGAGCCGTAGATTGGGCAGGTACTGCACAGAGAGATTAACTGCAGCCTGTAAGGACTCATCGCTAATGGTCGCATGGTGATGCGCCTCGTATAGCGTGCGCATGCCACGTAGAATTGTCAGTGCATCTTCTGGCGAAGCTTCCTCGATCATGATGGGGCGGAGGCGACGCTCCATGGCGGAATCTTTCTCTATCAAGCGATATTCCTGAGGTGTTGTCGCTCCGATACAGCGTAGTCGTCCTCCTGTCAGGGCAGGTTTGAGAATACCAGCGGCATCGATACTGCCATCAGCGGCGCGACCAGTACCAATGAGCAGATGCATCTCGTCAATGAACAGGATAATATTCCCGCTTGTCTCGGCCTCTTCCAGAACCTTGAGAAGCCGCTCTTCAAATTCGCCACGATATTTGGTTCCAGCTACCAGTGAACTGGCAGAAAGTTCGATCAGACGCTTGCCGCGTAGCTCGGGAGGAACCTTCCCTTCGGCAATACGCTGGGCTAGACCGCCCACAATTGTGGTTTTACCGACGCCCGATTCGCCGATTAGAATAGGGTTGTTGCGATCTTTGAGCATCAGGGTCTGCATCAGGAGGCGTATATCTTTATCGCGGCCAATGAGTGGTGGAAGCTGTTTATTCTGTGCCTGCTTGGTCAGATCTCGTCCCAGTTTTTCAAGCACGGAATTCCCGCTCTTAGCACCCAGGTCGGCACTGAGCGCATCAGGCAGTTCATCGGGAAGAGCCTCGGAGCCAGCCGATGCAGATGGGACAAGTTCGAGCAGGGCGTGAGCATTGCTTGCCACGATCAATTCAATCAGTTGTGATGGATTGATGCCCAACTTGATGAGAAGCTCATGCGTAACGCCATCTCCTTCACTCAAGACGGCCTGAGCGATGGCTCGCTCGTCGACTAATTGAGAGCCTGCAGCGAGTGCATTGCGCTCCGCTGTTTGCAAAATTTCCCGGCAGCGGCGTGTTGGCAGAATGGGTGTGTCGCTTGTAGCCTTGCCGGAACCCAAAGCGAGACGAATAACGTCACGTACCTGCTTGGATGAGAAGCCCAGAGTACGTAATGCATCTTGCGTGCATCCTCCATCCAGTTTAGTAAGAGCAATAAAAAGGTGTGGAGTCCCCAGGTAATCCTTGTGCATGCGTCGCGCTTCACCCAGTGCAAATTCCAATACTGCGCGTAGGAACCGACGATCCAAGGTGTTGGCGGAAGGGAAAAGTGGAGACATGATCTGACTGTCGTCAAACGGATCGAAAGGTGGCTCGATAGGACGCTCTTTATTCGAGGGAGAACCGGTTACCAGGCGTTGCGTGGGATCTCCGTACAGGACAAAGGCCGTCCAGGATGTATCATCACTATGATGCTGTGCCTGTGCAATACGTGTGCGACGTAAAGCTTCGCCCAGCTCGACACCATCTGCGATATCCTGGTAGAAGAGTGTCATAAATTCACGCGCTTCCTGAAGAGGAATGGGCCAGCGCATTGCAACCACAGCTCCTGCCCCTGCTGCCAGCATATTGCCAGCCAGCCGTTCCATTTGCTCGTTTCGAGCTTCCTGATGGAGATAGCTATTACTGTTGCTGCGGCTATGACGTTCATCCTCGTGATAGCTGTGGAAGATGAGTGGCGGCTTGGGTAGGCCCTGGAGGAGGTGTTCCAGGGAGGAGCTGTCCAGGCGCGAGTTACCTGCCAGAGCGAGTGTTGGCTCGTTTGTACCTGTTCCCTGTGGTGGAGGGCCTGCGTAATGGAGGATGTGAGGAGCCTCAGCATTCAGCCGCATGCGCATCTCCAACTGGTTTGCTTGCTGCCGATAGAGGATGATGCGTGAGACTGATTCAGGCAGGCAGGTGCAGAGTATAGCTACTTCTTCTTCGGCTGTGGGCCGGTCACCAGTGGGATTGACCAGAAAGAGAGCACAAAGTCCCTGGTTGTCTCGTTTGCTAGCTTTGCGGGTAGAGTGCTCAGAGAAAGCAGGGCGTTGCTGCATACTCTCCCGGTTCCGCAAGATCAATCGCCCGACGCTCAGAGCCTGACAGAGACACTGCTTGGATTTTGCATTACCATCAACCATAAGTTCCCAGGGAATATCTGGCGTGTTCGTACGCAGAATAAGTGCGCTGGCATCGAGCATGCACAATGATTCCTGGATGGGAACTGGCAGAAGTGTGTCAAAAAGAAAGCGTCCCAGAGAGAGGACAGCATCGTTCACCGTCCCAACGTTGACGGTCTGGCGCTTGAGTTCTGCCGTGGTCGCTGGCTGGAAAGACTGGATTGTTGCCTGGTGGACACGACGCAGGCGCTCACGTAATTCGGTAGTGAGTTCAGTACTATATTCCTGGCCTACTGGACCATCGGGAAGATCAAGACGAAATCGAAAATTTGTTTCTGTACGAAAGATACTCAGTACTGCTGGTTGTTCCATGGGATATTTCTCTTCTACAATCTGCCCGCTATTTGGATGAGTATGTGTTAGCTAAGAGTACACATGAGTTCTTAGCAAGAGCAGTATACGGGTAGATGGTTGAAAGTGTCAATAGTTCTAATCCAATCGAATCCTATTTGGCCGATAATTTTTTGGTTAGCCTACGAGTGCGGGCGGGTGGAGGATAATAGGCCTGTGTCGTGGTGATTATATCCCCAACACGCAGTTGTACTTGCAAATAGTGCACACCGGGATGGTGATAGTGAGCGAAGAGCATCAGGCTGTGGTGCGCAATAACATCAGCCTCGTCGGTGTGCCGTGAAAGAAGCATCTGTCCGCCGATGGTCTCTTCCGCTGTCGTGACTGCCATCTCTTTTCCTTCTTCGTCCATCATAAGCTTACGTGTTTCGCGGCGTATAGAGTTGGGCCAGAGAATCAAGGCAATCGACAGCCCCTTGAGGCGTTGCTCACGCAGACGTTCACCCAGGTAATCAGCAAGTTTGCGCAACGCGGAGCAAGTTTCATCGGCGTCGGCTTGGTGATGGAAGCGCACACGGGCATTCTGACTCAGCGGTGGGGCATCAGGTACGACGAGACTGTGGTCTTCGCCATTGGCGATCTGGTAGATCCAGCCTCCCAGGTAGCCCAGGCGACGCGCAACTCCCTCTTCTTTAAGTGAAGCCACCTGTGCAAATGTAGTAATGCCAAAATCGTTCAGGTGTACAATGAGTTCGGCCATTGCCGCAGGATCAATATGTCCATTCTTACCCTCCATATCCTGAGAAAAGGAGCCTTGATGTTCGCTCTGGCTATTGGGGCCGAGGTGCCGCTGACCCTGGTCCGGTAAGGCTCTGGGTAGCCCGGTCCCCGCTGCACGCAGTTTGAGCAAGAGAGAGAGAGGCAGAGTCTGTACAAAGGAAGCCTCGCGACCTGGTGGAATATAAAGTATCCCGTTGCGGCCATCTTTCCTGCTCATCAATGCAGCAAGCTCGGCAATGGCTTTGCCATTGGCAATTCCAATCAGTGCTGTCAGGCCCATCTCTGAGATCTCTGCACATAGCCGTTTGGCCAGATCAATGGGGGATTGAAAGGGCAGTTCGCAGCCGCGCAGGTCGATAAAGGTGTCTGAAATGGGGATGGACTCGATAATGCGGGAATAAGAACGATAACATTCCTTCAGCTTTTGCAAGAGTGGCTGATAGCGATCGTAGGAAGCTGGTAAGAAACGTGTACGTAGAGCTAGGCGATGGGCTCGTCGCAGCGGCATACCTGGAGTAATCCCAGCATGCAAGGCTACTGGAGAAACGTCGATCACTCGTCCTGGTTCATTAGGACGACCAGTGCCCGTTCCTATAACAAAGCTCTGCCCACGCAGTGAAGGATCGAACATTTCTTCGAGGGTACAGTAGAAATGATCGATATGTACATGCATAATGCCATGCCGGAGTCGTGCTCGTTCTGCGGCACGAGCTGCATCTTCCATGCTGGCGGACAAATTATTAGCCGAGCGAGCTAGATCCTGGCTTCCGTACGTTGTATTTGTCCTATCTTGTAATGGATGCTGTGACGTGGATGGTATGTTGAATTGTTGCATAAGTAATCTTCTAGCGCGTATGTTTTATTAACTTGCAATTTAGAACGTGCTACATATTGCTTTAGTTGCATTACTCTCATAGAAATTATGTTTTGATGCCTCGGGTGTCTACCAAGAAGGAACAAATGAATAGTTGCTGGTAATCAAGGAGGCTGTAACGATATACAAGCTTTTGTGCTCTGGTTTGATGTTTCATGTGTCTACTCCTTCGTGTTTACTATAAACAACGCGTAAGATAGCAAAAGTTTGCGTACGGATAATCAGCATTTTTTATACGCTTATAACAAACGCTGGGAGCAGTTTTCTTTTATTATATACGAAAATTTTGAAGCCTGCCTAACAATCAGGGCTTTTTGGTTTTCTCGAAAGCTCTAGAATGGTGAGTGTGAGTTTATCCGTTGCATTTATTGGAAATTTCCCATATAATAGAGATGAGATGAAAGAGAAACCCAATCTGAAGCCTGTAGATTGGCTAGGGGACTCGCTTAGGGTATTACGAAGCTTTCCCAAAGAAGTACAGGACGACATCGGGCATGGCTTGTTTCTGGTGCAGAGCGGACTCATGCCAAAGGACGCAAAACCCCTCAGAGGGATTGCAAGCGGCATTTTTGAGATAGTCACCAGATTTGATGGAGAAACCTATCGTACAGTTTATGCAGTGAAAATTGCGGATAAGGTTTATGTGCTGCATATTTTTCAGAAGAAATCAAAATCTGGTATCAAAACTCCACAACAGGATATAGATCTTATCGTTAGCAGGTTCAAAGAAGCACAACGCAGGGAGAATAAAAGATGAGTGAAGAAATCGAATGCTACGAGGGTTCGGGCAATATCTTTGCTGATATTGGCTTAGAGAATGCCGACGAGCTTTTTGCACGTGCTCAAATCGGAGTTGAAGTGCTGAGAATCCTGCAAGCCCGCAAGCTGAAACAACGTGAAATTGCAGCCTTGCTCGGCATAAAACAAACCGAAGTATCGCACCTTATGAATGGGCATTTTAGCCGCTTTAGCGAGGGAAAATTACTAGCTTTCCTAAAAAAGCTAGACTATGAGGTTATTCTTGTCATCAACCAGCCGGGCCATCGGCATGGCGTTTCCTTGTCACTGTAGTGCCCTATCCTCACTCGGTGTCACCAGTAACAGTCCTGCAAGAGCTATAGCACACGTGAAGCCTGCAGCGAGAAACATTCCTCTAGCATTCAAGTAGTCGTAGAGTATACCGAAGAATGTGGCACCTGCCCAGCTTCCTAAACCGAAGGTCGCTCCGTAGAAAAGGGTCTGACCAGTTGTGCGCAGATGCCGAGGGACACGAAGATCGATGAATGTCAGTGCTGCAATGTAATAGGCTGTGAAGGAAATGCCATGTAGGGTCTGGAAGATGAGTGCCAGGTTGGGATTGGGAAAGGCCGCGTAGGCTAGCCAACGTATTACTGCTAGACCAAAACCTATCAGCAGGAGCCGCTTTACTCCCAGTCGCTTCATCACGCGACCAGCCAGCGCCATCGCGGGAAGCTCACTCAATACCGAGAGTCCTATAGCTATGCCAACCATTGCTGTCCCGGCACCAAGCCCATGTAGGTAGAGACTGAAGAAGGTGTCGTATGCCTGGAAAGTACTATATCCCACTGCACAGAAAAGCAGGAACAACACGAGTACCCGATCACGCAAAATGGTACGTACCCCACCATGTTTGGCTGGTAGTGTATTCGTCTGTACCTGAGTTGGAGTTGTGAAGCTTACTACAAATGTACAGCCAAGCACGAGACTCAGGAGGAAGAACATGTTGAGGATGCCCCAACTAGTGAGGAATACGCCCCCGGCAAGGGCAGCAAGGAGAAATCCGAGTGTACCATAGACTCGCACAGCTCCGTAATTGCCACCATGCTCACTTACCCATTGCAGTGTGATAGCATCAGCCAGTGGACTGGCTGGGCTAAGGGCCACGGCGAAAACGATAATTATAAGCAACAGCAGAGCAAATGAGTGAGCCAGGGGCACAGTCAACGCGGTGAGTGTGGCTATCAGAAGTGTACATGCAAGCAAGCGCTTGCGCCAACCATAACGATCGCTAATGGTTCCCCAGATTGGCTGCATCACCGCGCCAGCTAATGGAAGGACTGAGGCAATCACTCCTATCTGAGTTCCGCTGAGGCCAATGGCTCCAAGATACAATGCTAGGTAGGCGGTAACAATCCCAATATAGCTAAAGTAGCACAGGTAGAATAGCTTCATACTCCACGGTCCCGCGCGGGGAGATGTCACGACAAGGCTTCCACAAGCTCACGTAGGAAGAGTTCGGCATCAGTGACCAATCCTGCCGCCTGGAAACTACCTCGGTCCGCCAGTTTTGTGACCACTGCTGGATTGATATCGACAACCACAGTGCGTACCCGGGCGGGCAAGAGGTTGCCCGTGGCAATGGCATGCAGCATTGAGGCAACCATAATCGCCATTTCAACGCCCTGCACTTCCTCACGCATGCGTCTCTGGGCTTCCATCATATCGGGAATGACTCCCGGCATTGGTCCATCATCACGAATAGAGCCTGCCAGGACCATCGGCACTTTATGTTTGATGGTCTCGTAGGTGATACCCTCGCGTAGCAAGCCAGTCTCGACCGCCTTTTCTGGTGAACCTAATTCTCGAATAGCGTTGATAGCACGCAGGTGATTGCGATGTCCACCCTCAACCTGCTCTCCTGTCTCCAGATTGACTCCCAGCGAAGTACCAAATAAAGCCGACTCGATATCATGAGCGATAATAGCATTGCCGCCGAAGATAACCTGTACATATCCACGACGCAAGAGTTCGGCTACATAGCGGCCAGCTCCTGTGTGGATCACAGCCGGACCTAGCACAAACAGGATCTTGCCACCTTCTGTCCGTGTCTCTTTCATCTGCTTGGCAATCTCATGGATCGTCTGGACCTTCGTCTTTTCCGAGGAGACGTTGCTCTGCATAAAGGCGAAAGCTTCTTTGTCGCGCTCTCGTTCAAAAGGCTGGATGCGAATGCCTTCGAGTCCGATCACAACCTCATCGCCAACGCATACCTGATTCATTGGTTTGCAGTAGGCACGACCATTGGCGCGGTCGACGACGATTGCAACATCCATTTCTATGTTTTCAACGCTAATCCACTGTCCATTCAGGCGAACCTGAGTGGGGAGATTCGTCGTTGAGTAGAACTTGGCAGGTAGCACACCATCCTTTTGCACAACTTCCGTAGATGCACCATTGGCATGGGTAAGTACTGCACCCAATTGTTGCAACTCTGAAATGATGCGTTCGAGAATCTCTTCATTGGGAGCCTCTATCTTAAGTCTTGCATAACTGGTCTCGGTTTTGGTCGTCCCAATGTGTATCTCCTCGACATCAAAATTTCCACCACGGTCCATGATCATATCCCAGGCACGGGGCAATGTCCAGGAATCGATAATATGCCCGCTGAACTCCACTACTTCATGAGCTGTTTCCATGTGTATTTTTTTTCTCCTTATGTTCCTCTAAGAAACTATATTACAGGCCTCACTGCGGGTAATAAGCAATATGCTACTGTCGGCAGGAGGTATAGCGAAAAGGACTCCTGACGGTAAAAGTAGCTCATCATATTAATGATAGTCTAGTCTCTCACGCTTGGTGATGTCAATGTGTCCTAAAACCATTCTAAAGTGAGAAAGAAGTCTTGGAACTGGTAAATTCTTCAGGTGTGTTGATATTGACAAACGAGCGCAATTGTGGGTCCACTGCACGCAATTGCTCTTCCTCGATAAAGTGTACCTTTGCAACCTCGAGTAGTGCACGTGGATCTCGTCGTCTCACATATAGCTGTTCTTCAATGGTAGCGAGAATCGTATGGGGATAGACAGCCAGAAGCACTTGGGGAAGATTGTTGACAATGGGAATGAGAAGCTGTTCATCTAGAGGCTCAGAGAGCAAAAAGGAGATAACGGAAGATTGGAGAAGAGGAGTATCTACAGCAGTCACCAGTGCATGCGAAGATCGCATCGCACAGAGACCAGTGTACAGTCCCATCAGTGGGCCTGTATCGGGGATCTTGTCAGTAACAATACGCACAGGAGATGATATATACTGTGCATAGACTGTGGCTTGACTTACGTCGCGTGCTACAAGTATAACCTCGCGGCAAGCGGAGAGAAGCAGCGTGGCGAGCTGCTCAACAAAGGAGACCTGCTGGTTGCCTGGGCAAGGCAGAAGTGCTTTGTCTTGCCCCATGCGCTTGCTACGGCCTCCGGCCAGAATAATGCCCGCAGCACTATACATAGCATAACCTGATTCTACACGATGGCGGCTAATTGATTGTGCCAACTAGCGGGATGCTGTCTTTACCTTGCGCTTGCTCGGCTTTGGTATGTATTGCGAGCGTCTCTGATATGCTGCGTAGTTGGCACGCTCTTCGGGATACTTCCTGACCAGGTAGATGACCCAGAGCACGGCCCAGATTGCCAGTGCCAGCAGCCAGAAATAGCGCCAGGCACGCCAGGCAAAAAAGTACGGGTCCAGGGCTACACGCGCCAGATCGATAGGGATACCGATGAAGCAAATGATAGCCAGCCAGTTTAAATAGCGATCGAACATATATTTGAGCAAAGGTTTGCTCTTTACAAAGCGCTTGCGTGCCTCTACCCAGTAGTAGAAACAGATCAGTAAGCCAAGGCAACAGAAGATTAGCCATTGCCAGAAGTAATGAAATTGCTCCTCTCCTGATGGCAAGCTAGAACCAGCAGTAACGGGATCTTGGAAGAGCCAATTGAACAAATTGAATTGCACGGAAGCACGCCTCCCTTCTTCAAGGACCATACACTATGGATTGTAGTAATCATAGCATGGACGGGGCAGGGCGTCTAGTCTTACTCACCTTGTCTGACCTTGGGATAAGCTCTTAAAATCACAAAAGCCGCGTTAACCTTCTTCCATTGTTGAATAGCAGCATGGAGTTGAGTCTGAGAAAAGTATGACTGCTCATAAGCAAGTCGTAAGCACATTTCAACATGATCGGGTTTGACACTCTTACTGCTATTGCTACCTATTGCTTTGCGGAGGCCCAGAGATAAGATGCTGACAACGTCATGACCACAACAAATATGCCAGGGATCAGGCGAGTTACTGCTAAGCTGTTGCATTCTGCTATGAATCTCATCATCTTTTAGTGGAGATTTTTGTGATACTATGTTGCTAGTAGTACGGCTTTGCACGATTCTAATCAATTGCTTGACATCTACTGCTAATTTCTCTTTATCTATAAATTTATCAAAATTCAAATTTTCAAATTTCAACGATAAATTCTCTTGTAATGAAACCCAGCGCAAATAGCCAATGGGCATGGCACATTCTAGAAGGAGAGAGCGAATATCTTTCCTGTGCCTTTCTTCCAACTTCGATATTTTCTCCATAGATCCCAGTTCGACTAGTACCTTTTCAAGAGCGGGAGAGTTGATGATCATCAACTCCAAATCATGCATATCAGTCAACAGTAGATTTTGAGAAAATGGCTGCTTCTCTTCAAGTACCATAAAGTCCGCATCTACTATAGCAAGTACTCCCAAAAAGTTGTCTTTTTCCAGAATTGCCAGGGCGGTGATAGCGCTATCTTTGCTGTGGGCGACGATTATCTGGCATCTATCCTCTACAATGAAGTGCTTATATACACGCTCGTCTGTGCTGCCCTCGACTAGCAGGAATGTATGTAGGCTATGTCCGGGATATCCGCGCTCCATGCGAATTTCATTCGCAATACGCTCTGCAGCCAAATTTTCTTTCAATTTTCAGGCTCCTTCAACCCTACTACCAAATCCCAACGGTTATGAATAATATCGGGAGAATGCGTTGCCATGAGAATGTCAATGTCGGAGAGTTGCGTTACTTTCTGGACATCTTGTAAAAACTGCTTCTGCCAAACGATATGTAGAGACAACTCTGGTTCATCAATGAGAATAAGTGAACCAGGTGCAACTTTGAATAGTAACTCATAGAAGAGAACCAACTCGTGTTGTTCGCCAGATGAGAGATTTTCAAGGGGCAGAATAGTATTTTTCGAGGTCGTAAATACGAAGCCACGCTCTTTATTGATGGCTATATTCTTGTAAAGGAAACGCTTATTGACAATTTCAGTTAATAGATGAATTTTCTCGAAGAGGTTGTCAAAAATGCTCAGCTTCTTCTGAGTATCTTCTATATAGACTGATAACATAATTTTCTTGCTTTCATCTACATGATCCCCTAACTCAAAAGTAGTTGTTCCTCCATGATCTAGCAGACCAGTACTTATCAAGCGTAAGCGTTTCTCCTCTAGCAATGCTAATTGACGACGAAGTTCTTTTTCATCCATTTGAAGTTGCATCAAGGTTGGGTTAAAAACTCTCTCGGGAAATGTTCCATCTAATGATTGAGATAGACTCGCGTACTCTGCAAGCTTGGATCTAATCATGGCTGCAAGTTCTTCTGAATACATCCTCACTGCAGGTACCAATGGCTGCTGCTCTCCATCCTTTCCAGGATTCTGAGAATCTTTCCTCACATTTAACAAGCGTTGAGTCTCGATAAAATGAATAGAAATCATCTTCCTTGTCTCTACAAGCCAATCTGGTTCCTCTTCGGGAGCGGAACGCTTTTGAATAGACTCTTGGAGGAGCCTACGAAGATCTTCGGAGAACGACTCGTAGCGTGGAAAAGTCAAAGTCTTTATTAGTTTAGCTGTCCGGCGAAAGGAATAAATTAATTCTACATCAATAGGATTATGGTTATGTAAAAGAAACATCAAAGTAGCTATAAATGGTTCTTGATCTGTCATGCAAAATCTAACGCCTTGAGATACTAATAAATCTTCCATTGCTGCTGATTCTATTTCTTCCTGACTTTCTTTTGTAATCCAGAAGCTTGTACTATCATCAAAATCTACACGAAATTCGTCAAAAGGCATTGCCAATGCTGGCTGGCCGTTGCGGCTAAATAAGGCATCTAGCAACTTCAGGATCATTGTCTTTCCAAAACCGTTTGGGCCATGAATAATGGTTATCCTATCTTCTAAATGGAGAGGAATAGTGTGATTGAATATACCAAAAAGATTTGTGACCGATATTCGCTTTATTCTCTTCTTTTTCTTTGTAGCTATCTCTTGCGCCATTTTCTTTGTCACTTTCTTGTGTAGTTCGTTCCAGTAAATAGATTATAGCACATCTCTATGCTACTGGTATATATGCTATCGAATCCCAAGTTTGAGAGCAGTAGTGTTCTGTCCTGATGGGGTAGGTTGAGTGGTTGTGTTTCTTCCGCGGCAGGCTCTCTCTTATCATTCATTTGAAAGAATGAAAAGTTTTCATAGTAATTTTGTTGATTTTGCTTTGCATTTTTGGTATATTATCGAATAATATTGAAATAAGGGAGGTTTTTATGGTACAATCTTCACAGCAGCAAGAGCCGTTAGACGAACTTGATACCGCTCTCTTGCGGACCTTACAACAAGATGGCCGGTTGAGTAATGCGGAGTTGGCACGGACAATCAATCTCTCCCCTCCTGCCACTCATGCCCGCCTGCGGCGACTAGAACAACAGGGGTATATCCGCCAGTACACGGCTCTGCTGAATCAAGAGAAGGTTGGTTATGATCTGGTATGCTTCATCCTTGTCAGTCTGCAGAATCTGCAGTCCGAGCAGTTGGAAAAGTCCCATGAGATCATCCGCCGCTTACCCGAAGTTTTGGAGTGCTACTACATCACTGGCGAGTACGACTACTTGCTCAAAGTGGTCCTGCGCGACCGCCAAGATTTGGCACACTTTGTGATGAAGCGTCTCACGCCTATTCCAGGTGTAGCTCGTGTACAGACGTGTGTAGTGATGAGTGAAATCAAATGTACTACTGCTCTGCCGCTGGAAGGAGACTGACTCCTCTCAGCCGTTTCAAAAGTACGCAACCCCTCAAAAGATCTGCCAATTAGCGTTAATATGAGCCCGCTGGCCTGCATAGTGCACTCCATTCTGGTGATTGCCGCGCTCGCCGGGATTCGGGTCGTACCAAGTTCAGCGTGGCCTTGTCGGTGTTGTATGCCCTCATCTATGATCTTGCCAACATTGTTGTCTCAGATCACTGAATCTGGCAGGCAAAGAGGTCGTGGTGCTCCTCTCGGGTGGGAATATCGACATGAGCTTGCTTGGAGGCTTCATTACCTCATCCGCACACCTTCGCGCATCTTAGCCTATCTGTGAGAAGAAAATGAGTTATGAAACGCTCTCGATGGTGTATAATACAATATTATCTTTTTGCATAAGGTTGTATTGCGCTTTAGTAGCGTCTCATGAACTCAGAGGGGTAGGCAATGCATGACTCACTACTTTACACGTGAAGAAGCCGAAGCGCTTTTGCCTGAGGTTAGTGTGGTATTGCGTACAATTCAGGAATGCCACATCAAGGTGCGCTCGCTGGAGGAAGATCTGGTGACACTCCGTGCACAGGCGATGGGAAATGGCCATCACTTGCATGAACGGATGTCAAAGATACAGAAGTCCCTATTCTTCGAGGCTACCATTCTACGCGATGCATTGCATGAGTTACAGGCCTTTGGATGTGAATTGAAGGACCCGGCTATTGGACTGGTCGATTTTCTGTTCTTACGCGATGGGAAAGAAGCCTATTTATGCTGGCAACTCGGTGAGGAGCGTATTGCTTTCTGGCATCCGCTTGACACAGGCTTTGTCGGCCGCCAGCCTTTATGATTAAAAATGTGGAGAAAGCGGTTGAAAAGGGAAGGAATTTGACTACACTACAGGATGTGTTAGCACAAGGAAAAAGCATGCTGGGGTATCCAAGTGCGCGAAGTGCTCAGCTAGATGCCCAGGTGTTGTTATGTTATGTGTTGGGGATTGAACGGGCAATGCTCTACGCGTACCCTGAGCAGGAAATTAGCCTGCTGCAGGAAAAACAGTATTTTACATTGATCGCACGCAGAAAGCAGCACGAGCCAGTGGCCTATCTCACTGGGCATAAAGAGTTTTATGGCCTGGACTTTATCGTTGATAAACGGGTACTTATTCCCCGACCAGAGACTGAACTGCTCGTCGAGACGAGTCTTGAAGTTATCAAACGCAGCATTGCTGGCGGACATATGCCAGTTGTCGCTGACATTGGAACTGGCAGCGGTGCTATTCCTATTGCCATTGCTGTAGAGGAACCACGCTTGCCCTATATCTATGCAACTGATAGTTCTGCCGAAGCCTTGGAGGTAGCACGTCTCAATTGCCTGCAGCATCAGGTCACAGAACAAGTGAGGCTCCTCCAGGACGATCTAGTGTCGCTCCTGCCAGAGCCTGTCGATCTGCTACTCGCCAACTTACCGTATGTAGGTACCGATGAAGTAGATGGTCTCCCGCTCGATATACGTCTTTATGAGCCACATCAGGCGCTCTTTGGTGGCCCTGGTGGGCTGGACTTGCTACGTAGGTTAGGCGAAGAAGTACATCACATCGGTGTACTTAAACCGGCAGGAGTGCTATTACTCGAAATTGGCTACCAGCAGCGAGGAGAACTCACACATTTTCTCCACGACCTCTGGCCGAGTGCTACCATCATCTGTCGACAGGATAATGCTGGCTTTGATCGACTCTTGCAAGTAGAAACTTCTATTATAGAATAATAATTGTAGAATGCATTTATTTCCTGGTACATAAAGGTATTTTTATTGCGTTCTTCTTGATAGAAGCCGTATAATCGAACTGGATAGTATGGACTGCTCAGTATTGATCAGCGATAGTAGCTGTTACTTGCCACTGTATGGGGCACCTAGGTCAGGAGCCCAATCCTCGAAGGAGATGGGTCCATAGAAAGGTTTTTTATGGTATTGGCGAGTCCAGTTCAAACTCAAACGCTCTCTGATCTTTTGTTGCTGCTGTTCGGAGGCGCTACCGCATTCCTTCTCTCTTATGTATTGATGTTTGGGGTAATCTCTCTTTGTCGTAAGATGAGCTTGATTCGCCCTACTGAGCCGGAAAGGAAACAAGATACAAGAGCTCGTCTGGGCGGGGTGGCGATCTATCTCGCTTTTGTAATTGCCTCGCTGATATTTTATGTACGCAATCCCGTCTTATATGCCAGCTTCAATAAGTACCACGATGAGACGACCATGTACTGGCTGTTCCTGGCTGCGTCGGCTGTGGTTGTGCTGGTCAATGCCTATGATGATGTCAGGCCTTTGAAACCACTATCCAAATTGCTGGCTCAGACAGTGGCTGTGGTTATTATCATGGGTCCTTTTATTGATGGACTCTTCCATGGGGTGCTATTATTTGGTTTTAGCAATCCTTTTCAGGCTTCGGAATACAGTTCTGTTTTGCCCTTGTATCGGCAAGCGATTGTCACCATCTTTATTAATCGTCCTGAGATAAGTTTGCTGGCCATACCCGCTGTTCTCTTTACCTGGTTCTGGATGGTGGGCATGATGAATACAGTGAACTGGATCGATGGCTCCGATGGGCTTGCTGGGGGAGTCGTGGCGATTACCGGGGTATTTATTGCCATTCTTAGCTGGCGTATGGGGCAAGATACGGTTGCTATTCTCGCTGCAATCTTTACGGGAGCTGTCCTTGGTTTCCTGCCTCACAATTGGAATCCAGCAAAGGTTTTGATGGGCGATAGCGGTTCGCATTTTCTGGGCTTGGGATTAGCAGTGCTCTCAATTATTGGGGGAGCAAAGGTAGCTCTGGCACTGATGGTTATGGGACTTCCAATTGTGAATATCGCGGTAGTTATTATTAATCGCGTCAGGCATGGCCAACGTCCCTGGCATTATGATTCAACACACCTGCACGATCGCTTACGTATCGCAGGTTTAAACCCCAGACAGATCTGTTATGTGTTCTATGGCTTGACGACGATCTTTGGCATTCTTGCCCTCTACCTCTTCCATGTCTACAAACTTATCGGTATCGCCCTGGTAGTATTGACGATGGCAGCTTTGATTACCTGGATCGACCATCGGCAGCAGAAGCGCAGTGCTCCAGTGAACCAGCCGGATTCACACGATTCGGGCAAGGAGACTCTGTCCTTTCAGCAGACTGCCGCCGACACGACAAGCCCGTAATGAGTTAAGCAGCAACATCAATAACGATCGACCTGTGAAATTGTGAGACTGCCTTGACGCTGCTTGAAGGGAAGAGAAGGATGTGTTATGCTCTCTGGAGGAAGGATCAAGATAAAAGGAGGGCAAGCGCGATGAAGATGCAGATAATCGTAAATATCAAAAATGAAGATGATTCAGAATTGACTGAACCAACGACAATTGAGGTAGACATCCCAGAAGTTGAAGCATTTACTGGCCCGGAAGTATTTGATGAGGTATTTGATCACTATGAACGAGGAGTTATAGAGGCAAGAAATGGGATAGTAGAAAAAGCAACAGAGAAATATTTGAGTGCTGTGGCTAAAAAAAAACGCAGTCAGAGTTCGATGTGCAAGGAGGAGAACTCCTTGAAAGACCAAAAGAGTATATCATAGAGGCTGAGGTAGGTCAGTTAGAGGTTGATACGTTTGAAATAAAAAAAGGATCAAGGAAAGTATTTAGCACAAAAAGGGATATTTTTCCAGAAACGGGCCCGAAAGAACATCACAAAACGGTGTGTTTTCGGGAGTTAGCCGTCTTTTCCCCGTGTGATGAGACATTTAGGAAAAGCGCACAAGAACTCAATCGCATGTTATGGAGGAAAGAAGGGCGAATGGTGCAAGCCAGGACGATAGCCAACCTCGTCTATCGGGAAGGAGAAGCCATTGCCGCATGTATTGAGAACAAGGCAAAAACGATCCTGAAATGCCATCAATTCACCGACGAAGGTGTCCCCACAGGTGAGACAAGTGTCTACGGTCTTCTTGCCGATGAGAGTGTTGTGAGCCAAGAAAGAGTTTCTCAAGCAGGGAAAGAGGTAAATGCTCTTCTTCCGAAAGACCGACAAATTGATGTGGAAGCGTGGCAGGGCACCTGTGAGAATCCCGCCCAGGTCAAGGCTCTGATCTCGGTTGATGATGTCCTGTGTAAGAAACAAAAAAAGTCTGGCAGGAAAAAAGGTTCTTTTTCTCCAAAGAAGAAAGAGCGGGTGAAAAACACTCTTGCCCATATTCAAAGTAGGAAGGGAGAAACCTACACGCTGACGACCGCCACCATTGCGCAGATGATGATTGTTTTACTGGCTTTTCTGCTCTCGAATGGACTCATGATTCTACCGGGACACGTCGTCTTTTTTACTGATGGAGCTGAAGATTTACTTTTACCTATCCAGAGGATTTTTGCTTTTCTTCCCTTCAAACTCATCTTAGACTGGTATCATCTGGACAAGAAATGTCAACAGCGGCTGAGCATGGCGATGAAGGGGAAAGAGAAAAGGAATACGGTTCTCCAGGAGCTTCTTGCATGGTTATGGATTGGCAAGGTGGATCGGGCCATTGGCTACTTACGATCACTCAATCCAGATGACATTAAAGATGCAGAACACATTGAGAAATTGATTGGCTACTTTTCTCGCAATGTGAGTTTTATTCCTTGTTACGCGCTTAGGCAGAAATTGGGTCTTCGTGTGTCGAGTAATCCGGTTGAGAAAGCCAATGATCTGCTCGTTTCCAACAGGCAAAAGCATAATGGCATGAGTTGGAGTGCATCAGGTTCGACCAGTTTGGCGACGCTGACCAACGTTCGTCGCAATGACGAGCACATGCAGTGGTTGTTACACCATGACATTCGATTTACCTTCCCTCAACAAAAGCGTGCCAAATCCGCTGCATGAAGGTTTTCCCGGTCGCAGGGGGGCAATTTCACAGGTCGCAAAATAATGTATCTGCCTACTGGGAAGCTACGCAGAGACTCCAGAAGTTCAGGACGCAATCTCCCAATTTTGGGAGATTCTGCAAGAAAGCGTACTTTTGCCTCTAACCTATCAATCAGCTTGTCCGCTTGCTCATTACTACTATTTTCTGCGACGTAGTACCAGATTTCCGTCATGTCATTATAGGCAACTGGTTTTATTTTAATAACTGGCATTGCCTAATTTCCTTGAAGAGATCGCTCTGATAGTAAATCCCTCCCAGCTTTTTTGATGTCGGCGCTGTTCCAGTTCACAGAGTCACCGCTATTCAAGCCGTCATGAATGTCCTTGCGTAAATTTTCCAGCCTTACGCTATCGATCTGGTCACGTTCGTCCAGTAAACGTAGCGCCTCACCGACAACCTCGTTAACAGAGGCATATTTGCCAGAAGCAATTTTTTGTCTTACGATGTTTTCAAGCTGCGGTGACAGATTAATCTTTGTTGTCATAGCGATGTTCCTCTAATTTTCTCTATCCATATCACCAGTTTTGGTAACTGCTGGCAATATGAGGCATATGAGATCCCACCCTGATTATACCACAACACTATTCGAGTGCTGTGCACTTTCATGCTTGAATTCTTCTTCAAACAAACGCTTGAGGAAGTGTCCGGTGTGAGATTGCTCATTTTCTGCCACCTCTTCAGGAGTTCCCAGGGCAATAACATAACCTCCCGCGTCACCGCCCTCGGGACCCAGGTCGATAATCCAGTCGGCGCTTTTGATCACATCCAGATTATGCTCAATCACTACGATGGTATTTCCAGTGTCAACCAATCGTTGTAGTACGTGCAGAAGGCGTGCAACATCGGCAAAGTGGAGACCTGTTGTGGGTTCGTCTAAGATATAGAGAGTGCGACCAGTAGCGCGGCGTGATAGTTCTGTCGCTAGTTTGACACGCTGTGCCTCTCCTCCGGAAAGGGTAGTAGCAGGCTGTCCCAGGCGCATATAGCCCAGTCCCACATCATAGAGCGTCTTCATCTTGTTATGGATAGAAGGAATATTAGCGAAGAAGCTCGAGGCCTCTTCAACGGTCATATCCAGTACATCAGCAATGCTTTTGCCCTTATAGTGGATCTCCAGAGCCTCACGGTTGTAGCGTTTGCCATGACAGACTTCACAGGGCACATACACATCGGGCAAGAAGTTCATCTCAATTCTGACGATTCCCTCACCCTTGCAGGCCTCGCAGCGTCCACCTTTGACGTTGAAGGAGAAGCGACCCGGCTGGTAGCCACGGATGCGGGCCTCTGGTACCTGAGCAAACAATTCACGGATACCTGTGAAGGCGTTAGTGTATGTGGCTGGATTAGAGCGTGGGGTGCGCCCGATGGGAGACTGATCGATATCGATCACTTTGTCCAGGTGTTCTAATCCCTCTATGGCGTCATGCTCACCAGGACGACTGTGGGAGCGAAAGAAGGTCTGCGACAGTTTGTGATACAGAATGTCTGTGATCAGTGTACTCTTGCCGGATCCGGAAACACCCGTGACAGCGACAAATTTGCCCAATGGAATCTCGACATCAATACTTTTCAGGTTATTTTCGCGTGCACCTCTGATGACTAACGAATGGCCGTTGCCTGCACGCCGTTCTAGGGGCATCTCAATGCGTTTGCGCCGTGCGAGATAGTCGCCAGTTAGCGAGTTGGGATTAGCGATGATTTCATGGTATGGACCAACTGCGACCACCTGTCCACCGTGTTCGCCAGCTCCGGGTCCGATATCAATGATGTAGTCAGCAGCACGCATAGTATCTTCGTCGTGTTCAACGACCAGTAGGGTATTACCCAGCTCACGTAGGCGGGTCAAGGTATTGATAAGACGCTGATTGTCACGCTGGTGCAGGCCGATGCTGGGTTCGTCGAGAATATAGAGCACACCCATCAGTCCCGAGCCAATCTGGGTTGCCAGACGGATACGCTGCGCTTCTCCTCCAGAGAGACTGGCAGCTGCTCGGTCCACTGTCAGATAATCCAACCCGACATCGATCAGGAATTGCAGGCGTGCACGAATCTCTTTGAGTATCTGGCGAGCGATGATGCGTTCGCGTGCACTCAGCGTACTGAGAACCAGAGGTTCATCAGAAGAGATTCGGGCAATTGAATGACCCAGCCAGGAACCATTTTGGCTTGAATTATCATCTGATATGACTGATACAGCAGAAGTCTTCTCTGCATTATTTGCTTCAAGATCCTTAAAAAAGCGCTGTGCTTTAGCAATGGCCAGTTGGGTAACCTGCACAATATTACGCCCTCCGACGGTAATCGCCAGGGCCTCAGGTTTAAGGCGTGCGCCGCGACAATCCGGACAGAGGCGTGCGGACATGTAGTTCTCGATTTCCTCGCGCATGCCTTCGCTCTCGGTCTGTTTATAACGCCGATCCAGATTGGTAATCACGCCTTCGAAATTGACTGTATAGCTACGTGTATTACCGTGCTGGGGAGTGTAACGAATGGTCAGCGGCTCGTCTGTCCCGTAGAGAATACGCTGACAAATGTCTTCACCGAGCTGGTTCCAAGGTGTATTCAAGTCGAAATGGTAGTGTTTCGCCATGGCTTCCAGGATGGCGGCGTGCCACTGGCTGCCATTGACCACTTTACTCCATGGGGCAATGGCACCTTGCAGGATGCTCAATTCTGGATTGGTGACTACCAACTCTGCGTCCATCTCTTGCTGGATACCAAGGCCAGTGCAGGTGGGACAAGCTCCATGCGGACTATTGAAACTGAACGTGCGCGGAGCAATTTCCGGCAGACTAATCCCACAGTAGACACAGGCAGCCTTCTCAGAGAAGAGAATCTCTTCGCCATCAACAATCGAGACCAGAACAACTCCACTTCCGAGCTTGAGTGTTGTCTCCAGAGAATCGCTCAAACGCTGACGAAATGCCGGATCAACATCTTCTTGTACCCGTGTTTGCTCGGCTAGCTCAGTTACCCCGTCTCCATGTGACTCGGTTTCTTGAGCGGCGTTTACCTCGTAGAGCGCAGAACGTTCTGCTACAAGCTTGAGTGATGAGCGTTGTGGACTTGCCTCCGCGTCTCGCTCGTTGTGACTCTGGGGTTTGCCTTTGCGAATGACGAGGCGATCGACGACGACTTCAATGGTATGTTTCTTCTGCTTGTCCAGCTCGATCTCTTCACTCAAGTCCAGGATTGTGCCATCGACACGAACACGGACGTAGCCTGAGCGGCGCATCTCTTCAAAAATGTTTTTGTATTCGCCTTTGCGCCCCTGTACAAGTGGTGCAAGTAAGAGGATGCGCGAACCTTCAGGCAGGCTCAGCACGGCATCGACAATCTGTTGCAAGGTCTGCTGGCTTACCTCGCGTCCGCACTTGGGACAGTGCTGGTGACCAACTCGAGCATAGAGCAGACGCAGATAGTCGTAGATTTCGGTGACGGTACCTACGGTCGAGCGAGGATTATGGGTTGCACCCTTCTGGTCAATGGAGATAGCTGGTGAGAGCCCATCAATATGGTCTACATCCGGCTTATCCATCTTATCCAGGAACTGGCGTGCATAGGCCGAGAGGGATTCGACGTAGCGTCGTTGCCCTTCGGCAAAAATGGTATCGAAGGCCAGACTACTCTTGCCAGAACCGGAGAGACCAGTGATGACTACCAGCTTATCGCGTGGGATCGTCACATCAATATTTTTTAAGTTGTGCTCACGAGCACCACGAATGACTATTTTATCTTGAGGCATGCTATCAAACTAAACAACATACTGAATAAATGCTTCCATTGGCCCTCTCTTTGCTTCTTCCGTGACAATGGAGAGCAAGCGGTCTGTGACATCTTCATCAGTGTAGGACTCTCCGCACGCTTGACATACATCAGCAGGAACCTGTTTGAAGACGATAATCGTGGCATCTTTCTCGAGGGTAATCGTGGCAGTCCCTGGCTCAGTTTCTCCAACCCCACAAATAACGCATTTCATTCCTTTTTCCCCTTTGCATAAACTGTAATCACAACTTTTACCTTATCAGCGTGATTTACTGCGATGACAACAAAAAGCCAGCGTCATCCAATCTGGCAAGAAATCTCTTCCTTTGGAAAAGGAGTAGCGTGCTCATTTTTCTTCATGGGTATACCATGCAAAAGTGCGTAAGCAATTTCTTGCTTGCTGACGTTTCGCTCAAGCATACGCAATCTTGCGTGGGCGGAGTACTTGATATGATACTCATTCACTAGCCTATCATATCACAGATCTGCTAGGATGGTCAAACTCTCTTGCACTTTTTGCATGCCCTTCCAACAAAGAGGTGCTTCCTATTCTCTAGAGGTTTTAGAGTGCGACGTGATAAACTGTAATCAGGTAGATTGAAAGCCCTGTCAGGACTTGTGTCCTCCCCCCCGTAGCTTGCGGCGGGTTCTTTTGTTAGTTGTCAAAGCTGTATGATACAGTTATGATACGGTTTGGTCTAAGTACATACGTACAGGGAGACATTTTAAAAGTGGAACAGAATTTTGAGAAGCGCTATCGTTTTGTGCGGGAAATTATGGAGACGATAGTCCTGACGGTCCTAATGTTTGTGATTATTAATCTGGCTGTGCAGAACTATGATATTGACGGTCCGAGCATGGAGCCGACCTTACACAACCAGGAACGTATCATGGTGGATAAGGTGTCCTATCTGTTTCATCCACCTAGTCGTGGCGATATAATAGTCTTTATTGCCCCCAACAACCCCTCACTTAATTACGTTAAGCGTATCATTGCTATTCCCGGCGATGTACTCACAGTAGATGACACTACAGTCAAAGTGGATGGTGTCACATTACAGGAGCCCTATGTTGACCCACAACGCCAGGGCAACCCATATGATCCCATTGACAATAGGGTTGTGCCGCCAAACCACTACTTTGTAATGGGGGATGATCGCGTAAATAGTTCAGATTCCCGCGATTGGGGCTTCGTGCCGCGCGAGAATATTATTGGACGGGCTGCCCTTGTTTACTGGCCTCTGGGAGAGGACAACGATGGGTTCTTACATAATTTTTCCTCCGTTTTTGCCAAGGTTCGTCAGTCCAATCCCTCTCCAACCAGTTTCCGTAACAGCCAGATACCCGCTACTGGTGGTTTTGAGGTAAATGAAATGCTGCTATGGGTTTGTCCCGCTCTGCTGCTGTTTCCTGTCTGGTATCGTAAACGAAGATCACGTCGTGAGTGGCAGCTACTGAAATGTTAGATCCATTTCGTGATCTTTGAGCTGGACATTACTCACTGAATGTTGAAAGCGTGCCTGGGCGTCCATCAGGTGTTTGTTTAGCAATGTGGTCATCTCATCAGGGGACATGATGAAGCTGATGATTCCCTCAATGTTCACATTGCTTACCGCGAGATGGCCGTTATCAGCCTGCGGAACAGCAGTGATAGCGCAAGGGAAACCGTAGAGTTCAAAATCCAGACGAATGTTATTTGGTGTAATATGTGTAACTGGATTTTTTATAGGATCTGATGGTGCCAGGTTGAGTACAAACAGTTCAGTGATAGTATGTTCTTGTATGGGTACGATGATGCCAGGTAAGAAAAGTGATGGTGGGTGAATATTCTCCTCTGCCCGGTCTATAGCTGCATTAAGCTCTGTCTGAGCTGTATTATGGATTGACGGGCGAATCACGAAGAACCAGCCCATACTCACGCCAATAAGCAGTAAGACGAGGATACCGAGAGCCCACACGAAGCAACAACCCGGTCCGTGACGGGTTTTCTGAGAACG